>Ga0315274_10001750_pt1 | contig 33277 bp, 54 predicted proteins | sample YL17G02_20_MG_FD_203700 | JGI IMG/M metagenome (GOLD analysis project Ga0315274, IMG submission 203700) | Sediment microbial communities from Yellowstone Lake, YNP, Wyoming, USA - YL17G02_20 | ecosystem: Environmental > Aquatic > Freshwater > Lake > Sediment | place: USA: Wyoming | collected...
TCCTGCGCTGTCATAAACAGCGCTGGACCTGCTGCCCCAGCTGCACCGGCAGCCCCTGGAGTTCCTGGAGTTCCCGCTGGGCCTGGGATCATGCTGTCTTGACCATCTTCGCCATCCTGCGCTGTCATGAACAGCGCTAGACCTGCTGCCCCAGCAGCCCCTGTAGCCCCCGCAGCCCCTGGAGTTCCAGCTGGGCCTGGGATCATGCTGTCTTGACCATCTTCGCCGTCCTGCGCTGTCATGAACAGCGCTGGACCTGTCGGGCCTGGGACAACACTTGCCGCACCTGTCTGTCCAGGTGGCCCAGGGATCATACTGTCCTGCCCGTCGTCGCCGTCAATGCCAGGCGCTCCCATAGGTGGGGTGAAAGTGATAGTGGCGGTGTTGCCTACCACGGACACTGTGACGCCAGGGCCAACGAAATCGATCTGGCCGGCAGTTCCCTGCGACACGCCAGACCCAAGAATTTCAACCCGAGCGGCTTTGATAATCACGTGTATTCCTGCACTGACAAGTTACTGGCAGCGCCAGAAGCAATAGCGTTCACCACTGCCGAACTGAAACTGGTGCTATCCATGATGAAGACATCGCCAGAAAATAGAGTGACACCGCTATCCAAAACAGCGGCGGAGCCAAATCCAAGGGAAATCCTCTTGTTTGAGGTATTGATTAAAACCAGACCCTTACGACCTGCGTTGGCCGCAACAGCTGAGGCTGAAGCAACCCCCACAGTCGCGGCGGTTGGTGCCGAGGCTGTCAGGGTGCTGAGAACTGTTCGAACGACCAATCCATAATCAGTCACAGCCGGAGCCGCGTTCAGCACTCCAGCGATCGCGGCCGCAATGGCGCCGGCCATCTGCATTCGCTCACGCTCTACGGTGTTCGCACCGACTACTAGAGACTCGGAATCTAGTTTCTTGTCAGTAACTGTCGGGTTTTGATATGCAAGAAATGAGTCAGCCATTTTTCACCGTTGAATGAAGCTGATCCGAACGCCATCGTTTAGAGTATCGACATCGACCCGGTAAGCCGACACCATAAAGGGATTCATGGAATCGGGTATGTTGAACGCCAGATCAGGCAAATGATTGGCTGTCGGAGGTCTCAAGATCGCAATGAGGTCCAATCTCGTAGTTTTGTCCAGGTTTTCTCGACCAAAATAGACATCGCCAACATTCCCTGGAAGAACTTGCAAGTAGATCGTGTTGATAAGCTCATGCGCAAATGCGGGGAAATTTTCCGCAATCGTTAGCGGCGTGCCCGGAGTGGGCTTAATTTCTCCGAGAGACACTGGGTCAGACATTTAGACGCTCCTGCCGTTTGATTCCATGCTGTCGGCAGTAATCGTAGCCGCCAACTCGTTCGAGTCGTTCCAGACCGAAGGTGTGGCTGCAGTAGTAACAGACAAACCTCTCTTCAAGCTTCTCCAGGTAGAAAGTCCGCTGGTAGTGAAGATAGATAACCAGCGTCACGACCGCTAGAAGCAGAACTACAATTGAGCCAATTTTATACAGATCCAAAAAATCCATCGGCGTCGTGTTGTTGCCAAAATTCACTTCCAAACCCTTGGTACGGCCAGCGGGTGTAGTCCCACATCAGAGACATGACGGACGTGTTGTCATCCTCGAGCCGCATGTTCTCAATATCGGTCTCAGACTCCTTTATCATTCGGTCGGACACGTTGAGGTCATAGTAGATTCCGTCCTGAGCTAACTTGTGCTGCGGCCAGCGGGCAGCATCAGATTTGACACGCTTAACGATCACGTCCGACCTGATTCCGTTTGGCAAGATGTCGTAGTCGGAGATCAGCGCGTCCCACGCTCGAATGTAAAAGTAGGGGAAAGCCTGCTGCGATGTTGGACGCGGGTAAAGCTCATAGAGCGGTGAACCGCCAGGATCCGGAGCATGATGCGCGAGAATGAAGGTCGTCTGTGTGACAGTACGGCGAGGGTCAGAGTAGTCCAGAAAAGCCTTGGGGATATGGAATGACATCTGGTAGTGCCGATCCAGATTCACCATACTCAACGGCATCTTGAAGTCCTGACCCAGTGAGGCATAGACCAAACCGATGGTGTAATTTTGCAGTGTGGCCGTAGCTGTGGCCCACGGCAAATCGATTAAGAGCGTGGTGGAAGTCAGGATCCCAGTGACTGTATAAAAGGGAGTGAATCCTGTCCTAAGCTGCAGGCCTGCCAGCGAGGATCGCAGAATGGTTTCAGCTGCGGCGTGAGTCTTCGTGAAATTTGCCTGGAAGGTAGTCGCTGTAACTGAGACAACGAAGACTGCTTCTTGATTGGCTGTACCTTGCCCCACTACGACCCAGACACCAGCCACAATGCCTGTCATGGAAACAGGTGTCATGTCTAATCGACCTGTTTCAACAGTGGCAACGCTAACCGTTGTGTTTACTTTGTCGTTGGTAGGCCATGCGGTCGCAGTCCCTGTGATCGCCTGCGAACCAATGGTTACGTCGATTGTTCCTGTGGAATACTGGGCAGGAACAGACAAAATATTGTACCTGACCAGCCCGCTCCACGGGCGACGAGCAATGATATTGCGGATGTGTTCGTTGATTTTGCGCTTGGCAACAGAAGGCGGGAAGATTGGATAATCTTCCAGTACGTTATTGACCATCTGTTCAAGGTTTTCATTCTGCGGGGTTGGCATTTATGGGTCTGGTTGGGCAAAGCCTGGTCGAATGATCTACTTGCTGAATTTTAGCGTCAGCGCTGCACCAAACTGAAAAACCGGCTTCCCGGGCGGCCCTGCAAAAGTTCACGTCCATCGTCCTGGCCGTCTGGTCGAAATAAAACCATGGAGCCGGCAAAGCTTTCAAAACTTCCGTAGAAATCAAGATCAGCCCGCTCCCGATTGCTGCCCGCTCGTAAACCCCAGTGAGCGGTGGATCAGGATCGAATTTTTCTCCGCCGCAACCGTCATAGACAAACGAACAGGGGTTCCCTTCCTGCGTGAAGCACAGAGCGCCGATGACAGGCTTGTTGGCGTCAATCAAGATTTCTAAGGCATCCTCGGAAACGATCATGTCGTCATCGAGCATGGCCAAATGCGTTGCCCCAGTGTCAATAGCCATCTGGCAGGCCTGATTGCGAGCCCTGCGAATCGCAACCCGTGGCCCCTGCACGTAGTTAGCAACGCTGAACTTCCCTTCAGTCTCTGATCTCTGCAACCGGCGCTGCAGCAGTAAATGGGAAAAGTAAGGCGCCGGTTCTACTCCGGAAAAAATTGGGACAGAAAAGAGTATTTTGGGAATCAAAGCTTAAATCACAAGCCAGGTTGGAAAGTCGCGGTATCCACTCCTGGCCCGTGAGTCCTAAATTCCGACCGCCATGATCTTACCGGCCAAAGCAGAGCCGTTCGCAAACGTGACAACGCCTCCCGAGACCGTTAATCCATTGGCGACGTTGGTAGTTGGAAAGAACACTGCAAATTCAACCGTTGTCAGCAATGAATCCCATGTCTCGGCATTGTCCACGCTGGTCAGATCAGCAAATACGATTCGCTTATTTCCGAAAACAGTCTCAATCCTGCTTCCGGCAGTTTCAAGAACTGCAGCCATAGTGCTACCTCCTTCAGAGGAAAATCAGTCGGTGGAGAGCCCTTACAGGCCCCCCACAGACTGCGCGGAAATTACCAATTCATGGGTCCAGACAGAAGGGCTGTTGCCAGCCCAGTGCCGTCTCCAGCTGTGGCACCAGTCTGAATGGCGATCAAAGGAGCGCCATAAGGAAGGGTCTGCAGAGGTCCAGTGGCACCATACGCCACGTAGATCAATGCGTTGTCACCTACCGACGTGCCGAAATACATGGCACCGGCCGCATTGGTCGCACCAGCATAGATCGAAGCAACCCCGGCAACCTGAATGAAACAGAAATTCAGGTCGGTCGGAACGTTAACGAATATGCCAGCAACACCTTGCGCCAGGTAGGCGCCATCGGAGGCGTCCGATGTGACGGTCCAGACAGGCGTGGTAGCCGTTGGTGTCAACGTCTTCCAATAAGCGGGCCCGCCCTTTACTGCCGCTACGTTCCCAGTTCCATTGTCGAACTTGACGTAACGGTAAACATTCCCTTTCCAGGTGATTTTTGCCCCCAAAGGCATCCGAGGGCCAGCCGCAACGGCATCATCCACCGTGAGAGGGGTTCCCGGCGAAATCTGGCCGGTCAGAGTAAAACCATACAGAGGCGAATTCATTTGTTTACTCTCCCTTTTAGAAGATTTGACTACTCACGGTTTACGGAGTTGGAACACCTGTCAGACGGAAATTGAATCTTGAAGCTGGCACCAACAAGTTACCGGCAAACAGGTACTGGCCGGCAACGTCATCGGTGTTCTGGGCTTCTTTCCACCCGGTAAATCCAAACTGGTACTTCGGAAGGGTGGAAATGTAGAAAAGCATGTTCTGGTTGCGTGTGTTCAACCCGTACATTTCGCCTGATGGCGTGTACTGGTCAACCACAACCTGCGCCCCGTTGAAGCGGAACGTCATGAAACCGGCCTTCGCTACGTCTGAAGACTCTTCCATGAACCGCTGCAAGGGTTGCAGTTTGTTCCAGAACTGGTCCCAGCCAACCTGAGTGCAACAGATCAGGTCAACGTGCTCAGCCCCGAACCAAGTTCCACCAAAGGCTGTTTGCACAGCTTTCAGCGTGAACCCAGTGGAAACTGAAGCGACGTAGCCGTTGATCCCCTGGTTGTTTGTTCCGTTGGCGACACCAAGATCCGTGCGAGTGATCCCGCCGTAAGTGGAGAAGTTGTTGCCGTTGTCAACTGCCGCCTGCAGGCCGTCGAGCTGAATTGTGGAAGAGTTTGTGCCCTGGCCGTCCAGGAACAGATCTGTTCCGATCAGCTTGGCCATTTTGCCGGCAGCATTGACAAGCTTGCTGCCAACGTAAGACATGGCCGCTTCGGGTCCGCGATTGAGAACGTTGTCCGTGCCGTACAGCGTCGCGTTAACGTAGTAATATTTCACGTTAACTTGTAGAGTTGTATCTGTTTGCACGTAGTTTGTGTCGAACGTGCCACCCCTGGCGAAAGCAGCTCCATTCAGCTCGGCGTACATGATTGGATGGATGATGGTCTTTCCACCTTCAAAACGCTCCGCCTGCGAAGTCCGCATTCTGATGAACAGAGGCGAGGACTTGTAAACAACGTCTGTCAATCGCGGGACAATGAAGTCTTTGGTTTTACCTGTGATCGTTTTTGTTACTGACCTTGCGGTCAGGGCCGGTCATTTCTGCCGGCCTCTCATGGCTTTCCCATGAGACCAGACTATATCTTCTACTGAACGTACTTACTCAGTTGTTCAGCAGCTTCTCGTGTAGTCGTTGAGGATCCCTTGCCGTTTTCTTGATAAATCTTGTTGACTAAATCCCATTCCTCGCAAGCAAGCGGCCTGCGGCCCATCTGATGTTTTCTGGTGACAGGATTTATTCCTTTGTCGATCCACGGCCCAGTTTGACGGAGCGATGTGTATCGATGAAGGAGAAGAGCCTGTTCCTTTTTACCACTCAGATGTGGAATCAGTCTTTCAGTCAATCTCATCAAGTCTGACAATTTCGAAACAGCGACGACCCAATATCGCTTGCGCGTGTTCTTGGCTGCATGGTCTGAGATGTAGAAGCTTACCTCAAATCTTTCAAGTATCTGAACACTCTTCAAGATAATGCGCTCGTCCGTGTTTGGAATTGTCAGTGCGGCTTTCACGCTTGGTGGCTTATCTGGGGCATACTTATTCTTCGTTACTGTGAACGAGCCCTCTCCGTCGATAATGCCGGCGAGCCAAGCAATGTCGGTTTCCTGCTGATTGCCAATTGTTACATCCTGGAGATTGTCACTCATTGGTACTCCGAGGCTTTATGGGTTTCCAGCAAATAGAGAAGTTTAAGGATGACTAGCAGTTAATCATCCCACGTTAAAGCCATTGGAAATTCCTCCTTTTGAGAAATTGAAAAAACCTACTGAAGAAAAATTCATCTCCCGTCAGGCTCTTCGACTTCCCCGGAGTTCCTTTCCATCTGCGTGAGATGGCTTGCGGAAGGGGCTGCGACGAATTGCGTTGATGCGGTAAGACTACTGCTTTGGGAAGGGCTAGATCTTACCTTCCGCCCTCAAGGAAGCTGCGGCTGCGGCTTGGACAGCGTCCATTGAGGCGTCTACAGGCAAATTGTCTGAAGTCTTGCCTTGAAACTTCATCTGCAAATGCCCAATCGGGGCAGGTTCACCGGAGATTGGCATGTTGTTGCGCGTGCGTTCCTCTTTGATGACTTCCTGGCGAATCCGATCTTCCTTGTGCTTGTCGATGTCAGCTGCATATTTCATCTTGTAAGCTTGCTGCAGATTGACGGGATTCCCTTTTTTGTTCTCACCTTCGCAGTAATCGATCAAGCCTTGGCGGTCTTCCTTAGTGAACGACTTGCCAAACTCGTTACGATACTCTTCGGCAATGTCCACAATGTCGAAAATGCTGGCTGAAAGGAAGCTTACGACTCCCTGCGCTTCCGTGCGCAGAGTGTCCTGCAAAGTCTCTGTGCCAACAAACCGTCCATCCAGCCCAGACAACGTGTCTTTGACGGTCTTCAATTCCTTGAGCAACAAATTCTCCTGCTCAGGAGAATAATGTCCGCTCTGGATCTTAAACTCGAGATCAGACTTTTCAGCTGCTAGTGACGCAACTTGCGTCTCCATCTGAACGTACTTTTCGTTCGAATCTTTGAACCACTGGTCGTTTCGCGCCTTGTCGGACTTCAAGGCGTTCATGCTCCTGTCATAATCTGATTGGCGTAACCATCCACCTTGGAGGTCGGGGTTGGCCTCCAATACGTCACGCATGATCTTGCGGTACTCATCGGTCATTTTTGCCGACGTTAAAGCGGCTTCAACTGCTTGGGATAGAGCCATAAATCTCCTTGCCTTCCGTCTGCTTCCAGTGTTTTGGCTGCGCAGTCGGTTGCGGCTAACTAACGGCTACTAGAACGTGATGGCAATTTACGAATGGGCTTTCTTTCTTCGAACTTCTTCCCTTCGTATGGCTCAATCATCTTTTGAGCCCCAGGTTGGGTCTGTATCGAACGGTTGTACGCTTTGATGTTCTGGATATCGGTAGCGCGGCTCCCAGCTTCTTTTCGAGCCGCTGCTATCTCTTCCGGAGTGCGTTGCTTTGCTGGACCAGTCTTAACACCAGCAGAGGAGCTCAATTTGCTCCCCACAACATCTCTCAACTTCTGAGCCCCGCGCTTCAGGATCTGGTAAGGCTCAAAATCTTCGCTGCTGTCTGGCATAAAGATGCACCCTTGCTAAGCAGTCACAGGTAAGGATTGCAACATTTCGTCTGTCGGTGGAGGATTGAAACCAGAACGTTCTCCACGAACAACCTTCGGGACTTCTTCGCGCATCCGCGCAACAAAGAATTGGATGTCTGGAGCAACGGAAGGATCGGCCGCTGCAATCTGTGGCAACATGACTTCAGCTTGCTGAACGTATCCCATCAACCCGCTTGAAGTCGTATTAGGGATTGGTGGACCAGCCGGGGGAGCCATGCCGATACCGCCGTCTATCCCAGCCGCGACACCAGGAACTGACAACGGAGACATTGCTTCAGGCGGGGGAGCCGCTCCAGCGCCAGGAGGCGGTGGAGGAAGACCGGCTGCGGGTGAACCTGGAGACATAGGAGGAGCTCCACCAGCCATAGGGCCAGACGGAGAAAGACTTCCACCGGAAGATGGTCCAGGGGGTGCCTGTTGACCCTGGACTCGGCTTGCTAACCTGACGCCAAGTGCTTGAGCGTCAGGGGCCAATGCTGGCACCATCCGGGCAATCTCGAGCAGGATTGGCGCAACCTGTGTCATGCGCGCACTAGCCTCCATCGTAGACTGCATGGTCTGGGCTCCCTGCGAAGCCCCGTACATCGCTCCCATGTCGTTTGGCGCAGGCTGCATTTGAGCAGACACGTTAGACGGAGAAGGCGGTGGCGTGCCAACATCGATAGGCATTTACTTTGAGTCTCCGCCCTTGTGACCAGAGGGGGTCTTCACGTTTACGCTGATCGGGCTGTCAGACAAATCAGCGTGTGTTGCCGGCGAGTTGTAATTGATGCCATGAGTGTTTGATGGGGGCTTGGTGCCCTCATCGTGTCCCGGGTAACTGCCTTTCTTGGTCTCTGCCATTTGAGATCTCCTTTTGGTTGAAATTGCACCCCAAAAAAGAAAAAGGCTAACCCGCCGATATCGGGTCAGCCTTTTTCTTTTACTGCCTGGGGTATGGATTAAACTCTTCACCTGGCCGGGTTTAGAGTGTCCAATCGTTGTTACTGCAACTGGTAGTTATCTCCTGTCGTTTCAAATCCGCGCCCAGCATGCGGGCGGTCTTTCAACGCCGTTCGAGCGATCTGGCTGCGGCCTTCAAACGACCAGCAGCCCGGTTATACCGGCGCTTGTCCTGCTTCAAACTCGTGTGTTTCAAAATTGAGTCAACGTCGTCCCGAATTTGGTACTCGTCGGACTTGTGATCGAACACCATCGTTGGAGTTGGTACTTCATTAGACCTCTTGGATTTTGCCATTGGTCGTCCTCCTTAATACCGTCCGCCGCCACGAGGCATCTTTCGTCCAAAGGGCTTCTTGCCGCCGCTTTTCTTAGCCTCGTGCTTCTCTTCCTTCATGCTTTCTTTGTCCATCGGACAATTTTTCATTGAAGACCTCATCTTTAGCGAGATTTTTCCGACCTTCCCATCCGGCGCCCCATCCGGCTGCCTTTCCGCTGCGGCAGTCCGCGCTCTTTTGTCGAAGCAAAATCATGCAGCTGATCTCCGCTCATTTTGAGCAAGCCCTTGTTTCGACTGAAAAGCTTGCCTGGTGCGTGTTCCGCAATTGCCATGGCACGTCGTTGCGATTTAGATTCAGCAGGCATCAGCGTCTCCCGCTAGAAGTGCGTTTCTCTGTTATCCGCTTGCCAGACCGATCAACTGGATAGTTGAATTCATCCAGACCCTTGCGTGTGCGATACTTGCTCTGCAACTCTCGGTCTGCATCTGCAGTCTTCTTGAGACCAGCCGCCCGAGCCGTTCTGACAAACAGGTTCTCTCCATCGACTGCCGGCTTCGCTTCTGGCTTAGAGTCCTGGTACAGAAGTGTGCCTACGCGCTTTTGTCGTGCGATATCCAACTCTTCCGCGAGTCCCATGTTTTCTCTCCTGCTGTTTTGCTATTTAACAGAAATAAGAACAAAAACACAAAAGAATTTTTATTCTTGCTTAATCAGGTTGCCTGGATTCTTCGAGCCCTTACCGCCTCCGGATGGTTCTCCTGGAGCTTTACCACCGCCCTGAAGTCCTTGCATGAGCGGTGCCAGGCCTGGCATTGCCGAGAGAAGCTGAGTAACCAGAGCCTCCCGTACCGCGTCTTCGTTCTCTTCTTGCAACTCCATCTTGATCTTTTCGTACAAATTCCCCATGTCCAGAATTTCCAGTAGAGTCTTGCGACTCATATCCTTCTGACGGCGTAAAGCCATAGCCATCGTGGCCTGCTCAACCCGATTGGCATTGAGAAGAGAGCCTGGGGTCACTTTGAAAGCGAAGTTCCTGATGAACTGCTCTGGATCCGTTTCCGCTGGGATCATTGTCTTGGGATTCCAGTCGAACACGTCTTGAGTGGTAACACCATCCGTACCGTGCATGAACATACGCCGCTCGAGAGTGTAGAACTGAGGGAAGTTTGAAGTCATCTGGGTTCCAACTTCCTGCACAGCCATTTCGATGTACCGGCCGCGTAGGCGCATAATAGTCTGCTGGGACTCCTTGAGTTGAGAAAGCGTATCTCCCGCAGGGGAAATCTTCTTTCGCGAGAGCCCCGGCAGATCGAGTAATCCAGAATCGTCCTGGACGGCTTGCTCGGCGTATTGCATCGTGTTGTATACAAACGACGGCAAGTCCGGAGACTGCGAATACGACGGCTGATTAACAGCTTGCGGATTATAGGCCAGCTTGGCGTTCGGCATCGACGGGTCCATCGAGGCCTGAACAGACGGGCTGAAGGCATTGTTGGGAAACATCAGAACTGGGTTAATAGCCTTTTTGACCATGTCTAGGATACCCGCCAGGATGTGATTGACGACATCCTGGAGCGGTATTTTATTCCGCAGCTCGCTGACGCCGTGAAACATCCAGGGAACCGGCTTGAGGCGCATGCTGATAAACGGCCAGCGGCCATGCCAGTAAGGGTTTGGACCGTCATGGAGAACTTCGAAGTCCTCTCCGCCCGCCACGATTAGGCGCCCACGAGGGTACAGAAATTCCTTGGGCTTAACTTGGTAGGCCCAGTTTGTGCCTGGAGTCCCCATATTTACAACGTTGCTAGATGTGTTGAGCGAGTAGTCGCGCAGCCAAAATTCAGTGTATTCAGACTGCTGCAGGACGCTCTCTCCGTAGGTTGGCTTTCCGCCCAGAGCGCGTTGCATTTGAGGCGAGATCATGTCGAAGGCCGTCCGGCCAATGTACTTCGGACGGTCAATGTGCTTGGTGTACTGATTCAAATTCTGACTAGCCCTGACCTTGTACCAAGTATCAGGATACTTGCGCTTGAACCATGACATCGGCCGGCTGCTACGGTAAATCAATCCCTCCCAGTCTTGCAGATCGTGCGACGGCCCGATTGGGAGAACTGTGTTGACGCCTTCCGCCAGCGCCTGAAAATCTCCTTTACCGTTGCACAGTCTAGGATTCCAGACAAGACGCAGGTAGCCGGTTGTCACGTAGGCGTGGATGACTGCCATCGCCATGGACATATCGACGTTGTTGTTGACCCACCAGCTTTTCGCTGTTTTGGTCAATGTTTTCGCCTGATTGTCCCAGATCTTATTTTCGCTCTGGACCTCGTAGGCCATGCGAATGTCCGTCAGAACAGCAACAGTCTCTTCCATGCTGCGAAACAGGAGGTTGTTAATCGGCGAGGCTTTGTACGAAGGTCGCTTGGCCGGCCATTGTTGACCCATCAAGTAGCGAATGTAGTGATCGACTTTCAGCACTTCCTCAGAATTGGTCATGAAGTTCTGAGCTTCGCTGTAAGCCGCGTGGCAGTAATCCTTGGTCATTTTCTCCAGCTCATACTGCGATAACCCTATCTGATGCTGCTTTTCCAGCAGAGTTAAATAGGGTTGGGCCTGGATCTGGCCGGAGCTAGAGAACTGGGTGATTGCCATGTTGTTTTTGCTTTTCTCGTGAGAACTCTTCTGGAGTGATTATCAGAGGAGCTTGCGTTTTTGAAATTGGAGTGAAAAGTTCAACGCTCCCCCGACACATGCGGCACTTGATGCCGACAAATCCTTTGACCGAGTAATCCGTTGCGTAGAGTGATTGCTTGTTGCGCTGATGACAATGAGGGCAGACAAAGACCACGTAATCCGTCCCCTCAAACTTCTTCGAGACGATGATCTTCTCGCCCTTTTCGTTTTTCGCGTCACCGTGCATCCAGCCGCCGCCCTTATTGCAGAGCTTGATGATTGGGGTCGTGAGGATGATTCCGCTCATGTGAAGAACACCTTGCCAACACTAGGACTCTTCTTCACCAACCGGCCACCTTGCATCTCCAGGCTCGGATCATCGATATGCGTCAACCCGCGCTGGTTCATGTACTGAGACAGTTCTTTCCGGCCGCTAATACGCACTTTCCTTCCATCTGGGTCGATGTTGGTTGTTTCGAAGGGTTCGAAAGCCATGCCGATAGTCTTCGCCCCGTCCCAGTAGAGATCCATCGGATCTCCGCAATGCTGCGGACGCACCGACTCAACATCGCAATCGTTGGTAGATACGTTTCGCACGATGCAACCGCATTGCTCATGCGAGCAAATAAAATCCCAGACTGACATGATGTTGCTCCCGTGTTAAAGCTACGACCGCTGCAAAGCTGCCATTGACTGATCGGGGCTGAAATAGACTTGCAGGTAGGCGTCGAACTGCTCCTGTAGATACTCTTGCACGCTCTTGCCTTCGTGCTCAGCGTGCGATTTGCATGCGTCCATCACCCAGTCTTCGCAAGTAAAGAGGATCCGATTCCCTGTGTCCACGCCCTGGACAGGGGAACCATGAGACTGTTTTATGCCGTCCGCAATCCCCAAAGATCTGGCTTTGTTGACTTCTTCTTTGAGGCTGGCAATTTCAGATTGGTAATTCCAGATCGCTGACTTGAGCTCGCTGGCCCCGGACAGTGGCATGCCCAGAAGTTGCTCAAGGGCTTTCTTGTTGTCTGGATCGACCAGGAAAAACGCAGGATTAAGCGGAGCGGTTGCTGGAGCTGGTTTCGGGAATTTGTCTGGGTGAGCTTTTTTTGTGACAGCGATCAAGTTCTTCAATGCCTCCGTGTCTTCGTGCTTGTGTTTCTCTCCCTCGCAGTAGGTGAAATTCGCCCCGGGGCGATTGCGCAAGTAGCTCACCTTCTGGGTTTCCACAAGGCACAGAGGGCAAGGCATGTTAGAGATCGTTTCTTGTTCCATTGATGACTCCAAAAAAAAATGGGCTGAACCCGCTGATATCGGGTCAGCCCATCACTAGGTTGAACTCGCCTGTCTCGGCCAGGATCCAGGGGAGTTCTTAAAAGTTGCTACAGCGCAAGTAAGTTTTACACCTTTTTCTTGATAATGTTCAAGATAATCCTTGGCGGAAGATACTCTTCACCCTTCCTTGAACACTGTTGTCCGGACAATTTTGGTGACTGACCAAACGGATGACGATACTTTTGCGTCCGTTCGCCTGTAGCCGAGAACCCCTCCAGGGTCAGCCCGCACTCAGGGCAGGAGATTGGTGAAAGTAGCACTCCTTCGAACGTTTCTGGCAGTGTGGTAGCAGTGCCAGTGCCAGGGAAAGCAGCCATTTCTTGAAGCTGCCTCACTTCCGCACGCAGCATCTCAAGGCTAAACTGCAGCGCATCGAAACTTGATTCCGAGCTCTCAGGTTCCTGGATCAACAGTGGATTCTGCACCTGACTCCGTTCGGGTTCCTGTCTATCCACCGCTGGCTTGCCGAACCTTGACTTCGCCATGGGTGTCGCACCAGTCGGCACCCACATAGAATCAGCAATGCTCTGGGGGTTCTCTGCTGTTACGGTTGTAGGGTAATCTGGCTTCATAAACGTCACCTTCCTCCTATAGATTCGAAAACTCTGGCGCCCCGATCTCAATCTTCCGCTCTCCATCGAATTCAGGAGAGTAGTCCGAATTGTAGAAATCGAGCGCAGACTTTTCTTTGCTAACAGACTGCTGTAGCACAAGAGCTGGGTCAAAGTCCATCATACAAGTGTTGCAGATCATCGCGGCTACCAAGACATCATCGTAAGAATCGTCAGCAGCCTCGAATCTCCCTGTGCCATCGTCAACAAAATTGTAAGCTTCATCCATCAGCCTGGACGAGCGAATAATGACCAGATCCTGAAGCATGTTGGTTCTGAAGCGCGACATCATCAGGTTCCTGGATTTCGCGTTTGTCTCCCATCCGAAATAATTCGTGAACCGCCCCTTCACCTTGTCGTTGCGGCGCCAACGGTAAATCGACGGGTAGTTGTGAACGTTGAGCAGGTCGCCAATAACTTGCGTGATCGTATTGCACTCCGGGGCGATTTCACACTGATTGTAAAATTCCCCCAGCAAGGCAATCAGACGGGCAAACGCGGTGGGATCCGCATAGCCCTGATATTCAGCAACTTGAATGTAGGGAGAAGATGGGTGCATCGGTATCTTCCAAATCGAAATTGCTGAATAGTCGTCACCGGGTATCCCATGGCCAGGATCAGCGCCCAAATAGTAGACCACGCCTTCACGGGGCCACTCCCAAATCCACAGGGGGGATTCAAACAGGTCTGTGTATTTCACCCACTTCTTGGCCGTAGTCTCTCCATCCTTGACAGCCTGCAATTCTCCAAACCACTCAGGCCTGCGTACATAGCGCTTTTCAATAGAGGCCAGTCTCTTTTTGGGGAAGAAAGAGCGGCCACTGGATCGAAACGCAGACTCTGGATAGCTGGGATACTCTTGCTCAACTTTCTCGAAATCTCCTTCGTTGTCTTCGAAAAACTGTCCTTTGTTGCGCCGCCAATTCATCTGCGCGGGCGTGATGACATGTCCGAACTCATCCTTGACCTTGAGGGCAATATCGCGCTCCTCTTCGTTGAAGACAAACTCGTTCTCCTCAACCGTAGTCCGGAACGGACGCGAATACGTCTTTTCCTGCCACCATCCCGTAAAAACCGGGCGCCATTGCTTGTTTCTACCCTTGACAGCCGACTCCCACAACTTGCGATAGAAGTATTGCCGTCCCTCGGCCGTTCCTTCCAGGCAAGCGATGGTGAGCGGGTTGTTTTCAGGAACTGCCGGCAGGATGTCTGAAGAAAGAATGGCCGCGTTGGTGTAGCGCGAAACCTCGGAAGCGTGCAGGCAATGCAGCGTCATGCCACGGCTCGACCCAGATGGCTTGTTGGCCGCATCGCAATAGAGCGCACTGCGAAGACCCGGGCGCCGCATCCGCTCTTCCTTGTCCTTGCGATCGAACTTGACATGATCTCCCTTAACCTCGTACTGGAGCTCAGGCTGCATCCAGTAGGGTAGGTTGTCGTAGGCCAAGCGAGACATGTCGAAGATCCAACCTGACCGCACCCGCTCGTCAGCAATCACGAGAGAATTCATGAGTGGGTTGAAAATAGTCCGGTAAAAGATCATCGCCTGGACGAGCGTAGACCATCCAACCTGACGGGCCTTCAGCAGAATCCAGTAGACCGGAATCTTGTTTTCGATGCAGTAAATGAAGTCTGCCCAAAGAATCTCCTGGGATTCCTTGAACGGAGCGAGAGTTTGCAGCCGTGGCGGCTCGCCTTCTCCTTTTGTGTTGATAATGTGGTAATTGTCGAGGTAATACCGAAGGGAAACGGGGTCGTTGCCGGAAACTAAGGATAGCTCAGCGTTGACGAGCTCAGCCTGTTCTGCGTTGAGTGTGTCCAGGGCTTTCTTGGAGTCACCCTTGCAGTCTTCAAGATGCTCGCCGAGAATCCTGATTACATCATTGACGTGCTGCTCACGTCGCGGCAAATCTACTAAGAGCATTTAAGTCCTTCAAATGCTCACCCAAAAGACTCCACTAGTCGGACATTTCTATCTGAGCATCACGGATGCCCGCCATCGTCTGACTTGGCTCCATAGGCAAACTTTTCCATAAAATCTTCCATGTCGGCATCGCTGATCTTTCTATCTCGCGCCGCTTTCTGCGCTTGCTCGATGACCGCCTGGTGCTCTTCGTCGTAACCATAGAAAGCCCCTTCAGTGTTGGCATTTACCGACCCGAGGGGAGGGGCCTGGGTGGTTCTGCCAACACTGGATGGCCGTCTCGCAGTTTGCGGCGAGGAAGACAGCGCCATCGACGGGGCTACTTGGAGGAGTGTAGCGAGGATAGAGAGGAAGGAGAACAGCGTGTAGCAGAACGCAGCTATTGCCGCCAGCAGTAAAGAGGCGGCAAGTACCAGAGCCACTACCCACGGAGAGGGCTGTGGCGTCCTGGAGAGCAAATCGATCATGTGTTGCGATAGCCATGGATAGCCAACTATTGCGGCAATGACAAGGAAGATGAATCTCTTGTGCATTCCCACCGACCACCAGAAGTCCGCCCAGAGATTTTTCGCCTTGGGGTACAGAAAAAAGAACGCCGTGACGCTGATTCCGGCAACAACTTTCAGGACAAGCTTGGAGTTTTCTTTTAGATTGCCCATGGGTTCTCGCTATCTTCTTGGTTGGTGTCGGTAATAATCTCGGCCTCGATATATTCAGGCTCGGCCGATTTTTCTGATTCCACTACGCCGCCGCCAAGTTGCTTCTGCTTCTGACGGATCAAAAGCAATCGCTCTTCAAAGGTGCGCCCGCCGGATGAAGGTGTGCCTTGGTTGATTGTGTTGTTCTGGAGATTCAAAACCATCCCTGGAGCGGGCTGGGGTTTCTCTTCGAGAGTAACGGCCTTGCGGTACTGCTCAACGCCAACCGCAAGAACGTCTGGATCCGTGTAGGTCTTGAGGGTCACTTCTCCGCTTTCCTTGTTGACCTCTATGGCCGTTCGTTCTCCAGTCAAAAGATGATCCATAGCTGACAAAAACTTGCCTTCCAGTCTTGTGCGAGCCTTTTTGCGAGTCCGCTCATTGTCTATCTGGGCCTGAATGCGTAATCCGATCAACTCGCGCTGCATGCGTCCAGATTCTTGCTTGGCAGCGCTTTCGATGGATTTCTCAATGACTGCGATGTCTGTCTGATCCTCGGCCGATATCTCCTCGAACGTTTTCCCGATCTGATGACGCTGGTAACGGTCCAGGTCTAGGCTGCCGGTTTTCTTGGACTCGTTTGCCGTTGAGTTTGCCATTGACTCTCGAACAGGTATTGACGGATAGCTTCCGGAGAGCGATCTTTCAGGATGCCTTTCTGAATTAGCCGGCGCACGTCTTCGATTGGGAGGTTGACCAACCGGGCCGTAACCAATTCCGGAAGATCCGGTTTACTGGCATTCCAGAAGTAGAAATCGTTTGGGGAATTGTACTTTTGCGCCCGAACGAATCGATGCAGAGATGCCAGCTTAATGCGAACTTGCTTATTGGGAAGCCTGAAAGCTTCCAGCGCCCCCGTGTTAAGCAAATTGCTTACCAGCACAGGAGAGCCTCCAAGGAAATCGGCTGCGACCTTCACTGAGACCGCATCTTCCGGATGAATGAATGGATCGGTTATCCGCTTCATGTCTATCCAAGGCTCCGACAGAATTCCGCTATCTCTATAGATTCCAGCTCCGCAATGCGCTTGTCTTGCTTGTAGAGCTCCTCTAGGAGATTTCGCATCTGGGCGTTTTGCATCTGGTATTGCCTGGACAGCGACTGGAACTCTTCCTCAGCTTTCTCCAATTCCAGCTTGAGCGCTTGCATTTTTTCTTTGAGCCTATCACCGTCTCTGGCTGAGAACCGTACATTGCCGACAATCTCGGAGGATTCTCTAACTGGGACCAAGGCAGGCCTGAAAGCAACTGGCTCCGCGACAGGCTGCTTAAACTTTCTGTGACGGCTAAGATCGCGCACTCCGCCCCCTTTGCGTCAACGTGGTGGAGGCCCAATCCTTTCCGCCCCGACCGTGTTGGAATTGAAGCTCTCAACTCGGCCTTTGCTTCCGTCATGAAACGCGGTGACGGTAAAATATACATACTTCGGATTCTGAGGAGTAAACACCACAGGAATCAAAGCCTGCCTGGCTGTGGGCGCCGCCTGGGCAATCTCGGACGGGATTGCGTTGAGATTGTAAGTCGCCTTGACCGAAAAATACTGGAGAGTGAAATCAACTCTCGGCACATAAGTCCACGTAAGAGTCGCTGACTGGCCATGACGCTTCTTGACGATCATGGTCGGCGGCGCGATCTGTGCGTGAAGCGAGCCGGTCAGCAACAGCAATGCAAGCAGGGCCTTCATAGAACCTTTGTAATGAACCAAAGCTGGATCCCGTCAAGCTCTTTAAGCGTCTTGCGGGTAAATTCGATTTCGGTAAACCGCGCTATGTTCAGGTTCTGTGGCGTCGGCGGTGTCGGGACAACTTCTATTTGCACCACGTTCGAGGGCACACTATCAGCTAGTCCTTGCTTGCGGGCGACCATGCGGAAGAACGCTTTCTGTCCTGCTGTTAATGCTGGAGTGGCAGGGAACGTATGGGTAATCGTCCGGATCGTTTTCTGATTGATGACCTGCTCGACGTTGTAAGGGTTGGTGATCGTCGCAGTGGTGGAGAAAGAGGTATTCTGCAAGACGAAAGAGTCCATGCTTGCTTCGTCCGCAGTGTTGTACCCCCAGTTGAAGACGACCGAAGGTGTCCCCGGCAAAATCTGTTTGATTTGTGTTGGGGTTTGGCTAAACACCAGTCCGGATAGCAGCAGGACTAAAACCAAGGCTCCTAAAAACTTCGTTCGCATCATAACGTTCTCCTTTTTACGATCTTGACATTTGACCATTACACTCTACAACACTTTATGGACCATTTCCCAGAGATTGTACTCGAAAAGTATCCGTTGTCGAGCCTCTCTGACAGCGTCGGCCTCGACGGTTCCGACTTTTAGACAGCGAATGTCAGACGGATCGTCTTGAAAATTTTCGATGTCAATCCAATAGAATGAATCCTCGGGAAAGTAGTCCGTTAGGTTCGGGCATCCCCAATACAACGGCATGCACCAGGACAAATAGGCGTCTAAAAGCTTCTCTGAGAAGTAGTTCCTCTGACAGCAATTTTCGAAACAGAAGGCAAACTGGTAGTCTTTCATGCCGCGAAACTTGTCTCCGTGCCTTCCCCCGGGACCGTTGTATGGCAATGGACCTCGGTAATCATCGCCAAAGGATTCACGCAGTTCAGATTCGTCAATCCCCCACACGTCCATCACTCCTGGCGCTGCCTTGTGGAATCTCTCCAGAAAGCTGTAGCGCATTTTCTGTCCCGCTGTCTGCCTCTTGGCAGTTGTGATGGCAGTTAAAAACCGGCTCTTGCTGCAGTTCATCAAGTGCTCGGCCGTGCCATGGTCGTTTTCCCAGACCATTTCGTCAAACGGCCGATCGACCCACCAAATGCCGGCGCAGTGAGAGTTGTCGTAATTGAAGGTGTGTGCGGCCTGGATAGGCGGCGGGAGATAGCCGTTGGCAGGCAACTCGCGTTGAATGTAGATGGTGCGAGCTGGAGTTAGAGCGAAAGGTAGCGACACTGGGTCGTAATCGCCAACAACGATAAACCAGTCTGCGCGATGTGGGTCAGAGACTCCGTGAAGGTTTTTCCAATCCCCCATACCGCCTGGCGTCTGTTTGCTGAAGCGCTCCAGAAGCTCGGAGGGACTTTGCCCCCATCTACAAAGGAAGCAAATGTTAATCCAGGGCTTCATCAGACCTCCAACGAAATCAGCTGGGCGTGAATTTTTTTAGCAGGACCAGCATCGAAGGCCATTCCCTCAAGGTTGATGCGAGTCTGTGCCCGCTTCCTGATGTCATCCTGCACAGGCTTCTGAACCTTGAGAATGTGGTTCATGATTTCCTGAACGTCGTTAGGGTCAACGATCAGAGACTTGGAAGGATCTAAGATCGGAGCAAAAATCTTTAGATCGGACATTCTGGCATAGGTCGCAGTCGTCAACTCCGGAATTCCGCTAACAGGTTCGAATGAAGACAAGTTACCCATGTCAGGCCAGTTGTAAGGCAATCTGCTGCAGGCAAATGTAAGTTTGTCGGAAATCTGCACCATGTCAAACTGCAGATGCCTCAATGCAGCAATGTCCGCAGCGAACTGCAGATACCGACTGCTTGCGAAATCTAACGATACGCGGTTGCTGACTGCGTATAAAGCACAAGCAGGATGGTGAATAGCTAATTGGATCTTGCTGTCCGTGACTTCCTGGTGCATAGAAAGCAGCCAACCGCTCTTTTGGAGCTGCAGCGTATCGCTCGTAAATCCAAGCATGTTGACACGCACCGGGCAATTGAGGATACGCTGCTGCAGCTCACTGTTACCCGAGTTCGACATAAGCGTCGGCAATCTCTTTTTCGATGTTGGACAGGATGGTTTTTGCTGCGGCTTGCTTGCGTAGCAGCACCTTGAGTTTCTCCTTGGCGTTACGAATTTGCTCTTCAGCAAATTCCAGTTCTGCCTGCTCTTTTATTGCTTTCGCATCCATTTTGGCTCCTTTAGGTTGTGATTTCTTCTGGCAGCTTACGCCAGAATAGGGATCCCGAGCTTCATTACAACGGACTTATGAAGGAACTGCTTGATGCTGTCAGTGGCGGCCTTCCTCCAGAGCCCTCCGTCTACTTCAAACAGAGCAATCAACGGCCGATCTTGCTCTTTGTCTCGCTTCAGTCTTAACAGAAAATGTGACCCTGGTTGCTCGATATCGCTGAACGTGCGATAGGGCCGTAAAAAGAAATACTTCGGCACTGTGAGTTTCTCGACCAAGACGACGCCGGCTCTTGCGTTTACAACCTGGGAAATACCGTCGTCTTCGTGCGTGGACAATTCTTCGTTGGTAATGCGGGCCAGCAGGGAGCCGAGCAAATCTACATCGGGAGAAGGCGCGAACTGCGTCCGCAAAGCGATCTGGAAAGCTACCTGCCCAATGTACTGTCCAAACCCAAACTGGGTAATTTCGACAGGCCTGGCTCTAATGTATTCCTTGCGCTGCTGGTGGAACCCAAAAAGCTCTGAAGCCAAATACACCGAGTCTGGAGAAGCCACGACGACGATCGCCTTGTCTAAAGCGATGCCGTCCCGGTTAGCCAGCAGGTAGTCTAACAAGGCGGTCAGAGAAGAGACTTTAAGGCTGGCCGGCAGCGGAAGCGGCGCCTGTACGACCTCTTTCAAAGTTGCGGTGCTGTACCAGCTATTGTCTATGAGCTGTACTAATGGATCTGCTGTCTCACGGATTGCTTTAATAAAAGTGGAATCCATCATGTTAATTCCCCTCCCCCTTACGCTTTGTTGAATTGAGCGATGTTGATTTTTGGAGACTCAGGCGCCTCCTCCAGCATTGAGTCGAAAGTCATCTGCTGCGGGTTATGCTCCATGGCGACAGGTTCTCCGTTCTGCATGCCAAGGTAGAAAAAGGTTTTGACAGACTTTACTGGACTGGTCTTGCGGTTGACTGAAATCTTGATGGACGCCGACTTTCGGTCTTCTTCCGGCTTGAATGTCAGCTCTACGCTGATCTTACGGGCCTCCTTGTAGTCTGTGTTCGGATCCTGGATGTTGGCAACCACAGACTTCATGGCGTCAGCAAATAGTTCTCGAACTGCTCCGCCGGCAATCGAGTCCAACTCAATCCCTTCAATTTGTTTTTCCATAAAAAAGACTCCCTTGCGCGAGTAAACTTGGTTTGGAAATATACTCCTGGTGAAATTTCACTACGTCTTCATGAACAATAACATCGTTTGTTTGAAGCTCCCTCCGCAGCTTCAATCCTTTCATTTCCCGTACCCGGCTCAGCGCGACATACAACTGCCCTGCAGAAAACATGCCCTTCGGTCCGGTATCCAGCACCACGTTATCCAGCGTCTTCCCCTGAGCCTTGTGGATGGTGAGCGCATAGGCCAGCATCAGCGGATATTGATAGTACGCCCCAACAACCGTTTGAGAGTATTTGTCTCCAAATAGCTCAACCTTGGTTTTCTCCCAGGTTGCAGGCGTGATTGACACGATCATAGGATCGCCGCGTGAGTTTAAGATTCTGACGCCAATAGGTTCCATCCCCCCATCTCTCTGAGGAAGTGACACGATCGTTCCGACCGTACCATTAACGTAGTATTTGAACTCTGAAAGGTCGTTGCGGACAATCATCACCTTGGCGCCCACTTTCAGGGTCAGCTTGTCTGGAACCGGCAAGCGGGCGTCATCGACCCTCCCATCAGCCATCACTCCCGTCTTAATCCCTGTGAAGGTTGCGGGAGGAGAATCCAACAAGCGAAGCTGCCGGTAGTTGATTAAACGGGCCAACTCATTCGTACCAACCATTTCGACGCCGTCGTAAGGCGTGTCTCCGATCAGGCAGGCGGCATTAAGCGTAGCCAGCGCCTTAACGTAATGGTCTCCACCTTCCCGAATCTGGTTCAAAATTTCGACAAACGTATCATCTTCCTGGCGATAAACTTTAGTCAGCGCGTGAATGTGTAGAGGGTTTTCCTTGAACACTGGCGATCGAAAGAAGAAAGGTGCGCCGTAGGTTGCTTTCAAAATTGCCTCTTCAATGCTGTCCTTGACTACGACTGGCGGCAACTGGAAAAGATCCCCAATCAACAGGATTTGTACCCCGCCAAACGGCAGGTCTCCACGGCTAGGCCTGTTTGTTCTAAGGAACATGTCTACGCAGTTCATCAGATCGACCCGCACCATAGAGATTTCGTCAACTATCAACAAATCCAGCTTTGAGTAAAAGTGTTGGAGTTTGCCGTAGGTCGATAAGATGCAGGTCTCGTCCATGATTGGCTTGACCGGAAGCCTGAAGAAACTATGAACCGTCTGCCCCCCTACGTTCAACGCAGCGAGGCCTGTAGGCGCCACAACCGCCATGTTCAGGTCGTCTAAAGTGTCGCGGAGATAGCGCAGAAGCGTAGACTTCCCTGTGCCGGCCTTGCCCGTCAGAAAGAGCGGGGTGTGGCCGGCTGTGACGGCATCAACCAGCTTCTTACCTTCCGCTGTAAGTTCAAAGTCCATCAGGTAATGATCCTTTCTTTGCTACAGAGGATTGGCGCAACAGTACATCGAAACGGTATTTCCATTCAACAATCTCTCGCTCTAGGTTGATGGATTTACGATACAATTGGTTGCGATCGTCGGACAATGCGCTGAGCTCTTTCTCGGTACGACGCAAATCAGAAAGAGCATTCCGCAGCCTGGTTTTGTCTGAAGGAGGTTTACCCATGGAGCCCCCCTATTCATTCCTTGCAATAGAGCTGTTAGCCATCATTGCGGCTTCGTCGATTTTTGTGAGCGCCAGACTCCGCTCACGACTGACAGGGCAGTTCTCGAAGATGCAAATCGCCAGCTTTTTGGCTGCGATTCTGATCTCAAGGTAACGTTCTGGCTGGTCGGTCTTAGGCGCGTGGTAGAGGTAGTCGTTGTCCAGCCGTTTCCTGTCTCCTTCAGATATCGGATACTTCGGCATCTCAATCTCCTATGTCGTATGGATAGTTTGTTTTGTAATGGTAGCCCCTCCGGGTCCGGATGGCCCGACCCGGGTAGATGGTACTTTCAACGCCTTCATGCTCGCAAAGTGACGGATTGTGGATCGAAACAGGGATGCCAGCTTTCGCACAAGCCATGAACAAGATGTTGTCCCAATGCCTGTTCGGGATGTCTCCAGTCTGGGCCGCAATGACATGGCTGATGAGATTCTGGTTGTAGACAATCTCTCGCAGAGCCTTGTCGCTGAAGGCAACGCACAGGGCCCCTTGCAAGTTCATGCCAAAGGTATCCTGCAGAGACTTCGATGGGATCCAGATCTGCCAACCTTCAGCGTCTGCCTTGAAGTCGTTGAATTCTGGCTTCATGTTCCACTCGTGAGTAAACCCGAGCAGCACTTTACCCCCAGCGGCAAATCCAGCCTCTAACTTCTGAGCGAAGCCTGCGCAGAACGAGACATCGTCCTGCAGGATAATCGTAGGCAACGCTTCCTCGCTGTTGTATTCCGTCAGCATCCGTCTCAACGCCCAATAGCTGTTGACGACTACGCCTAGCTTGGACTTGTTGCGATGAACCTCGATACGATCCGTGATACTGGAAAGCAGGGAATCTTCCATTGGCTCCGCAAATACATGAACAAGATCTGGAATTTTGGCGACTTGACGCAGGCTCCGGATTGTGCTCAGTGCCGTATCCCGACCGCGATTTGCTGAAGTCATGCAGATATTGAATGCCATGGACCCCCCTGGCCTTTAATGTGATTTTGATTTTCCAGAAGTACGTCGTTATCCATTGTGAAAATTGGCTTCCAGCCGGGCAGCAATTGCGCGATGTCCCACAAGCTGGCTTGGTTTTCGAAAAGCCCTTCGCCGAATTCCGTATAGAGATAGCGCGTCCGTTGGAGCGTCTGCCATCCGCCCCTAATCATCTGCCGCTCGGCGCCATTGATGTCGCACCAGATGAAATCGATAGGAAACGCTATCGGAATTTTTTCATAGAAGAAAGTGTCTAGCATGATTGTTGGAACTGTGACTTCTTCAGGGAATTGCACCCATGGATAACGATTGTAATGCCCAGTCGGCCGCATCAGACTGTTTGACAACGACCAATCCCCCTCCCAATTCGGGTTGCGGCCGCTCGACAGGTAGAAGGTCGCTTCCCCATCCTGGTCTGAAACGGCCTTGGGCACTAAAACGACTTCGCTAAGCTCTTTTCTCTTTGCAAAGCGGTCTAGGTTGCGTGGATCCGGTTCGAAGGCAAAAAATTTACACCTTCCGCTACTGGAAAACTGGCAGGCCATTTCCAAAAGCTTGACCGTGTCGGCTCCGTCCGCAGCCCCAATCTCCACTATTTTAGGTGCGTGCCTAGACCGGAACAGTTTCTCTAGTAGCGAGTTGAATACAACGATGCGCTCGTGGCTCATGGTAAATCCAACCTCCCATGCAGCGGGTAAGATAAAAGCGGCTCCCCGTTCCCTGGCACAAACTTCACGTCCTGATGACCAACCAGCCGATTGACTACCGGGGAATAGATCAGCCCGCTCCCTAATGTTCCAGCCCACCAACTGAAGGTTGAATTCGCACGCAGTAAAATGCCTGCTTGCATCAACGTGAAAAAATCCGGCAGGAACGATAATTCCGGGTCGTCGTAGAACTCAGCAGTTTCTTCCGAAACAATGACTATCGGGGTGTTTTTAGGTAGACCATATTTCGCCAAAATTCCAACAGTGGCATAGCCATACGATTCCTCGGTCGGGATGCAAAGCCGATCCTGCATGCGCACGTAGTCTCCACGGCGGAAGTGCCAGGCAACGTAAAACGGATGCTTTTTCGGGAAATAACTTGAGATCGCCTGCTTGAACTTGAACCATTCCATGACCTTCTCCCGCGAGTACAACGACAGGCAGTCTGGATTCTGGAAGTAGCCACAGAGCTCAACATTGACAATCCCAACCTTCGGGTTGCAGTCGGCCTCGAGTAAAAGCCTGAGCTCGAATGAAGGTTTCGGATCCCGCAGGTTAAACAGGTGCTGGCCAATCCAATACGAGGTCTGCAACTCGGCGTTGTACTTTTCGGCGTAGGCTCGAGCGAAGGCATATCGGAAGAGGGCGTTCCCGAATTGGCCGAAATTTTTGAGCTGAACGATCTGAGGCATTTTTACTCTCCATCAAACAGATACCCGCGCCGGTCCTTCAGCGGGTCGTCCGGATCGTCAGGCTTGAAGATGTAGCTCCATATCCCATTGTGCTGGCAGAGACTTGGGATGTGCAACATGATCGGGATTTGGCAGGAAAACGCAGACGCGCAGATGATGTTGTCGTAAAAAGGCAGACTGATCCCAGACTCTGATAAAGAAATGTAATCCAACATCACGGAAGATGTCAGGATGCTCTTCAAACATTCCCTGGAGAACACGTAACACTGGGCCCCATGAATGTTGTTGGCTCCAAACTCCGGGATAGTTTCTATCCAACCTGAATTACCTTGCAGGTAGGTGTGGTGCTGCTTGACGGTCCACTCATGCGTTAACCCAACAAGCAATGCAGACTGTTGCTCATGGATCTTCTGAAGGAAACTGCGACAGAATAGCACGTCGTCGTCCAGGCAGATTACCCGTTCACTGACATGCGCGTTTCGAGCCCAAATCATAGCTTGCAGATGGTTCGCGAAACCACCCAGCTTGACAAGGTTTTGATGGATGACGACGTGATCGTCGGTTGGGAGCTCTGACCCAGGTTCCGCAAAAATGTGAACGTTGCTGCCAATGCCGCACTGGCGCAAACTTTCCAGCGTCTGATGGATTGTCGGATTTTTGCGTGGCGCGGTGCAGAGGGTGACAAGGTAGCTGTTCATTTTGTCGCTTTCAGTAGCCACTTGGGATCATGTAGGAAAAAGTTGTTTCAACCATTTCGTGGAAAGGTACGCATTCCGGAACTGGCACTAACAGTGCGTGGCTTCTGAATCCAGGATGTTGGAGGCTAGAAGCCTCAAAGAAACAATGCTCAGCCCGCATTTGCGATGTTTTGAAGTGGTCTCCACATGCGCAACAATAATGGCGGGACTCTCGACTCCATCCGCTTTGCTCCCTGCTTTGCCTGGAAATAGCCGGCAATCCCTTCCGCTGCCGGCGCTGCATGTATCTGATTTTACTTAAAGTCTTGCTGTCGATGAAACTTTCATATTCCTTAATCTCCAACAAGCGAACCCGGCCATCTACCTTGATCGCTATCGCATAACAGTAAGCACAAAACAGCAGGTAGGTGACTCCAGGCATGTCTACTGGGTCATCTAATCTAACAGCTTCACCCTGCTCAGACCCACAATCCAGGCAGAACTTATACATTGGAACGAGTTCAAATTCTGAAAAAGCTTCACTTCTCAGCCTGTAGATTCAAACTCATCAGCCGGCCGGTTTTGTCCAGATGTGGCAAATAGGACTGCGAGTAATCATCGCGAGAAGCGAAGTCAGGGATGCTCTCCCAGTCATAGCGCCGGATTGAGCCTGGCTTGAACCCGGCACGCCACAGATCACCACACAGACTATCGAAATTCCATGAGACCGAGCGAGTCCAGCCAGGATGATCCTGACCACCATGCAGCAGCCCTTGCAAGCGTTGCAGGCCTGTGTCAAATTGATACGCAGTCACGATTGCGTCGAAATCTGGAACCGAAATGTACAGCAACCCTTGCGGTTTCAAGAGGGTATGCCAGCGCCGCAGAGCGTCTAGGTACTCCCAGCGCCCAAACTGGTCCAAAATATGGCTGGCGTAAATGATGTCCACCGATTCAATGTCGAAGCTCCTGAGTAACCGGCAGTCTTCCACTAAATCTACTCCAGGGACGTAAACCTTGTCGATGTTCACCCAGTCGAGGTTCTTAATCGGCCGAGTCCAGCAGCCTAGATTGAGTTTCAGCATGGCGGATTCTCCCTTCGGACATTGGAGACATGAGACTCAATGCCTATAACAGCCCGCGCAACCCGCTGCACTTCTTTCCTGCTCATGCCAATCCAACTCGGCAGGTAGACAATGGATTCCCAAAGCTTGTCAGCAATCGGTGCCACGGAACCGAATAACTCCAGCGAAGAATGTGAACGCAACGGTGGGTATAAACGGGAGGCCTGGATTCCTTGAGCATCCAAACAGTCAATCAGGTAGATAGGATCCTGGCTTTTGTAGCTGTAGCACCATCCATTCCCAAAGGCTGTCCCTGAACTTCTACCCATGCAAAGGTATTCGTCGTAAGCGCCCCAGATGTCGTGCTGCTTCTGAATGATCTCGTCAATCCGCTCCAACTGAGCCAACCCGTAGGCTGCTAGAATGTCGTTGAACCGGAAATTGAACCCAAGCTTGCTGTGTAGCCGGCTATTGCGCCAGCCGCCCCCGTGGTCCACGAAGTCAAGTATCAGACGATGTAACCCCGCATCATTGGTTCCGATCGCTCCCCCCTGCCCTGTAGTCACAAACTTTGGGACCGAGAATGACCATGTGTAGAACGATGCGCCTGGCCTCGGGCATGGGCCTAACTTTGAGGCGATCGAACAGGCCATGTCCAACACTGTCGGAACCGTGCGCACCCCCTCGGTGAGCTTTTGCATTGTCTCGCTCGCCGTAGTGCTCCATCGCCCATTGTGCTCAATCACGATGGCAAGGTCTCCACGGTTAACAGTATGGCGCTCCTGGCTATGGTTGAAGTCCATCGCCATTGAGGTTTCGTCTACGTCAACCAACTTAATGTCGAAGTTCATCCACTTCGCCATCTCCGCCCCAGCAATGAAGCCGTAGGCCGGACAGAAGACCCGCTGCGACTTCAATTCGAGCGTCATCAGCTGCATGGCGATCAGTAACGCTGTCGTGCCGCTGGTCGTGGCAACAACGTGCTTGACCCCAAACATCTCGCCTAACTTCTGCTCAAATTCGGTCGTGACCGGACCCGGGCCCAGACGACGCTTCAGAAGCGTCTGCGCTACCCTCAAGAGGCCCATCTTGCTTAACTGCGGGTTGAACAACGGGATCTGGTAGTTCATCGAGATATTCCTTGTCTCCTGTGGCCGCGAAGTCTCCGAGCTTGAATTCGTAAACTACGGACCCCTCCAACGCTTTATAGTTGTGGCCACCCGCGTAGGTGATGCTCATGTCTCCTCGTCCCAAGCTACGGTACGCAAGCTCTTCCCCGTCCTCGTCGTAGTATGTGACCCCAACCGAGCCTTGAATTACTACCCAGGCTTCCTGCGTCTGCAGAAGCATCCGAGGCCGTACCAAATGCAGATGCGGACGGAATGTCTTCCCTTGCTCGAGAGTCAAATAGGCAACCTGCAGCCCCTCCGCCTCCGGGCTGATGTCAACCCTCATGAGCGGAATCTGGAGCTTGCCAAAATGGATGTTGTAGCCGTGAGAATGGCTAACAACGCCGGCAGGAATGTCAGGACCGTGCCTGAAAGCCTGGTGCAACAGTAATTCCGGATTTTTCTTACTGTAAAACTTTTCTATCTGATAAGCCATACCAACGCTCCCAAAATCTAACAAGAACTTCAATGACTCGCTGCCAGTCAAATTGCGGCGCCCAACCAAGCAAGAGCTCCGCCTTTCCGTAATCGCCTCGCAACTCATTCAACTCTTCCGGACGCCGGTAGTATTCGTCACACACTACGAACTCTTCCAGCGGCTTCTCAATCCCTGCCAGCGAGGCAGCGTATCTCAGCATCTCTCGTACCGAGACGCTCTGCCCTGTCGCAATGACGAAATCGTCCGGCGCATCGTGCGCCAAAATCCGACGCATGGCTTGCACGTAGTCCGGAGCAAATCCCCAGTCCCGCTTGGAGTCAATGTTCCCAAAATGTAATCGCGCTACCTTCCCGAAGGAAACTTCAACCACCCCTCGCGCAATCTTCTGCTCAACGAAATTCAGCCCCCGCCGTACACTGGAATGGTTGAACAAAATCCCGTTCGAGCAAAACATCCTGTAAGCCCGCCGATAATGCCTCACCAGGTTGTAGCCCATTACCTTCGCTACCCCGTAAGGCGATACCGGATCCATCCGCGTCCCCTCCCGCTGGAATCCGTCAGGGTCAATCGAATTCCCAAACATCTCGCTCGAACTCGCCTGGTACATCCTGGACTTGGGCGCAAACATCTTCATCGCTTCCAGAACGTTCAATACCCCAATCCCGTTCGTCTGGACCGTGTACCCCGGCTTGTCAAAACTGATCCGAACCTGAGACTGTGCCGCCAAATTGTAAATCTCGTCAGGATCGCTCTTCTTCACCGCTTCCATGACCGAAATCGAATCCGTCACGTCAGCATAGAAAGTCTTGATCTTGGTCCTCGTGAGCCTCGCGTCCTGCCCCTCAACCTCGCTGTGGCGCCGTAAGGTTCCAAATACCTGATACCCTAACAACTCCAAATGCTCGGTTAAATAGCTCCCGTCCTGACCCGAGGCTCCGAAAATTAAAGCGCGCTTGCCGTCCATTACACAACCCTTCCAGCCTTCAATAAGAGTCGCTTCCTGTTCAAATCCGTAAGCCGAACCTTCAACTCCGCCATGCCTTTTTCCATCACACGGACATCGCCTTTGATGCAGTTCTCTAACTTCTTCTGCCCAAACTTCCGGAGCTCACGCCAAAACTCCGCCCGTACTGGCTTGCTCATCCCCGATTCCAGTAAGGCCCGGGCAAAGGCTATCTTACGCGCCGCGTGCAGGTCAAACCTGTCTTTCCAGTGCCAGGTGATCTCAGAACGCGCCGTTATGTTCTCTGCCTCCAAGGCGTCCCGAATCTCACATACCGTGACTACCTTGAAACTGACACAGTAGAGATGCCCGGAAACTTCAATGATTGTGCCGGCAACCGGAGCCTTCAATTCAGGCAAACGCTTTGACCAACGTTCAAGAAACCCCATGCGTCACCCCCCTCCCATCAGAATTCCCGATACCTCGGGTCGTTGTTCCGCTTCCAAGCCCGGTACTGCCGGCATAACTTGCAGTAGTAATTACCAAATCGTAACGCCCCGCAGTTCGGGCAAATCGGGTGGATGTGCAACGCCTTCTTCCCACAGTACATGAATGGACAGGGCCCGTCGTAATACTTCAATGCGATCGCGCTAAACTCGACGATCGACCGCATGTAGCCGCCCATGGATTACCCCAAAGCGTTCACGATCGCGATGAATAATTTATACTTTGTCAGATGGCGCTCTGGTAGCTCTTCGAACTTTACAAGAAAAGGATTCGCCTTCCGAATCGGATCGTGCTGCGGGCCCAAAGTCCAGCCATCCCTATGCTTGTCTGCCATCCATCGAGAATGGAATTCTCTCACCGTTATTCCAGGCGTCACCAGGACTTGCCTCGCCCCAGCAATGCACTCGTCAACCTGGTACTGCTCAGCTCCTAACCATTCGACCGTATTTGACAAATCCCGCGACATCAAATGATCGTAGATCCGGAGCGCCTCGTAACATACCCGCGCAATCATTACCAGCTTGTAAAACTCGTCCGTCTCGATCGGAACCGCCTGCAGTTCCTGTGCCTGAATGAACCTGCTGTCCGGCGGTGCCTTTGCATCATCATGGACCATTGCCCCACCTCGTAGTTTAGACAAACATGCCGACCTGGACCTTCCGGCTGCGTGCGTTGGCGAGTTCCAGGTACTTGCGGCTCAAGTCGATGCCAACGGCTTTGCGCTGGAGTCCTCGGGCAACTCGCAGCACCGTACCTGAGCCCGTGAAGGGCGTTCGCTTGGATCAGCATTGGACCTCACGTCTTGAGTCATGTAACTTGCTCATTTTCCCCTCCATGCTTCGGTAATCTGACAGGTTAATGACTGCAAATCCTTCGCCGTGACTTCCCCTGATTCAAGAAAAGCCCGTATCTCCTGCTCCCCTACCTCAGACTGTTGCACAAACCCAGACTGGTCAGGCCAGCTAACTATCAGCCGCCGCGTTACTTCTGTCTCTCCAAACTGCCAGTCAGCCATCCTCCAAATCCTGAAAACTTGCCGCGAACTTAACCCGAACTCGAGCCCAACTTCAGCAGCCTTCCCAGGTCGCCGTGACTGACCTCGTACCCATACGCGATACATCTGATGACCGTTTAAGTGCTTCTTCATGTCGTTTCGTTTCCAGCTTCCCCGGTCTGCCAGCCGGCTAAACGCGCTTAACCAGCTGATAGGTGCTTACACCCAGGTCTCCACTATCGGCTCATTCGCCAAGATTGCGGCCTGGCTGGTGTGAATTTGACTGCAGGCAGACAACCAGTCTGCCCGTCCGATAGAAGGCCGGCACTCGGCGCTGGAAATTCAACCCGTTGACTGACATTTAGTGGCAACCTGATTAGACCCATGTACTTAGATAGAGTGCGACATTTCACATTTACTACAATACTGCTGCGACATTTACCTGTCAAGAGAAAAGTGAGGCTGTTACTGGAATTCAAAAAAAAAATAACTAGGAAATTTTTTGAAATTTTTTGAAATTTTATCGCTGTACACTCGTGGGTCATGCTATAGAGCCCGGACTGGGACTCCGGGTCCGGCGCTAGGATTCTGGCGGAGCCAGCCACATCGCAGGGAAAATCTTGGGTTGGGTTGGTCGTGGCATTTCCGAGACAGGAGGGGATCGTCGCGGCATCGGTCGGTCTCGGCAATCGAACTTGACGACCGTCAAAGGCTGACATCGGCTCGGCAAAAAAAGAATGAACGTGCGCGGGCGCGTGCGCGGAGCGAGTCCAGCTTAGGCGTTCTACCGGGGCGGATGCTTGGGGGAACCGTGGACATCCTCGCGGCGGACAAGCTGGCCGGTCGCGGTCGCCTGGGGCGGATGCCGACCAGCACCTTTATGGCGGCAGGAGGCTTAACGTCCGATAAAGTACCTTACGACGCCTGAGAACGACTGTAAGTGCCTTTGTTTGCACCACTCTTGACAGGACAAGAAAAAGCTTGACCTGTCAACGGGAAAATGCTATAAAAAGAGTAGCAGATCTTGACGGCTTGAGAGGCATGAAAACAAGCAAGTTAGACCATAGTATAACACAAGGAGCGTCTTAAATGACAAAACAAGGGCAAAGAGGCGAACAGGTACAAAGTCAGATCAAAAAGAGCCAGCAGCGAATTGCAGCAACGGTAATCACGATCACGAACGCAGACTTAGAAGCAATGCACGCCATCCCGAGACTTGCCGTCAACGGTGGCTATGGAAAATCTTCGCGACTTGTCTGGCAGCATGAGGGATTTATTTTCGTGGACGAGCTTAACGCCGTGGAGGTGTACTAATGAACGCTTATCAAGCACTGCAAAGCCTCAAACCGTTTATCAACCAAGGGCAGCTACGCAGGCTCGCGGAGTTAGTGCGTAACTCCGAAGAGCGAGAATTTTTCCGCGCCAAGGTCATGGAACTCGTTGACCGAGTCGAAACAATGCCAAAGGTCTACGAGCAGGACGGCCTCGGCGAAGAGGCGATTGTCTACCTCCACTATTTTCACGGAAGTTGCGATTGGCACATCACAGAGCGCGACATGACTCCAGAACAGATCCAAGCTTTTGGCCGCGCCAACCTGGGGTACGGCGCTGAGTCGGGCTACATTTCAATCCAAGAATTGATTGAGAATCAAGTCGAACTAGACCTGCACTGGACACCAAAGCCGCTCAAAGATTGCAAAGGAGCGTGAGGCTTATGAGCGATCCAAGAATGCTCTGCACAAATTGCGGACGAGATGTAACGGGCGTGGCGCTTACCGCGCCATGCCCAAACTGCAATCGACGCGGCAAACGGTTTGCCGGAAAAAGAGAGATGTGGAGCTGCTTGACAGTTTACGCAGACAAGCACATTGCAGCAATCAAAGAACTATCTTGGATTGACCAAGACAGCGGAATTAGCGCCATCGACCCTAACCCCGCGCTAGGTGGACGCTGGACGAACATTTTCGCGAAGAGAGGCCGAACTAAATGAAAATGCAAAACTTTGAATCACACGTGAGCGAGGTAGCAGACTACTGGTTTTCACGTGCCAGTAGGTTAGCAATGTCTGGGCTCTGCCCACCATTCTACCTCTATTACATTCCGGGGGAAGGGCTGCGACTGGTTGCGGAGAATTTAGATATCCCCGATCCCACATGGGAGTTGGGAAGCACTGAGCCGATCCGTTGCAGTTCGACACGTGACCAAGCACGGCGATTGATTCACGCGGCAGCGCGTAGACTGCCAATACTTAGTGATTAAGGGTTAACCCCTGAAAGGAGCAAACAACATGAACCAAGCCCAGAATCAGCAGCAGGTAGACCAAGACTTTGAAGCCCTAGAAGTGTTGCTGACAGCAACACAACTAGACACGGAAGGGCAAGGCAAGCGATTCGCTTCGCCCGCGGAATTTATGTGGATGTCCGAGAAGCACGACCACAGAAGCCGCAGTGTCGGATTCAAGCACAGAGACACGAGAAACTACGTTTTTGTAATTTTCCCGCAGGAAGAAGTCGGCAACAAACCAATTCTCTACGTTCCGAAAGAATTCCAACCGTTCATGCGCGGATTCTTCGATGCTTTCCCTGGGAGGGCAATCTAATGGCAATCAAGATTGAAGTCGGTGGCGCA
>Ga0315274_10001751_pt1 | contig 33256 bp, 9 predicted proteins | sample YL17G02_20_MG_FD_203700 | JGI IMG/M metagenome (GOLD analysis project Ga0315274, IMG submission 203700) | Sediment microbial communities from Yellowstone Lake, YNP, Wyoming, USA - YL17G02_20 | ecosystem: Environmental > Aquatic > Freshwater > Lake > Sediment | place: USA: Wyoming | collected...
GTGCCGCCGAACGGTACGCTAAACACGCCCGATCCAATACTGCTGGTTGGGAGTTTTGGTACGTCGGAGACTTCTAAGCTAGCGCCGAAATATACGCGGCCTTTCGCATCCACAGCTACTTTTTGATAGGTGCCAGCGGTTACACCGGTTGTAGTAAGTGTAGGCTGCGGATAAGAGCCAGTTAAATCACCGCCAGCTACTCCAGTTGGACTTGCGCCTGACACCCAAGTTAAAATGCCCGATCCGTTTGTGCGAAGTAATTGTCCATCGCTACCGTCACCATTAGGTAGTGTCCAGGTAACTGAAGTGCCAATAGTATCTGGTGCTTTAAAGCCAAGCGATTTTGTCGAGCCGCTGTCATTAAACACTAATGTGTTTGCAGTAGTGCCATCGCCGCGGATAGTGATTGGTCCATTGATTGTGGTGGCCCCACCGTTGATCGTACCAGTGGTACTGATCACAGTAGTGCCGCCGATCAGAGAACTTCCCGTCATAGTACCGTCGGTGATCACAGGGCTAGTTAACGCCTTGTTAGTTAAAGTTTGGCTCGCGTCTGCTGTCACAACGACGCCGGAGGTTGGGAAGGTGGCTGTTGAGTTTACCCCAATACCACCACGATTTGTCGGTAAAATTCCGGTGACGGCCGTAGGTTGTGCCAAGTTCACTGCACTAAAGTAAGGCGAACCTCCGCTGGATGGCACTGTTAGGCTTTGATATGCCGTCCCAGCAGGAGTCGAGTAGAGGTTGCCGGCATCGTTGCCGAGTATTACACCCTTGTTAGTGAAGCTGCTCGAGCCGGTACCACCAAACCCTACACCAAGCATGCCGGTTCCGATGATGGATGCTGGTAGGGCGGGGATATCGGCCGCAATTAGCGCTGTTCCATTAGTCACTCGGCCTTTTGCATCGACGGTAACTTTTGGATAAATTCCAGCGACTACACCACTCGGAGCTAGACTTGGACTTGGGTACGAACCAGTCAAGTCGCCACTGGCAACTCCAGTTGGACTAGCGCCGGATACCCAGCTAAGGCCACCAGAACCATCCGTTCTTAGTAGTTGACCAGAATCCCCGTCATTGTCAGGTAGGGTGAGGATGAAGGAACTTGCCAAAGTATCGGGTGACTTTATGCCTATGGAATAACTATTGGTGCTGTCATTAAACACCGCTTTATTTGCAATTGTGTTGTTACCGCGGATGGTGATGTCGCCGCGTACTGTGGTCGCACCACCTGCGATTGTTCCGGTAGTATCGATGGCGGTTGCTCCACCGATCGAGGAGTTTCCATTGATGTTGCTGGTCGTAATCGTCGAATTACTGACGGTTTTGTTAGACATTGATTCAGTCGCGTCGCGCGTTACAACCACACCACTGGTTGGAAATACCGCAGTTGAGTTCTGACCAGTACCACCTGTTGAAGTTCCCAAAACTCCTGTAACAGCATTCGCTTGTGACAGGTTTATTGCGCCGAAGTATGGAGCGCCGCCGCCGGCCGGTACAGTCAGTATCTGATAATCAATGCCGGCAGGTGTGGAAAGTAAATTGCCACCGTTATTACCGATGATGACACCGTTGTTAGTGAAATTACTGGATCCAGTACCACCGAATGCTACGTTGAGTTGGCCAGTATTAATAATGGATGCCGGTAGATTTGGAATGTCTGCGGCAACCAAAGCTGTACCGAATTGAACGCGACCTTTAGCATCGACTACAACCTTTGGATATGTGCCAGCTGTTACACTAGTATTTGCAAGTTGTGGACTTGGATAAGATCCTGTCAGATCACCGGTTGCTGCGCCAGTTGGTGCTGTTCCACTCACCCAGCTGAGTGCCCCAGTACCATTTGTGCTGAGTATATCTCCGCTGGATCCGTCACCATCAGGTAAGGTCCAGATCTGTGTGCGGCTGAGAATGTCTGGGGACTTGAATGCCAAGAAATTAGTTGTACCGCGATCCGTTAGCACCAGTTTACGGGCGGTCGTATTATTACCGCGGACTGTAAGGTCGCCAGCAACTGTGGTATTGCCTGCCGTGATGGAACCAGTGGTATCAATCACAGTGCTGCCGCTGATAAGTGAGCTGCCGTTCATCGTGCCGGCTGTTATCACGGGGCTAAGGATGGTTTTGTTGCTCAGCGTGCCAGCACCATTTTCGGTCACTACGACGCCAGTGCTAGGGTAAGTTGCAGTGGAGTTGACGACGCCTGTACCACCAAATTTGGTTGGCAATGCGCCAGTGACTGCTCCAACTCCGGATAGGTTTACTGCGCTGAAAAATGGCGTGCTACCGTCGGATGGGACGGTTAAGCTTTGATATGCGGCCCCCGCGATCGTCGACAGCATCGACCCGCCACCGTTGCCTAGGATGACGCCGTTAGCGTTAAAGCTGGCTCCACCGGTACCACCGCGAACTACTGGTAAAGTTCCGTCTGAGATAACGGAGGCTGGGAGACCAGGGATATCGCTTGCTGAAAGTGGCAAGCCAGTGATGACGCGCCCTTTGGCATCAACACTTACCTTTGGATAAACACCTGCAATCACACCGCTGGCAGCAAGGACGGGGCTAGGATAACTACCGCTGAGATCACCACCAGCGACACCGTTAGGTGGCACGGCAGACAACCAAGTCAAGTCTCGCGATCCATTGGTCCCTAGCACTTGACCAATCGTGCCGTCGCCACTTGGTAAGGTCCAGACGGTAGATGCAGATAATGTGTCTGGTGCTTTGAAAGCAAGAGAGAATGTACTACCGCTGTCATTGAATACTAATTTACGAGCTGAATTAGTATCGCCTTGGATAGTTATATCACCGGCAATCGTGGTGTTGGCTGCTCTAATCGTACCTAGGGTATCGATAGACGTCGAGCCACCAATGAGTGACGACCCATTCATAGTACCCGTTGTGATGATGGGTTTACTAAGGGTCTTGTTGCTTATGGTCTGTACATTTATGTCGGTAGTGACAACACCTGATGTCGGGAAGGTGGCGCTACCGCTGACGCCGGTACCACCAACATTTTGTTTCAAGATTCCGGTAACTGCATTTGACTGCGAAAGATCGAGGGCACCGAACGATGGCGTCGTACCGTCGCTTGGCACTCGCAAGGTTTGATAAGCAAGGCCGGCACCAGTGGACATCAGGTTGCCGCCGCCGTTTCCTAGAATGACGCCGTTGTTGGTAAAGCTGCCAGCACCAGTACCGCCGCGGCTAGTACCTAGGATACCTGCGCCGATAGCAGAAGCGTCTAGACTTGGAATATCTGAGGGAACTAATGCCGTACCAAACTTGACGCGGCCTTTACTGTCGACCACCACTTTGGGATATGTGCCCGCGGTAACACCGGTCGGGGAAAGAGCGGGATTAGGATAGTTGCCTGTAAGGTCGCCAGTAGCGGCACCGGTCGGTGAGGTGCCAGAAACCCAAGACAATAAACCGTTGCCGTTGGTGGTCAGGATCTGGTTGTTGGTGCCATCGCCATTTGGCAAAGTCCAAGTTACTGAATTAGTCACCGAGGTCGGAGCTTTGAAGGCAACAAAACCAGTCGATCCACCGTCGTTAAAGACGAGGCTATTAGGCAAATTTCCAAGAGGCTGGACGGTAAGAGTGCCAACTATCGATGTATTGCCGGCGGTTATTGTACCTGTTGTATCAATCGAAGTAGCACCAGTGATCAGTGAGGCACCATTAATCGTTCCTGAAGCAATGATGGGACTGTTTAGTGTTTTATTGCTGAGTGTCGCGCTTTCGAATTCAGTCACCACGGTACCCGTAGCTGGGAATATCGCATTTGAGCTTACGCCGGTACCACCAACCGCCGTTGCCAGCACTCCTGTGACGGCCGCAGACTGCGATAAGTCAAGTGCGCTGAAGTATGGCGCAGTGCCATCTTGAGGGACAGTTAAGCTTTGGAATGGCAGGCCTGCAGCAGTTGCAACTAATGCGCCAGCATTATTGCCAAGAATGACGCCCCTAGCGGTAAAGCTGGTCGCGCCTGTACCGCCGACGCCGACGCCTATGGTGCCGGTGCTGATCTTGGTGGCAGGTAAATTCGGAATATCAGAAGCTGTCAAAATGGCTCCGGCCGAGATTCGACCTTTGCTATCGACGGTCACTTTAGAATACGTGCCTGCAACGACACCGGTGGCAGTAAGAGTAGGATTTGGATAGCTTCCGGTTAAGTCACCGCTGGCAGCCCCACCTGGAGGTGCGCTTGCTACCCAACTAAGTGCGCCAGTTCCGTTGGTGGATAAAAGATTACCACTGCCACCGTCGCCAGAAGGTAAGGTCCAGACTACCGATCCGGTGAGAGTATTGGGTGCTTTGAAGGCGAGCGAGTTTGTCGTGCCCTTGTCATTAAATACCAGTTTATTCGCACTAGTTGTATTGCCGCGGATTGTCACGTCGCCAGTTATGGTGGTCGCGCCGCCTGCGATTGTTCCGGTAACATCGATAACACTGGTTCCGCTCAACCTAGCGTTGTTGATCGTCCCGCCAGTTACGATCGGCGCAAGTATAGTCTTATTGCTTAGTGTTTCAGTGGCATCTTGAGTAGCCACCACACCAACGGTTGGGAATACTGCCAAAGAGTTAACACCAGTACCGCCCAGTGCCCGCGGCAAAATCCCAGACACAGCATTAGGGTGAGATAAATTAATCGAACTGAAGAACGGTGTTCCACCGCCGAATGGGACGACTAAGCTTTGGTACTCAGCACCCGCAGCGGTCGAGAAGAGGTTGCTACCGTCGTTGCCGACGATGACCCCATTTTTGGCAAAACTAGTGGACCCGGTACCACCAAACGAGACCGCAAGTTTGCCAGTGTTGATGATATCGGCCGAGATATTGGGGATGTCGGCTGCGACTAAACTTGTGCCGGCTGTGACGCGCCCTTTAGTGTCAACCGTGACTTTTGAGTAAACACCCGCGCCCACACCGGTTGTAGTCAGCGTTGGGCTAGGATAGGAGCCAGTCAAATCGCCAGTTGCTAGTCCAGTCGGTGCGGCTCCTGAAATCCAGCTCAAATTACCGCTTCCGTCTGTGGTAAGAAGCTGACCGTTCGTTCCAATCGCGCCGGGCAAGATCAAATTAATTGGGCCACTCAAATTATCTGGTGATTTAATTGCGATGAAGTTGGTTGACCCACTGTCGTTGAGGACCAATTGATTTGCATTAAAGCCATCGCCGCGAATCGTCACGTTGCCATTAACTGTCGTAGCAGCTGCTGTAATAGTGCCGCTAGTATCAATTACAGTAGCACCACCAATAATAGACGATCCATTAATCGTGCTGGTGGTGATCGTACCACCGCTGATGGTTTTGTTGAGCAGAGTCTCTGTAGCATCCTGCGTTACAATCGTGCCACTGCTCGGGAATATGGCTGTCGAGTTTACTCCTGAACCGCCTCGACTTGTAGGTAGTACTCCCGTGGTTGCAGCTAACTGAGTTAGATTGAGACCACCAAAGTAAGGTGTCGTGCCGTTGGCAGGTACAATTAATGTTTGGTAAGCCGATCCAGCTCCGGTTGAGAAAAGGTTGCCAGCGTTATTGCCGAGAATGACGCCATTGTTAACAAAGGTGGAGGTGCCGGTACCGCCGTTAGCCACACCTAGTATTCCACTCTTGATCACGGAAGCATTGAGACTTGGTATGTCAGCTGCGACGAGGCTGGTGCCGACAATTACGCGTCCTTTGGTGTCGACGATGACTTTTGGGTAGGTCCCAGCCAGAACTCCAGAGGCAGCCAGCGTAGGGTTTGGATAACTGCCAGTTAAGTCGCCACCTGCGTCACCGATCGGAGCTGCGCCAGACACCCAACTTAGGAAACCGGAGCCGTTCGTGCTGAGTAGTTGTCCGTTCCCTCCATCAGTTCCAGGAAGTGTCCAGACAATCGAGTTAGCGAGTGTGTCGGGTGCTTTGAATGCCAGCGAATTAGTGGTGCCGCTATCGTTTAACACAAGCTTATTAGCGGTGTTGCTGTTGCCGCGGATAGTCACGTCACCAGAGACTGTGGCGGCACCGGAGTCAAGAGTGCCTGATATACTAATTGTGGTACTGCCGTTGACGACGGCATTGCTGAGGGTGCCACCGTTGATAGCGGGTGTGGTGATTGTTTTGTTTGTCAGAGTCTCCATGGCGTTTCTAGTTGCAATGATTCCGCTACTTGGGAAGGTGGCGGTCGAGGCAAGTCCGGAACCACCGAGACTGGTGGGCAGAATGCCGGTGACTGCCGATGGTTGCGCAAGATTAATAGCACTGAATGAAGGTGCGCCACCACCAACCGGCACGGTGAGGCTTTCGTACGGTGCCCCAGCATTAGTTGAGAACAAACTGCCTGTCCCGTTACCCAAAACTACGCCGTTAGTTTGAAAGCTTGCGGCGCCGGTACCGCCGTTAGCGACGATCAGCTGTCCGTCGTTGATGATGGAAGCAGGCAATTTTGGAATATCCTCGACTACCAACGAAGTGCCGTAAGTGACGCGCCCTTTGGCATCAACAGTAACTTTAGGATAGGTGCCTGCGTTGACACCGCTCGGTGCCAGTGATGGGTTTGGATATACGCCAGTCAGGTCACCACTAGCAGCTCCTGTAGGTGCCGCGCCAGAGACCCAGCTCAGTGTACCGTAGCCATTCGTGCGTAGCATTTGGCCCGGTACACCATCAGTGCCTGGCAGCGTCCAAACTACCGAGCCGCCGAGGATATCAGGTGCTTTTAAGGCGAGTGAGTTGGACTGGCCTTTGTCGTTGAGGATGATTTTGCTCGCCGTAGTGCTGTTGCCTTGAATCGTGACATCACCCGCAATGGTGGTTGTACCCATGCTGGCAGTGCCGGTTGTGTCGATTCGGGTTGCCCCACCGATTAAGGAGTAGCCGCCTATCGTGCCAGTTGTCATGAGAGAATTTGTCAGTGTTTTATTACTCAGACCTTCAACCGCGGATTGTGTCACGATCACACCGCTGGTCGGGAATGTGGCAAGGGAGACCATACCGGTACCACCGGATGTAGTCGGTAGGATTCCGGTCACGGCTGCTGATTGAGACAAATTAACGGGAGCAAAGTATGGCGTGCCGCCGCCACTTGGTACTACCAAGCTTTGGTAGGCAGAGCCAGCAGCCGTCGAGTAGAGGTTGCCGTTGGCATTGCCAACGATGATGCCGTTCGGAGTGAAGCTGGAACTACCAGTACCGCCGTTGCTAACGCCAAGTATTCCTGAGGTGATCACGGATGCTGGTAAGTTAGGAATGTCGCTGGCAGTTAGAGTAGCACCACTAGTGACGCGGCCTTTAGCGTCGACTCCAACGCGGAAGTAGGTGCCAGGAGTTACGCCCGTATTGGTTAACGTTGGGCTTGGATACGAGCCAGTTAAGTCACCACTGGCGACTCCGGTTGGTAGCGCGCCAGAGACCCAGCTCAAGACGCCAGAGCCGTTGGTCGTAAGCAGTTGGCCAGTACTGCCAGCAACGCTTGGTAGGGTTAAAGTAATCTGCGAATTAAGTAAATCTGGTGACTTGATAGCTACGAAATTAGTCGTGCCGCTATCATTAAGAATCAAGCGATTGGCATTTGTGCTATTGCCCTTAATGGAGACATCACCGGCGATTGAAGCAGCGCCACCGCTAATGGTGCCGGTAGTATCAATAACTGAGTTTCCGCCGATAAACATTGAACCATTTATAGTTCCGCCCGTGATCACTGGCGCAGAGATTGTTTTATTTCTCAGGGTCTCGGCTGCGTCTTGGGTCACGATGACGCCGGATACAGGGTAAGTCGCATTAGAGGCTGTACCAGTACCACCAGCGCTCCGCGGCAAAATACCAGTAATAGATGCATTTTGTGCCAGATTTAACGGCCCGAAGTATGGCGTTCCACCGTCACTTGGGATGGTTAGGACTTGGAACGCACTGCCGGCCGAAGTAGAAAACAAGTTACCGGTGATGTTGCCGAGCACGACACCGTTATTAGCAAAGCTTGAAGCGCCGGTACCACCGTTGCTGACCCCAAGGACTCCCGATTCGATGATCGATGCGGGAAGTTTTGGAATGTCTGAAGCAATAAGGGAAGTACCAGTTGTGACACGTCCTTTTGTATCGACAGTGACCTTGGCATATTGACCGGCTGAGACCCCGCTTGGAGCAAGGATTGGGTTTGGATAAGATCCAGCTAGGTCGCCTCCAGCGCTGCCCGTCGGCAAAGTTCCGTTACCCCAACTCAGCAGACCGCTTCCATCACTGGTTAGAACTTGTCCGGTCGTGCCGACGCTGCTTGGCAATGTGAACGTGATGGGGCTGGTCACTAAATCAGGTGCCTTCAACGACACTGAGTTAATGGTTCCTCGGTCATTTAAGACTAATTTATTCGCTGTCGTTGCATTACCCTGAATTGTGACACTGCCCGCAACTGTGGAAGAACCTGAATTGATCGTGCCCGTTGTATTTATTACAGTGTTACCAGTAATAAGCGAGTTGTTGCCGATGGTTCCCGAATTGATTAGCGGCATGTCCAAGGTCTTGTTGCTCAGTGTTTCTACTGCATCACGTGTCGCTATCGTGCCAGCTGTTGGGAATGTGGCATTTGAATTAATCCCAGTACCACCGGATTTAGTGGGGAGCAATCCGGTTACTGATGTAGATTGCGCTAGATTGACAGCGCCAAAAGTTGGGGCCGAACCGTCACTTGGGATAACCAAACTTTGATAGGGTGCACCAGACGAGGTGGACAGAAGGTTGCCTGCACCGTTGCCGAGAATGACCCCGTTGTTGGTAAAGTTTGTAGTGCCAGTACCGCCATTGCTGACGTTAATCCGTCCAGAGGTAATAATCGATGCTGGAAGCTCAGGGATGTCAGCTACTGTTAAGGTGCTACCAAAAGATACGCGACCCTTCGTATCAACGGCAACTTTCTGATATGTGCCAGCGGTGACACCAGTCGCCGTCAGTACTGGCGCCGGATAGTTCCCGGTTAAGTCACCGCCGGCACTGCCGTTAGGTGCTGCTCCTGTGACCCAGGTGAGTTGCCCTTGGCCATCGGTGGTTAGCAGTTGTCCAGTGCCACCGTCGCCGCTTGGTAGCGTCCAGGTAAACGAACTAGTCAGGGTGTCAGGCGATTTAAGGGCCAGCGAGTTGACCGCGCCTTTGTCCATTAAAATAAGTTTATTTGCATTCGTACCGTTGCCGCCAACAGTCATATTCCCAGATGCTGTAATTGGTCCTGCGCTGATGGCTCCAGAAGTATTGATGGTGGTGGAGCCGCTGATTACGGACGCGCCGCTGATAGTTCCGGCAGTAATAAAAGGGTTATTCAGCGTTTTATTCGTAAGTGTAGCCGATCCAGACTCTGTAACGATGACGCCGCTCAAGGGGAATGTTGCGCTCGAATTTAGCCCTGTACCACCACGACTAGATGGCAAGATTCCAGTAACTGCAGATGCCTGTGATAGGTTTATCGAACCGAAGGTTGGTGTGCCACCACCGCTAGGTACGATTAGACTTTGGAACGGAGCGCCTGCAGCAGTTGAGTACAGGTTGCCATCGGCATTCCCTATGACCACCCCGTTTGGTGCGAAGCTGGTCGAACCCGTACCACCGTTAGTGACTCCAATGACACCCGACCCAATGATAGAGGCTGGCAAAGTTGGTATGTCGGTAACGGTGATGCTACCGCCCGCTAACACTCGCCCTTTGGTATCAACGCGCAGTTTTGTATATGTTCCTGCGGCTACACCAGTGCTGCTTAGTATTGGATTCGGGTACTGACCGATCAAGTCACCGCCAGCGACACCTGTGGGTGCTGCTCCGGAGACCCAGGTCAACACTCCTTGACCATCGGTAGTCAATAGTTGGCCGGAACTGCCATCGATGCCAGGTAGAGTCCATATAAACGAACCAGATAGAGTGTCTGGTGCCCTTAGCGAGATCGAGTTGGTGACTCCTTTGTCGTTTAATACCAGTTTATTTGAGATCGTTCCGTTACCTTGGATCGTTACGTTCCCAGATACTGTAGTCGCTCCTGCGTTGATTGTGCCCAGGGTATCTATGACCGTCGCCCCAGTGATACGCGACACGCCGTTGATGGTACCGGTGGTGATCACCGGCATAGATAGCAACTTGTTAGTAAGAGTCGCAGTTCCAGCTTCCGTCACAATCACACCGGTACTTGGGAAGGTGGCATTCGAGGTCATGCCGGTACCACCGCGTGCCGTTGGCAGTATTCCGGTTACTGCAGTCGGCTGGCCCAGATCTACTGCAGAGAAAGCCGGTGCGCCACCGCCGGCCGGTATCACCAGACTTTGGTATGCAGATCCGGCAGCGGTTGAAAAAAGATTATTCGACGAATTACCTAAGATGACACCGTTAGGCGTAAAGCTACTGGTGCCGGTACCGCCGTTAGCAACATTGAGCGTACCGTAGCTAATCACGGACATTGGTAACGGTGGAATGTCGCTGGCGACTAAACTAGTACCCGCTGTCACTCGACCCTTCTCGTCGACAGTGACGCGGAAATAGGTACCAGCCGGGACTCCCGTAGCTGTAAGTACCGGATTCGGATAAACACCAGTTAAGTCACCACCAGCGCTGCCCGTAGGAGCAGCTCCGGAAACCCAGCCCAAAGTCCCGGATCCGTTGCTGGTCAGCAGTTGACCATTAGTACCGTTGGTACTCGGTAGAGTCCAGACGATGGAGCCGCTCATCTCATCTGGGGCCTTAAGCCCATATGAATTGATCGAGCCGCGATCATTAAGCACGAGTCGGTTTGCGGTCGTGCTATTTCCTTTGATAACGACATTGCCAGTGGAAGCTATGCCGTGAGCTCTAATGCTGCCTGTAGTGTCTATCGTAGTTGCGCCACTGATCAGAGATGCACCGGAAATTGTGCCGTCGTTAATTAAAGGTGCAGTTAATGTTTTCCCGCTTAGAGTTTGGCTAGCCGTGTCGGTGACGACTACACCTGATGTTGGGAATGTGGCCGTTGAATTGACTCCAATACCACCACGGTTGGTTGGCAAGATGCCAGTTACAGACTCGAACTGGCTAAGGTCAATCGCGCTGAAGTAAGGAGTGCCGCCGTCCGCCGGAACGGTCAAGCTTTGGAAGCGTGCCCCTGCTGCGGTGGAGCTAAGTGGTCCGTAGGAATTCCCGATGATAACGCCGTTGGTATAAAATGCTGATGCACCGGTACCGCCGTACATGACGGGAAGTTGACCGTCATTGATAATGGAAGCTGGTAAACGAGGAATGTCCTCCATCGATAAACTGGCACCTTCGATCACGCGGCCTTTGCTGTCGACAGTGAGCTTGGTGTAGATGCCGGCAACGACGCCAGATGGTGCGAGCGTTGGGTTAGGGTACAAACCGGCTAAGTCGCCACTTGCTACGCCAGAAGGTGGCGCAGACGATGCCCAACTCAGCACTCCAGCTCCGTTTGTACTAAGAATATTACCGGAGCCACCGTCCGTTCCTGGCAAAACGTAGCCAATCGAAGATGCCAGCGTATCTGGTGCGCGTAGCGACACGCCAAAGTTCGAACCTTTGTCGTTGAGCACCAATCTATTGGAGTTGGTGTTGTTACCTCGGATGGCAACATTTCCTGACACCGATACCGATGCAGCGCTAATGGCGCCAGTAGTGCTGATGGTGGTCGAGCCACCTATGACTGACGCTCCGTTTATGGTGCCAGCTGTGATCACAGGGCTGATCAATGTTTTATTAGTTAGAGTTTCAGATGCGGTTTGGGTAACTACGACACCGGAACTGGGGAAGGTTGCAGTGGAGTTGAGCCCAATACCACCCCGATTTGTCGGCAAAATTCCTGTCACAGCAGCGCTTTGAGATAAATTTATGGAGCCAAATGAAGGTGTTCCACCATCGCTCGGAACTACCAAAGTTTGGAACGCGGCTCCAGCCCCGGTGGAAAGCAAATTACCGCTATCGTTACCGAGAATGACTCCGTTATTGGTGAAGCTGGTTGCGCCTGTACCGCCTCTACTTACTCCGAAGATCCCGGTCGTAATGTTGACGGTCGAAAGATTAGGAATATCTGCCACCACTAAGCTCGTCCCTGCGGTAACCCGACCTTTGGCATCTACAGTGACTTTAATGTAGCTGCCAGCTTGCACACCCGTTGTGGTCAAAACTGGATTCGGAAAGGCACCCGTTAAATCACCGCCAGCGTTGCCACTCGGTGCCGCGCCCGTAACCCAAGTTAATTCTCCAGAGCCCGTGGTAGTAAGGAGCTGGCCACTGCTACCCTCGGTGGCAGGAAGTGTGAATGTGACTGAGCCATTCAGACTGTCGGGCGCCTTAAGAGCCACCGAATTAGTCGTGCCGCGGTCGTTCAACACCAACTTATTAGAATAAGTACCTTGGCCTTGAATCGTTACATTGCCGGCCATTGTTGCAGTACTAGCTTTAACGTAGCCGGTGGTATTGATGTTAGTAGATCCGTTAATCAAGGACGCGCCATTAATCGTGCTTGCAGTAACGATCCCGCCACTTAGAACTTTGTTAGTTAGTGTGGCAGAGCCTGCTTCTGTGACCACTACACCAGTGACTGGGAAGGTTGCTGATGAGTTGATACCGGTACCACCGAGGGCGGTAGGCAATAAGCCCGTTACTGCGGCTGGCTGTGCAAGGTTCAAAGCGCCGAATGCTGGAGTTCCTCCATTTGCTGACACTACGAGAGTTTGGAATGGTGACCCGGCAGCAGTTGAGAACAAATTGCCAGTCTGGTTGCCTATGATGACTCCATTACTGGAGAAGTTATTGGTACCAGTACCACCATTGGCGACAGGGACCATGCCGGATTTGATAATGCTTGCGTCTAATCCAGGAATATCAGACGCATTTAAAGTAGTCCCGGAAACGACACGACCTTTAGTGTCAACACTCACCTTTGGATACGCGCCAGCATATACGCCAGAAGGTGCGAGTTGTGGAAATGGATACGATCCGACCAAGTCCCCAGAAGCGGGACCAGACGGCATCGATCCGCTTACCCAAGTCATAGCACCTGTACCATCAGACGTTAAAATCTGACCGTTACCACCTACGCTAGAGGGTAGTGTCAAAGTGAGCGAAGCAAGTAGGCTATCTGGTGCTTTTAAAGACACAGCATTTGTAGTGCCTCTATCGTTAAACACTAACGAGTTTGCTTTTGCATTGTCACCTTGAATAGTCACGTTACCTAGCAAGGTTGCCGACCGAGCTTTGATTGCTCCCGTGGTGTCAATTTCTGTCGATCCAGTGATTAACGCTGTGCCGGCGATCGTGCCATTTGTAATCGTCGGAGCGAGTAGAGTTTTATTGGTTAAAGTATCGGGGGTGTTTTGCCCTACCAAGGTGTCGGTAGCAGTCGGTAGTGTCAATAAACCCGTATTCCTGATCGTGCTTATGATTGGGGCTAATAACGTTTTGTTTGATAAAGTAGTAGTGCTGTCTTCAGTAACGATCACGCCAGATGGCGGGAATACAGCAACTGAATTAATTCCCGTACCGCCTGCTCGAGTCGGCAAAATTCCGGTGATTGCTGCTGACTGGGTCAAGTCTACGGCACCGAAATAAGGTGATCCGCCATCGCTTGGCACAATCAAACTTTGAAATGCGGAACCGGCACTAGTGGACGCTAAATTACCATCAGAGCCACCAACCACCACGCCTTTAGCAGTAAACCCATTTGTCCCGGTACCACCTCTTGTCACCGGAATGATTCCCGAGCTTATGATGGAGGCTGGCAGGCTTGGGATATCTGAAATAAGCAGGTCAGAGCCGCTAAGTACACGGCCCTTCTCGTCGACCGAAACCCGGAAGTAAGTGCCTGGTGTGACACCTGTCGGAGCAAGGGTTGGGTTAGGGAAGGAGCCTGTAAGGTCGCCACCGGCCGCACCCGCTGGAGTAACTCCAGACTGCCAGGTTAGAACGCCAGCACCGTCGGTGGCAAGCATTTGACCAGAGCTGCCAATGGTGTTTGGTAAGGTTAATACGACCGAACTATACAGCGTATCCGGTGCTTTCAGGGAGACCGAATTAGCGGCGCCTTTATCGTTGAGCACGAGTTTATTCGCTGTTGTCGCATTGCCGCGAACAGTGACGTCGCCGACTACTGTTGCAGCACCAGTTTGCACTGTGCCAGTGGTGTTGATTACGGTAGCGCCACCGATGACGGAGTTGCCAGTGATATTACCGCTATTAATAACCGGACTAGTCAGTGTTTTATTACTCAATGTGTCAATGGTAGCGCGACCGACTAAAGTGTCGCTAGTCGTCGGTAAAACCAACACCCCGGTATTAGAAATCGCACTAATGACAGGGTTAAGTAAGGTTTTATTGCTAAGTGTTTCTGACGCCGCTCTGGTAACAACCGTCCCTGTTGCCGGGAATACGGCGTCTGATTTGACCCCTGTACCGCCGGAGCTTTGCGGGAGGATTCCCGTGACGGCCGCGCCTTGCGATAAATTAATGGCACCAAATGTTGGTACGCCACCACCGGCAGGAATCGTTAAACTTTGATACTCGGTGCCGGCGCCCGTAGAGAATAGGTTTCCTGCATTGTTGCCAAGGATGACACCGTTACTTGCAAAGCTCGATGCACCGGTACCGCCGTTGGCAACAGGCAGCATGCCCGAGCCGATGGTAGATGCTGGCAATTTGGGGATGTCACTGACAGTAAGACTAGTACCATAAAGTACCCGACCTTTTGCATCAACTTGGACTTTTTGATAAGTCCCTGCAGTGACTCCGGTGGCCACGAGTATCGGGTTTGGATAGTAACCAAATAGGTCGCCACCAGCGGCTCCGGAGGGAGCTGCACCAGTTACCCAGTTTAGTACTCCGTTGCCGTCTGTCGCGAGAATCTGACCGTTGCTACCGCCACCGCTTGGCAGCGTTAAGGTTAAGGATGCGTCGAGAGTATCTGGTGCCTTAAGTGACACCGCATTCACGGCCCCTTTATCGTTTAGTATTAAACTGTTTGCAGAAGTGTTGTTACCTTGGATTTTCACATTGCCAGTGATAGTCGTTGCACCGGCTTTAATCGTGCCGACAGTGTCGATGCTGGATGCGCCAACTATTACTGAAGTGCCTGTAATGGTGCCGTTGGTTAGGATCGAACTTGCTAAGGTTTTATTCGCTAGTGTGTCGGTTGTGTTGCGTCCAACTAGAGTGTCGGTTGTTGTTGGGAGATTTAGTGTTCCGCCGTTTACTATGGCGCTAATGACGGGTTCATTTAAGGTCTTATTGGTTAGAGTATCTGTGGTGTCGCGGCCAACCAATGTGTCGCTAGTCGTAGGAAGAGTTAGAACGCCACCATTGGCAATAGTGCTGATTGTGGGTTGAATCAGTGTTTTATTCGTAAGAGTTGCAGAAGCAGACTCCGTGACAATGACGCCGGCACTAGGGAAGGTGGCATTTGAAGTGATACCCGTACCACCAAGAGTTCTGGGTAGAAGTCCAGTGACTGCAGCTGATTGTGCTAAGTCAATCGCGCTGAAGTACGGCATCCCTCCGCCACTTGGAATCGTCAAGCTTTGGTAGGCAGTACCTGGCGCTGTAGAGAACAAGTTGCCAGTTGCATTGCCTACTACGACACCGTTAGTGCTAAAGCTGGAAGATCCCGTACCACCTCGGTTGACGCCGAGTACTCCGCTGCCAATCTGAGATGCCGGCAAACTTGGTAAGTCTCCAGCGGTCAGACTTGTCCCCTGCAAGACGCGGCCTTTGTCGTCGACGGCCACTTTGAAGTAGGTGCCAGGACTAACGCCTGTGGCTTTCAAAATAGGATTTGGATAAACACCAGCAAGATCACCGCCAGCATTGCCGGTAGGAGCGGCGCCAGCCACCCAGCTTAGCATGCCTGCTCCATCAGTCATAAGGAGCTCGCCGCTGTTACCAGTGCTGCCAGGCAGCGTCAACACGATGGATCCGGTTAAATTATTCGGCGCCTTTAGAGCTACTGAATTATTGGTGCCGCGGTCGTTCAAAACCAGTGCGTTGGCAGTGGTGCTATTGCCGCGAATGTTGACGTCACCAGTAACTGTGGCCGCCCCGGAGCTGACAGTTCCAGTTGTGTTGATTACCGTGGAACCGCTTATTACGGCGGCTCCGGTTACCGTGCCACCATTCAATAAGGCATTGGTTAAAGATTTGTTGGTCAGAGTATCAGTGGTGTTGCGGCCTACCAAAGTGTCAGTCGTAGTTGGCAGCGTCAAAGTGCCAGTATTGGTAATAGAGCTAATTTTTGGTGAAACTAAGGTTTTATTTGAGAGTGTGTCAACGCTATCACGAGCCACCACGGTGTCATTCCCGGTGGGCAGGATGAGTAATCCGTTATTGGAGATCGAATTAATAACTGGGGTTGTTAGTGTTTTATTACTGAGAGTCGCCGGTGCTGCTTCCGTGACAACAACGCCGAAGCTCGGGAATACAGCGGTTGACATCACGCCGATACCGCCGCGGCCAGTTGGCAGTATGCCACTGACGGCAGCTGATTCGGATAGATTTAGCGCCCCAAACGAGGGAGCACCGCCATCGCTTGGAATGGTCAGTGTTTGATAAGCTGTGCCCGTTGTCGTAGATACGAGCCCGCCAGTCACTTTTCCGATGACGACACCGTTATTGTTAAAGCTGGATGCTCCGGTACCGCCGTTAACTACTCCGAGCACACCGCTGCCTATCACTGATGCGTTTAAGCTTGGAATGTCGCTAGCAATCAAGGTACCACCGGCTGTGACTCGACCTTTCACATCGACAGTGACTTTTTGATAGATGCCCGGGGTTACTCCTGATGGCGCCAAAATTGGGTTCGGGTATTGCCCTGCCAAATCGCCGCCTGCATTGCCATTCGGGGCGCTGCCGGTGATCCAGCGCATACTGCCGGCACCATCGGTGGTGAGGACTTGGCCATCGGCGCCGTCGCTACCGGGCAAGGTATAGGTGACCGATGAGCTGAGCACATCCGGTGCCTTTAAGGCCACCGAATAAGTAGTGCCCTTATCGTTAAACATTAACTTATTTGCCGTATCGGCGTTTCCTTTAATGGAAATATTTCCATCAATCTTGGTGGTGCCGGCACTCAGCGTTCCGCTAATGTCGATCGTCGTCTGGCCGATGATCCTGGAATTGCCTGAGATGGTGCCCGAGGTAATCACTGGAGAAATTAAAGTCTTGTTGGTTAAGTTATCCGTTGTGTTACGGCCTACCAAAGTATCGGTGCTGGTTGGGAGGCTGAGCGTTCCAACATTAGTAATTGTGCTAATCACCGGGTTAGTGATGGTCTTGTTATTCAAAGTCTCAGTTGCATCTCGCGTGGCGACGATACCATCAGCCGGGAATGTGGCAGTTGAACTGATACCGATACCGCCCCGTGTCCGCGGCAGTATGCCTGTGGTTGCTGGCAGTTGGGAAAGGTCGATTGAGCTGAAGGCCGGTGCACTGCCGTCACTTGGGATAGTCAGGCTTTGATAGGCTGCACCCGGTGCAGTTGCGTTGATTCCGTCAGTGCCGTTTCCTAGTAAAACCCCATTTGGGGTTAGGGAACCAACTCCCGTGCCGCCTCGTGGTACTCCGATGATGCCATTATCGATCTTCGATGCCGGGAGCGAAGGTATGTCGGCGACGTTTAGTGTGGTGCCGGCACTGACTCGGCCTTTGGCATCAACGGTAACTTTGGAATACTCGCCTGGTTGGACACCGGTAGTCGTCAGTGTCGGGTTAGGATAAATCCCGGTGAGGTCGCCACCGGCCGCGCCGGTTGGGCTAGCGCCGGATACCCAACTTAGGTTGCCTGATCCATCGGTAAAGAGTAGCTGATTAGGGGTTCCATCTGCACCTGGCAAAGTCCACGTCACGGGACCAGCGAGGGTCTCTGGAGCTTTGAGTGAAATCGCATTTATTGAATTTTTATCCGTCAAAATTAGTTTGCTCGCGGCTCCGCTCGCGGCTTTGATCGTGACGTCGCCAGTGACTGTAGTGCTGCCAGATTTTACCGATCCGGTTGTGTCGATCGATGTCGATCCGGTGATCAGTGCTGCACCGCTAATGGTGCCTCCGTTGGTCAGAGGCGACTCTATTGTTTTATTGCGTAGTGTTTCAGTTGCGTCGCGCGTAGCTACAACGCCAGAGGTCGGAAAGGTAGCCGATGAATTGACGCCAGTACCACCCAGCGAGGTTGGTAGCGTGCCGCTGGTGATGATGGAAGCTGACAAGCTGGGTATGTCCACCGGTGACAGGGTAGTACCCGAGGTCACGCGGCCCTGCGCGTCTGTGCTTATTTTAGTGTAGCCGCCCGGGACGCCCGTGTTTGGAAGGCCGATGATCGCCGAGTTGCCAACAGTGTTAACGACTATGCCGTTCCCCGCTGTGACGCTCGCAATCTTGCTGTTAAAGGTGAGCCAATCGACCACGGAAAGAAAGCCGGACGATACGGATGAGGCTTGACCCAGCGAAATTCGACCATTTGTAGTGTCGTATGACACAGGCGCTGTGGCTGAAATCGCTCTTTTTGCTGCCGATTGAGCACGGGGATCAGTGTAGTAGAGATTGCTGCCTTCGCTCACATCGCTTGTGGTTAAGCTGATGTTTCCGGTTTTGCCTGCTACGGAGGTCACCGGTACTTGCGGAAACGATCCCCAGGTGAGTCGGCCTGATCCATCGGTTTGTAGTATCTGACCGGTCGCTCCGTCTGCAGATGGCAGCGTCCAAACTATGTCGCTTGGAACATCGTCTGGTGCCTTGAGACCGACGTAGTTTGAGCCAGATAGGCTGCCGAATCTTAGTTCGCCAGTCTGTCCAGCTCCAGTGCTAAAGGCCTTAAGTTCAACGCCGGCTTGCATCGCAGTGGAGACAGAACCCGCGGTGAGGACGGAATCTGCGGTAATAGCCGTCTGTTTGGTATTGAAAGCCAGCCAATCTGCCGTACTAAGATAACCATCGCTGACACTTGTCGCTGCGACTATCGACAAAGTTGGGGTTGTGCTGGTCATCGTGACCGCAAGTGGCGGTGTTGCCGTTACAGTCGTGGTCGCAGGAGACCACATCACCCCATCGTAACTTAGAACTTGTCCCGCCACGGGGGCGGCACCGCTGATGTTTGTTCCTTGAATCGCGCTCGCGTTTGGCGTTGGGCTTTTCCAAACAAACTTGCCATTCGCATCTTTAGTCAAGAACTGGTTAGCTGCTGGAGCTGTCGATGGACCGACGCTTAGTTTACCATCGGTATTAAAATCTACAGTCTTGCCATCGACGGGCACTCTTGCCGCATAAGGAACCGTAACGACCTGTTGCAGTGGATACGGTGCGCTGGCATGGGTTAGGTCTGTGATTTGGAACCATACCGGCTGCGAAACATCGGGGAATACTTTAGCGTAATCAGCAGCGCTCAGCGTCACTCTTAGCTGGAAGATCCCTTCCTGTAGAGTCACGCTTTCGAATCCGTTTGTAACCGCCAGAACTGGCGCGCTACCTTGGCCGTCGTGGAAAAAAGAAATCTCTAATGCGACCGGTCCAGCGACTGGTTTGCCACTAGTTTCAGTCAGCCGCCCGCTAAGCACGAAGTCTAAAGTAGACTGAGCGATCGCTGCTTTGGCGGCAAGGACCAACGTAAACAGAAGAAATGATATGCGCACTACACTACGCATCGTGTTCCTCCTGTTAGTTGCGAACGTTGTTTGCCGCCGAAACGATTGCGACAAAAGGATCCCAGCTTCGCCTCGGAAAGCGAAGAGTTGGTCACTTTGGAGAATTCAAGCGCCATTTGCCGGAGTCCTCGTTCGGAGCCAACAGAAGCGGGAACGCATCTGTCCATGGCGATACGTCGGCACAATCTTAGGGGACCTTGAGTCAGAAGTTGGCTGCATCTGAAATATCTGTAATACCCAGCAATAATTGCCTATATTGCTAGTCAAAATGTGCCTACCTGGTTTCTGGGCGCATAGGGTCGAAAAGATTGAGTAAAGTGCTGAGTTGTGGGGCTTTCTTAAGCAGTCTAGGGAACGGCGTCTTCGGCGATTAGCTGCTGTTCAGTTTATAGAAATAAATTGTTTAATTACTGGCAGTTGAGGGGGCTCGTCGGTCTAGAAGGGGTTTTCATAAAAAAATTGCACGCTGAGATCAACCAAACGATCTTTTTGATTTTTTGGATTGGGGGAGTGAGGGGGGTGCCCGCTTGGATCGGTCAAAAGCAAAAACTGTCCAGCCGGCCAATTTTACTGTGGCGCTTTTCACACTTTTCTGACGGCACTTAACTTGCATGGTTAAAAAGGTGGGGAAGAGGCAAAGATGTTGCGTCGCTTCGTCGTCTCTTTGCTCTCGTTCCTCAGAATAAATATTAGGGGGAGTTAGTCATGGGAGACGCCACCAAAACTCTGCCACAGCAATTTCATAATGCTGGCTACGACCGCGAAGAAGAGTATTTCTATCAAATGAACCGTGAGCTGATTGAGCGAAATCGGCGCGAGTTAGACAAGCAGCGCCAGGAACTGGCGACCATTAGTTTGGCACAGGCTTATTGGATGAAATGTCCGAAATGTGGTGCTGCGCTCAAGGAGGAGACCGTCCTCGGACTTAAGGGAGATGGCTGCGAAAAGTGTGGCGGTGTCTTCTTTGATCGTGAGGAGATTGTGCAGCTAGCGGAAACTCACGAACCCCATGCATTTAAAGAGGCAATACGCCTGGTATTCGGTGCAGCTGCGAAAAAACTACCTAGTGGCATCGGTCAGTTCCCGGTATAAATGAGACAAAGTCGAAGGCCTATCTCGGGCTGAGGACTCACTCTCAGAGGCCGGTAGATATGAAAAAGCTCGCGGTGGCCCTAGGCTTGGCGCTTTGCGTTTTGGTTGCAGTTTTGGTGGGGCGGACGTGGAGTTTAGCGGGGTCGACGACTCTACCAGCGGCCGCTGTGAAGATTGATCTCGATGCGTCAACGTTAGCCGGGCGATTGGCGAAAGCGCTTCAGATTCAGACTATCGCTCACGTGCCACCTGAGCCTAATGAGCTGGTACCTTTTCAGGCGCTTCATGAGTTGATGCGTAGTTTATTTCCGCGTGCGTTTAGCGCTCTCAAGACGGAAGTGATAGCGGGCGGCAGCTTACTGATGACGTGGCAGGGTAGCGATCCGTCGCTTCCGCCCATACTATTGCTGAGCCACCAAGATGTGGTGCCGGTGTCGCCAGGTACCGAGGGCGATTGGCTGCACCCTGCTTTTTCTGGTGTCATTGACCAGGGCTTTATCTGGGGGCGGGGCACTCTCGATGATAAAAGTGGCGTGTTTGGTCTGCTTGAGGCTGTGGAACATCTGTTGCTCAAGGAAGTAACGCCGAGACGTAGCGTCATCTTGGCCTTCGGCCATAACGAAGAGGTCGGTGGCAGTGGCGCAAAAGCTATGGCGACTTTGTTGGCTGATCGCGGTATTCGCGCCGAGTATATCCTCGACGAAGGTGGCATGGTGAGCGAAGGGGTCATCAGCGGTATAGGTCAACCCGCTGCGCTTGTGGGCGTCACCGAAAAGGGCTACCTCAGCATCGAACTGACGGTGCAAAGTCCAGGTGGCCATTCATCGATGCCATCCAGGGACACAAATATTGGGCGGCTGTCGCGCGCGATCACTCGTCTCGAAGCTAATCAAGAGCCTCTTCGCATCGGCACGACCTTAGCCGAATCGTTGCAGGCTTTGGCGCCTGCGATGGGGTTTGGGCGCCGTCTTGCTGTGGCTAATTTATGGCTGTTTTCTCCAGTGATCACCAAATTGCTGGCGGCTGCTGACTCAACTCGTGCTGGCATGCACACGACGCTAGCTCCGACGATATTCCATGCCGGTATTAAAGATAATGTCCTGCCAGGTATGGCCACAGCAGTGATCAATCTGCGTCTTATTCCGGGTGATTTGATAGCCGATGCAATGCGTCGCGTTGAAATGGTGATAGGTGATCCAGAGGTGAAGATACGGCCGCTTGGTCACAACCGCGAACCGGCGCCAGAATCGGATCCTAAGTCCGGAAGTTTTGCGGCATTGGCGAACACGATTAAGCAGGTCTTTCCCGATGCCATCGTCGCTCCTTATTCAACGGTGGGCGCGACGGACGCGGCTCATTACACGGCCATGTCACCGAACATCTACAGATTTTTGCCGGTGCGGTGGGGTGTTGATGATCAAAAGCGTTTTCACGGCACCAATGAGCGCATCAGTGTTGAGGGCTATGCCGACGCTGTCCGGTTTTATATTCAACTGATTAGTAATACGGCTGGCTAGGGCTTGCGACCTGCATCCAGAAATTGTTTAAACACATGATATCATTGAAATAAATAGATGTCGCATCATGGGGTGCGGTCAGATACTGCTTATAAAATTTTTACCGCTCATCGGGTGATCTGGAAATAATTGCCACCTTACGATTTCTGCTTCAAAGATACATCTGCCTTTGGTATACCGTTGGTTCTCCATCATGGCGGCATGGCGGAATCGGCAGACGTGCTGGACTCAAAATCCAGTGTCCGCAAGGACGTCCCGGTTCGACCCCGGGTGCCGCTACCATCTCTCTCTCTCTCTTCCCAAATTAGCCTAGACTCTTAAGGATCCCTAAAGCTTCCTTAGCTATTTGCTCTTGGAAAGTAGCCATGGCCTCGCTGCTCGGCTTCGTTCTCAGAAACTCCTGAGTGCGGGCGACGATCTCGCGCTGTGCTGCGAGGATCGGCGGTAGGATGCCCGTGCCCTCGCGATTGTTCAGCACCACGAGGTTCATGTATTTTGCCATTTCTTGTTCTGGTAGGGGTCTCAGTAGTCTTTTAAGACGAAGAGACTCTGCCTGCATGGGGACGGTAAGGCCGTCACTGAGCGCCCCTGGTACTTTGCCAGCTTCCACCCAAACTGGCACGGCAAGAGACGTAGCCGGCTCGCCGAGTAATACCCAAAGGGTCGCTAGTGAGTTTGGATTGCCTGGTGTCTTGCCCTCGATCACCACTGCCGAGGCCGTAGAGTTGCGATTGATCGTGTCGACGCTGGCGTACCACTCGGCGCTTTGGGATGTTTTTGTCGCCAAGTCTTCTAAGCTCGGCACATGGAGCAAAACATGGCCAAAATCGCGCGCGAGGTTGTTAAAAATAAAATCGACATCGACTGCCGTGCTTTGCTGTTCGATTAAGTTAGTTGCGCGCTCAAAGCGCAGATAACCAACGCCTTCCCCCGGTGCGCCGCTACGGGAAAAGTTCGTATTAACCAGGTATTGTTTTGGTGACTCATTCACCGACAGTTTTTTAAAGCCGTGATTGTGCAGTTCAAAGATCGACACCTCACCAGAAGCATCCGTGACTACAAAATTAGTTTGTGCACCTAGATTAGGTCCAAGCTTTTGCTGCAGAAACTTTTCAAAATCGCCAATGCTGGCGATAGTCCTCAGGGCATCTGCCATGATGGTCCCTTCCTGGTCCCTTGCTTCTTTCGGATCCAGCGGGAGGTTATAGGCAACAGAATTAAAAATACCAAATCCTTGGTCATTAATGCCGGCAAACACAGCGCGCCCAGACGTCTCTGTGTGGTCGGCGAGGCCGATATATTTGTGTGGCTTAGCGTCGACGTAAACCACTCTGTTAGACAGATCATCGGTATCGCGATTTTTCCACATAAGTGGAACTTGAGATGCGGTGGCTATGGCTGTCCAGGCTGCTGTTGTGCAGGCATTAGCTGGGTCGTAAGGCAGAGCTGCTACCAGGCACAGTAATAATAAACGGTTTAAATGAAACACGTTTTTAGACCAGTGTTTAACACTGGGAGACATCGGCCGTTTTGCGTACGTGTCACTACACATGTTAGTGGATCTCCTCTTGATTTGGGAAATCTTAACTTGCCCGTAGCCATTCCAGCAACAGCCGAAATATTTCGCAGGCGCTTTTTCCGGATTCATTATAGGCACTTTCGTCGACTAAATTTTGAGCCTGTGAACGGAAGGCATGCCACATAGCCAAGGTTTCGCTGCCGTAGCCAGTATAGAAACGCAGTTTTGTGTCATCCAAGTCCAAATGTTTTATAAGACACCTCCTGATCACCTGTGCACCTAAGGTGGCCCCCTCGATCACATAAAGAACTCCCACACACTCGGCAGTACTAGAAATTGGCGAAATCTTATCGCAATTGGGTGTATCGGCGATATTTTCTGCCGACACTGCTAACGCGAGTAAATCTGCAGAAAGCCACTGCGTTTTAAATCGCTGTGCGATACTCAGTGCGTCTCCGAATTTCCGGCAGTACTCCGCCAGACTGGCCTCCAGTGGGAGGTAAAAGCCGAGCATTTTGATGAGATGTGTGCGGTATTCAGCAAGTGTGAGGTCTGGTTTGAGCAGAGGGATGACAGATTCTATGGCCTGATGCTGGGGGGCGGTCTCGGTTTTTAAAAATTCAAGGAGAGACAGCTTTGCCGGGCGACCAGACGGCACGATTGATTGTCCGAGATTCATGAGATCTCATTCTCCTATCTATTCGATAGTAGGTAAATGTAGGTTTTTAAAGGCAGAAAAGAGTGCCTCTCGATAAATCGGTTTGGTCAAATAGGCCGTAAATCCAGCATCTAATCCCTTGTCTTTGTCTTTCGTCGCGGCGTAAGCGCTCAAAGCGATTGCTGGGATTGGTTTAATATGGCGCAGCTTTTCCTCCTCGCGCCATAGGCGCATTAGATCGCAGCCATTTAGTCGAGGCATCGCAATATCAGAGAGTATTAGGTCAAATTTTTGTCCGCGAAGTTTTTCCATAGCCTCCTCACCATTTATAGCAGTGGTTACCGAGGCTCCATTTCGTTCGCATATTAGCTGAAGTGCTTGTAAAGCATCGGGTTCGTCCTCAGCGATTAATATCCTCAAGCCTTTAAGTAGGTTCTTGGATTGAATTGCTGGACTCAGTTTTTTTAAAGGCACAGGCTGATGCTCTTGTAACTGCTGAATTGGTAGCGTGATGACAAAGCGAGACCCGTGACCGTATCCTTCGCTATAAGCTCGAATGGTTCCACCGTGCATTTCGGTGAGGCTTTTAACTATAGATAAACCGATACCTAGTCCTCCGGCCTTGGTCGCCGTGTTGTCTGCCTGCACGAATCGGTTAAATATTCTCTCTAATTTTGACGGATGAATACCCAAACCAGAGTCTTCCACTTCGATGGAGCACTCTGATATCGATCGAGACAGTTTGACCCTAATTTCTCCTCCGTCTGGTGTGAATTTGATGGCATTACTAACCAGATTCCATACTATTTGATGAAGCCGATCTGGATCGGCTGATAGTAAACAGTGCTCACCAGGTTGTAATTGAATGGTTAGGTTTTTGGTTCTAGCGGTAGGTGCCATGCCTTCGATGACTCTCTGGACAACGGCAGTCACATCAATATTGCTTTTGATATCTATACGCAGTTTACCCGAGATGATGCGGAATGTGTCTAATAGATCATCGATCATTGCCACTTGAATTTTGGCGTTGCGATCAATAATATCTATTGCATTTTTCACCTCTGGATCATGGTCTGGATTGTCACGCAGCAAATCAATCCACCTAATAATAATACTCAGGGGTGTCCTAAGCTCGTGCGAAGCATTACTCAAGAATGCGTCTTTAGCCTTATCCTCTTTTTCCAAGTCATAGTATGAATCTGATAGTGTCTGCATTCGCCCAAATGTTTCTTGTACGAACGCGGATAGAAAGTAGTGGGCGCACTCCTCATCTTCTTCGCTCCAGGCCCGCGAGAAAAATCTAACTTTCTCTTTCCACTCCGCAAATGATGCTCGTGGAGTCAGCTTTTCTATCGCTCCACTCATCGGTAAGGTGGAAATTTTGGGCTGGCCTCCCCAGCGCACTTCTTTTGCTTCTTCTGGTCTTAACCAAATTACAAAATTCTCAAAGTTACGGAGCAGTGGCACTGCTAGTGCTCCGGCGGCATTTGGGTCTGCCTTAGCAAGCTTCAAATCCAGCATAAGACTGTCGCTCTTCCAGGCCATCAGAGAATCCTGGGTGTGCAGATGCTTGGATAAGATTTCTAGTGTTTGCGGGGATACTGGTGCACCAGCGACCACTTTTTTATCACCAACCTTAACAATTACCGTTGAGCTAGAGGTCATGCTCAAGAGTCTTGCTCCAGATTCTTTGAGAGTCAGGTCTCCATCTCTGCTTAGAGCCAAATCATCCAAGAATGAATGCATAAAGAGTAACGCCTCATTGCGAATCTTTATTTTATTTATCTCTTTCAACTCAGCCAATTTTTCCGCTAACATCCGTGCTGATAAATCAAAAACATCTCGACTTTGGCGATCCGGATATTTGGGGCCGGAACATTGGTGAAATGAGATCAATCCCCAAAATTTGTCAGTCACTCGAAGTGGCAGGGACATGGAAGATCTTACGCCCATATTTTCGAGGTATTGAAGGTGTATCGGAGAAACGGCTCGAAGGAGGCTCATGCTGAGATCGAGATCCTGTGGTGAAATAGATTTGCTAACAATAGGCACAGACTCAGCTTGGACATCAGCGACAATGCGTGATTGATTCTTAAAAAAAATCTCTCTGACATGTGGGGGGATGTCTGATGCGGGATATTTCAGATGGATAAATTCTGCCATTTCGGGTTGTTTTGCCTCAGCAATGACCTCGCCGTTCCATACTTGGTCGAAGCGGTAGATTATGACTCGGTCAAATCCGGAGTGGGCAAATAATTCATCAGCCGTAGATTGGCATGCAGCTTCGATTGTCTGCGCCTTACCTAAGCTCGAAATCATTTTTTTAATTAGCTTAAGTGAGGCATCCTCGTTTGTTTCTGCGTCTATCTCAAATTCCAAAATGAGTTTAGAAAAGTTACGGTGGCATAAAGCAGCGCTCACACGACCTGTGTATTGATCTGGTAGTTTCGGGAAAACGTTGTGCTTCGAAATTAATGCACAGAATTTATCACAGCTATCAACCTGACTGCGGTCTCCGATACTGATCAGGTCATAGATATGTTGTCCAATCAGCGACTCACAGGTCTCAATATTGAGAATTTTTTGCCAATTTTTGCTTACAGCTTCGATTATCAGGGAGTCAGAGTTAGCGACAATCATTAAGCCACAACTCTGAATAGCGCCGCAAAATGCGATTGGTTCGTGCTCGCAGTCAACTAGATCTCTAATATTATACGAGAGATTTTGTGACTTTCTCTCGAGCGCATCTTTCATGCTCAGCAAGTAGTCAGATGGGTTTTTGTCGCTCATTGACAAGTCACCTCAATCCAGAGGACATGTCTAATCAGTTCCAATTAAACGAACTAACATGATGCAGAATTGGGCGCTATTTAAGAATTTAATAAGTATCTTTTGAAACATAAGTTTCGACTCAAGTTGCCTGTGGATTTTTCCGACACGAAAGGCACCTGTAAAAAGCAGGTGAACATGAATAATCTCTACAATGCCTTTGAGTAACAGATCTCATGAATCGTAATGAATTCGCGTTCTTGTTGATATGTGCTCTTGCTCTCTCGGGCAAAGCGTATGGTATCGATGCCGATTGTTACGACAAAGGTGACAAATACTTTATTCCTGCGGCGAACCTGCTTGAAGCTAAGAAGAAGGCACTTCTGTGTTTTTTTGCGGAAATTACGGTTAAATCAAGTACCAGGGAAGACAACCGGGAGGTCGAGTTCACCCAAGAGCTCAACCTGGAGGCGAAGAGTACAGTCATCGATTGGCAGGGTTTACGTCGGAGCGAGTCCCCCAATCTCTACCAATGGGCTATTAAGGATGTGAACGAAAACCTGAAGCACCTGGCGCATGCGAATGAGAAGAAGATCATTCCCATAGAAAAAGAAGTCCAGGAGGTTTGGCGGTCCAACGCCATAAAAAAAGAGGTCATAGAAATCGCCTCCAAACCGCAGGGAGCGGCTGTAACGTTTGATGGTGTGGAGAATGCGTGTACGACGCCATGTAAACTTGAAGTTCTTGATGGGTCTCATGCCATTGGACTTTGGAAGCAGGATTATAGTCGGTTATCAGGCACGATAAGTGTTGATTCTCGTCATGATTCATTCGGCTTTGAACTCAAAGAAAATATCGGTCGTATAGCCTTTACTGATTGTCCCGCAGCGACATCGGTTAACATCGATGGCAATAAGTACGGAAATACCTCTGAGTCAGTCATGAAGCTAGCTCCAGGGAATTATGTTCTGGAGTTTGAGCATCCCGAATACTTCAAGAACACACAAAAAATATCGGTAAGAGTCGGTGATAATTCAAAAGTGACATGTGCGATGAAGGCGAAAATTGGCGGTATTGAGATATCTGCTCGCAGTTCCCAGGGCGAACCCGTCAAAGCTAGCGTTGAAATTGACGGCACTATAGTTGGTAAGACACCCGGAACTTACGAAGTTAGGGCCGGATCACGGCGCGTTAAAATTTCTACGAGCGATGAAGCGTGGGAAGATACTATCATAGTCCAAAAAAGCTCCACGAGTCCTATTGTTGCCAAGCTCACATCGATAGAATCTGAAGAAGAAAAGATCAAAAGAAAGAGCTACCGCTCCTATTCGGCGATGATCGAAATCGGCTCAATGGACGGTCTAAAGTTCATAGAAAAGAGTGCTGGTACAGAGTACAAATTCGAGGATTGCAGGGAGAGCGGTGACCCTAGCAAGGGCGATACTGGCCGTTTTGTCCTAGGAAAGAATCTGACTGATAATTTTGGTATCAACATCGGCTACCTAAGTGGCCGCTACCAGGTGTGCCATATGTACTACGCACCTAAAACCTATGAGGCGCTAAGGTCCCGCTACGATGTCGAGTTTCAGGGGGCAACGTTAGGCCTAAATTACTCGCTCTTCACCCAGTGGAATCAGGTTCAAAACCCGTCGGACCGAAGCTTCACCAGATGGTTTGACTTCCGTCTCTCCTATATGCCTCATCTGGGGATATCGCTGCAGAAAGACAAAGCCCAAGGAAAGACCAGTTACGCATTACCTGGTGCTATCCTTGGGGAGTTCTCGCTCGCCACGTGGACTTTTGATATGGTCAAAGTCTCAATGATCAATCTCGGTTACGTTGGCCAATTCAAGCTTCCCGAAAACAGCGCCGTCTCGGTGGGCGATTTTTCCGTGCTGTCTTATTTCGGCTTTGGCCTGTCGTTTTAGCGAGCTCCCTGCTCATTCTCGTGAGCGAGGCCCTCGAAAAATGAACTCTGGGCATTGAGCAGCGAGGCGCGGATCTGCGCGTTACCGCCGTTGGCTGTCGTTGCCTCACGAAGTTGGCGCTGGAGTTCAGCCTTGTTGACGGCCAATTTTGCGACGCAGCGAAGTTTCAGCACGCGTTCCCCAGATTCGTCGCTTTGCTCTACTTTTTCCCAGTAGCGTTGGGTAGTCTTAACACCGCTGAGCTTGGACTGGCTAAGGAAGGCAGTGAGGGCCTCGTAACCAGGATCGCTGGCCGCATCTCTCTCGTTGACCTGGCCGCTTGTTGAGATGTGCTCCTTGATATAGCGCGCCATGGAGGAGCGACCATCCAATTCTGCCGCTTTCAAGCAAGCTTCTGTCCGACTGTTTGCTCCCATGCTTACCTGGGAGACAAAGATGACATCGCTTGATTCCTCAGCCATCGCTATTGAGCCATCTGCCCATGCTGGAGTTTCACTTTTGTTCGCAATTCTTTCGATGACGCGGGATTCTTTGAATTCTTTTGTAGATGCCGTGACGCACCCCTGGGACAGTAAGGTGAAGGCGATGACTTGGCGTAACATATCGGTACTCCGACTCATTTTGCAGTGAGTAAGCGATGCAGCGTCCGCCCTAAAACAGACGCCGAAAGGCGATTAAAATTCCGCTAACATAGCTAGTGCTTACTTCAATGATTCCAGCGCTGCTTTAGCTGTGGGGTCATTGGGATAAACTGCTAGGACGTTGTGATACGCGGATTTTGCCTCGGTATTTTTCTTTAAATAGCCTAGGCAAACGGCCTTCTGCACTAAGAAGGTTTGATCACTGGGATACAGCTTAAGCATTTTCTTTGCAGTTTCCAGTCCATCATCGAACTTCCCAAGCATGATGTCCGCGCGAATCAGGTTCCAGCTGGCAGCGTATTGATCCGGCGAGATAGCGAGAATCTTTTCCGATACGGTTGCAACATCGCTCCAGCGGGCCTTAGCTGCATAGACATTCATCAGGCCGAGAAGTGCTTCCACTGACTTGGGCTCTGCTTCTGTTGCCTTCGTATAATGTTCTAGTGCGTTGGCCGTGATCCCAGAACTAAGGAACAGGTAACCTAAACGTAGATTCAGAATGTATGAATCTGGCTGTCTTTTCTGGGCCTTTGCGATAACAGCGACGGCGTCTTTGTAGTTGTGCCTTTGCTCAAATTTGTAAGACTCGCTAAGTTCATCAGCGACATCAACGAAAGATGCAGCCTGGGCCGAAACTGGAGATAGAAGAGCTAAGCTAAGAAAAAATGATTTCATCTGCGATCACCCCTAAAAGAAAAAAGTGCCGTTAAGTCCGAGTGCAGTCACACTAGCCGTAGAATTAGTCGAGGTATTCTCAAGACTATCCTTGGCATAAAATAAGCCAATAGTAGCACTAGTCTCGTAGAAGTAATCTAGGGACAGCTTTTGTCCACCTTTGTGAACAGTAGAATTGCTCCAGACCACTAGACCATCGCCTAGGACAGCAAACACCTGCTCGCCAGACCAGGTCGATAGTGCGAGAGATATTGGTGATAAAGTATAACGCAGCCCGATCTCCGTAGATGTATATGCTGACTTAAATGCTGTGACCGTTGGATATTTAGCCTTACTAAAGGTCATTTGCGGCGTAATGTTGTGATACTTCAGGTCGAGGCCAAGTAGTCCCCAATCAAAGGCATTGCCAAAGGCCGTGGAGAAATTGCCAGTCAGCTGATTTACATCCAGATTAGCTGGATAATATTTCGGATATTTACTCATAGCATAAGTGACGCCAACCTGCGTCATGGCGTGAAACCAGCGAGCTCCCGCGATGATGTTGGATGCACCAGCAAGTGTCGACGCTGACGATGATTGCGTACGGTAGCCGAGTTTAACACCAATCGCATCGATAAATCGTTGCTCAGCAACAATAAGCATCTGGGTTTGGCTGTAGTCGGAGCCGTCGACTAACTTGATCGAAGCGGGTTCGTAGTCGACAGTAACTGAGGTAGACACAGTGTTGTAGCTGGCCATCAAGTCGTAAAAATAGCCGTCCTTCAAGCTTTGGTCACCAGAGAACGTTAGAGTGCCGGCGACAGCACTAATGCTCCATGGCTTAGGTTCTGGAACGGCGGAAAGTCTTTCGATGAGCGCTTTTAGTGTGGCACCTTGGTTAGTTGGCAAGGACCTAGGATTGATCCTACTAGCCGTCTCGTAGCTAAGGGAATAGTCGCCTAGTTTGTCCTGACATTGCGCGATGTAGAAATTCGCGGTATCGGCCTCGGGTCCGCCAATCTTTGCTACACCAGCGAGTTCAAGCATGGCTTCGACGCAGTGATCGCGCTCTATCTCCTTCTTTGCTCGAGCGATCGAAGATTTTTTTTCAGCCTCAGTCATGGTGCGAGCATAAACACTGCCGCCCAAGACTAGACCGACACCTATTGGTATTAGGCGACATGCGAGCAGCACAGACCTCAGGCATCTCATAGTCGGAATCCTTATCAAGGTTTACGTTCGTTACGTTTATTAAAGCATAGTTTCAGAAAATATTTTTGGTATCCACGTTAAGATTAACTACTTCTTAAATTTGGCAGTAGGCCTCATCGCCGATCCGTATGGACTTAATCCCGAGGATCGGGTCGAGTTTTGCCTCACTAGTATATTTCTTGCCATTGAACCTGACCTGTCCCGACACAGTAGTGCCTGACATATCCAGTTTATAAATGCCTTTGGGAGTCGCCTTAATGCCAAAAATACGTCCAATTTGCAGCCCCCAGCAGTATGGACCCCTCCAGGCGAGATCTATAGGGTAATGGTCTGTAAAGGTGAGCTCGTGGGAGTATGTGAGTGGTACTCGCGGAATACAGGCAAAAATCTTGGCTAGAATGGACTTCATATTTCCGTCAAAGTCGTAAAAATAGAAGACACTTTCTTGGATCCAAAAATATAAGCGAGATCCATTCCCATCGCATAGATAACTACGGCCCGAGAGAGGATCTTTCGCCGATGTTATGGTGACTGGCTCCCCTGTAGTCTTTCCCTCTTTGCATGAGCGACTAAATAAGAAGCGCCGACCGGAAGGCCATACAAAGGCATAGTCCAGAGCCCGGTTTCGTTTGAACGGCTCTACAACAGCGTTCTTACGTGGTACCTCGTGATATCTTAAATGACCATCTACGAGAAAGCTTGCGATGCGAAATGGCAGTGTCTGTGAGGCGAAATAAGGCGTGAGTTGAACCTGTACATGCAGATGAGGCTGGGCTGAGTAGCCGCTATTGCCGCACTGCGCTAGCAGCTGCCGTCCAGACACATAGTCGCCGATTTTAACGCTGACAGAATCCTTCTTAAGATGGCAAAGCGATACATAGCAGCCCGCATCGCTGCGAATGATAATGAAATTACCCCAATTCTTCGTTTCGTTTAGGCCGCCAATCAGGTTGTCATCTTGGGTCTGTTCAATAGCCACTACGTAACCTGAGCAGGGTGCCAAAACTTCGGCTCCGAACCCGTAGTAATGACTTAACTGCAGTCCATTCTCTTCAAATTGGCGCCCGTCAGTGCCAACTTTTACAAAGTCCATTGCATATTGCCAAGGTCCTTGGTGGGTCTCGGTGCCGGCGAAACCCTGAGTGACTTGCCAGCTTCCGTCAAACGGCAGATCGATGGCGTGATCGGGGTAGCCAAATCGGTCACGGCGAGCGCTGAGTCTTTCGTAGGATTCTTCCGGAGTGCGTCCAATGAATAAATTGCGCCATTTAGATTGGTAATAAATGAGCGCTTGCATCAACCCGATCACCACGATGTTAAACGGTGCAGCTGACGGTCGAACGCCGAACATGGCCAGAGACTGACTCAGTCCGTCATAAAACAGTACCGTTAAAATTACGGCCAGTGCCCCTATGACTATGGACGTAATGGATGGAGTGAGAAATACTGTCGAAATGAGAGTGCCAGCGAAGATATAGTTGTAGGACTCAGGATTTGCCACTGCATCGAGCCATATTCCCGACTTTAGAAACTGCAGAGATACCCCTAGAAGAAAGCTCAGAAACATCGACAGAAAAAGTAGGCGCGAGTAAGCCAGGATAATGAGCGCTAGGGCAGCCCCGATCCAAAAATTACTCTGAAAAA
>Ga0315274_10001752_pt1 | contig 33253 bp, 26 predicted proteins | sample YL17G02_20_MG_FD_203700 | JGI IMG/M metagenome (GOLD analysis project Ga0315274, IMG submission 203700) | Sediment microbial communities from Yellowstone Lake, YNP, Wyoming, USA - YL17G02_20 | ecosystem: Environmental > Aquatic > Freshwater > Lake > Sediment | place: USA: Wyoming | collected...
AGTAGAACAGCGTGAGGGCGAGGGCGATCGAGGTTGCTGCCGAGAGGGTGATGCCGTTCTGGGATATGATGAGGGTTGTCTCGGACCAGGTTTGGATTGGTTGCCAGTAGTCTGCTATTGCCGTCGCTAGGGTAACGAGCTGAACTTCTAGCCCCGGCAGCTCGTCCATGCTTGACGGGAAGGCTATGAGGCTTATTTTGACGTGTTTCGTCTGCACCGTTGAGTTTATCATGAAAACCGTGGATGAGTACCAGTAGAGTACTGCTTGGGTTTCGTTGGTTGCCTTGTACTGGAATACGAAGTATCGGCTGGTTATCGGCGGGTTCTGTGTGAGTTGGATGTCTCGAAGGTCGATTTGGTTTACCTGAGGCTGGATGCCTTCTGACTGTGGCCACGTTATGAGGCATGTTTCCCATCCGTGAAGGGATGATTGGGTTGAGGCTATTTCGAGCGAGGCCAGTATGGGCTCGCCGGACTCGTTGACGGGTGCGTACAGGTAGACGAGGGACATGTCCTGTTTTGCCCGGACTTCGAACTGGGTGTCTTCGTAGAGGAACGTGAGCGTGTACTGGTCGGTCTGGGGGAGGACCTGGGTTGAATACTGTTGTCCTGAGGGCGTGTTGAAGGTGATTATCGGGGGGCCCTGCGTGAGTGCGAAGACGGGTGCTTGGATGGTTACGAGCAGGCCGGCGGTTAGGATGATAGCCGCGAGCTTTACTGCGTCGCTCTTGTGAAGCCTGGCTGTTGCAGGTCGGATTATTCTGCCGCATCCTCTGCAGTAGTCTCGGTCTGGCTGCGGTTCAGGGTTGCATTGGACGCATTTTACTGCGGGTTTAGAGAAAATTTGTGTTTTGAAGGCTTTTTCCGATATCAGGAGCAGGGCCAGAGTTCCCAGGAAGATGAGGACCCAGCCGCCTAGCGTGTGGAAGGTTTGGAGGGCTAGGTCGCCGCCGTAGTTGTAGCCTATGAAGAGCATGGTGGTGATTCTCACGATGTTGAGGAAATAGACTAGTGGGAATCCGATTATGATGAGGGCTGCTTTTTTCCAGGGCCTGTCCCTGATTATGTAGGCTATGAAGACGGCGAACACGGTGAAGCCGATGAGGCTGTATATGCCCGAGCAGGTGATGTCCACTGAGAAGGGCAGTGGGGTTCCGTCGGGCGCGGTGAGTGTGATGAGGGGGTTGCCGCTTTCTGATGTGAGGGTTGATGGGATGTTGAAGGCGTTGACGATGGCGTTGGAGGCTTGTGCGCTTACGACTTGGAGCGTTGAGCCTGCAGCGTACAGGATTTCTGAGGGTGGGGGCATGAGGAAGAACAGGAAGGCTATGGGGAAGAGTAGCTGTCTGAGGGTTGGGGGGTTGAAGAGGATTAGGCAGAGGCCGGCGGTGAAGAGTGGGAGGGCGAACATGTGGTACTCGACTGGTGTGAAGGTGTATGAGCCGTGCCAGTAGAGCAGCACCGCGGTGGCCGTGAGGAGGATGCCTGATATCGAGGCCAGGTATCGAGTGTTTCGGGGTTGTTCTTCGCTGGTGAGGGGCATGACGGTTCTGAGCATCTTTCTTTTTCGGTAGACGAGGTAGGCCAGGATGAACGGTACGGCCAGGATGTAGCTTGTTGTTTCGTTCTGCAACGCGTCGGAGAAGATTAGGACGAGGTCCTGGTGGAAGACGGTCAGGGTGGCGGCAAGGATTGCGGCGATCTTCAGGACGAACGCTACTCGAGTCTGCGTGAATGATGCAGGCCACTGCGGCTTAGGCATTATTTCGGGAAGTTTGGGCATGTTGTGTAACCTTGTCTTGTTTTTCTACGTGAGAGTCGACTCTTAAGAGCTATTCCCAAAACAGAATGTTGGGAGGATTTGAGGTTTGGCTGGAGGGATGTTCTAGAAGATTGTTCTGATCGTGTTTTCGTGCGGTCTTGTTCTATCGGCTCAAGTGTTCTGGTGTTGTGTGGTTTGTTGGGTTTGGCGTCGGGTGAGGTTTCTTTTGTGGATTATGGCTGCCGAGAGTGTTGCTAGGGCGAATAGGATTGGGAGGGTTGCGGTTGGGAATTCTGGGATGATTGGGTTGGAGAGTTCTATGATGCTTGCTTGGACTGGGTATGAGCCTGGGAATAGGACGATTGGGAAGCAGATTACGGCTACCTTTTGGCCTAGTGTGGGAGTAAAGCCTGTGCCGTTTGCGAGTGTGTCGTTGACGATGGCCTGAGCCACGGGGGTGAGGTCAGTATAGTTGCCAACCATGTTGACGAAGTACCACATTGCCTGCTGGACATCTTCCGCGTTTCCCTGTTTGTGGTTCAGGATGTAGTTGACCATGTCCCATCTCACGCTTGACAAGTTGCCTGGAGGACTGAGGCTTGAGTACAAGGCCACTTCGAAGGTCACGTTTCGCGTCATTTCGGTTGTTCTGTCGATGCACCAGCCAGGGTAGGTTTCGTTCATTACATCATAGCCTGAAGGAACGTTGCTTAACGCTATGTTAAAGTAGGTCGCCGTGCCGTTGCTGACTTCAATGCTGACAAGCCCTGAGGGCAGGTTCAAACCGCCGTTAGTGGCGGCCACGCGGCTAACCAGAACCGACGAAACTGCGATTAGAATTAAGAAACCTATTGCAAGATCCCTCTTGGTCTCTGTGCCCGATACCATCTTTCGACCCTTCCTTATGCTTGTCAACGAATGTGTCGCAAGAATTAATAAGCGTTATTCTTATCTTGACATGACGCGCAGCGGTTTGGAGAAAGTCTCGCTTATCGCAGCGCTAACGAGGATTGTCTAAGAGGTAAGTCACAGAGAAAAATTCTCCTGAGTGCCAACTTCTGCAGTAATTGCGACTCTGGAACCGCCGTGGCTAGGAGTGCGTCAGCTAATTTCTCCGAAGTGGCGAGCATCAATTAGCGCGCGTGTAATCAAGTTCCATTTAGTCGAAGTAAAGAATGAAATATCGCTGGTAGGATTTGTTAGCTGTATTGTTCACCGAAGTGCTTAGCAACTATCGCCAAATCTCTTATGTCGACAAGCCCGTCTGCGTTGATGTCTGCCAATGGGTTCCAGTTTGGTGAACCTATCCTGGACCCGTATGCCATAGCAACAATTGCTAAGTCTCGCACATCGACGGTTCCGTCTTGATTCGGGTCCCATGGCGGGGCCCGCGATATTTGGCAGGAGTCAGTGTAGACTGTTGTAGGACCACTGCTGTAGATTTCGGCCAGTCCGAAGCGAACTTGGTCGATGCCGCCAAAGGCGGTTGTGTTTTGGTTTCGAATGGAGCACGTTAATGCTCCGTCGACGTAGAGTTCACCGTGGCCGTTTGTAGCGTCTTCGGCCCAGTAGAGTTCAAGGCTGTACCATTTGTTCAGTGAAGGGGTGGAGCTTGAATAAGCAATTGCCCAACCAGTTGCATCCCTGATTAACAGATTCCATCTGTCAACACCTCCGGTGCGCCGCCAACCGGCATAAGCAACACTATTGCCACCAGCTAAGAATTTGATGAAGTAGAAGCGGTCGTCGTTCTGCGCAATTCCTGACTGAGACACGTAGAAGTATCCACGTACGTATAGTTCCGTAGAAGCCTCTATGTTCTCGTAGCTGTAGGCTCTTTCGTAATCAGCGTTGCCGTTTGATGCGAATCTTGCACTGTACGTGCCATGATGCACAAAATAGATGTTGCTGCAACTACTTAGGATCTTTTCTTCTGTAAGCCATGACTGCTAGAAGTGTTGTTATCAAAAGTGGTGATAGAATGATCAATAGTGGAGACTCCGGGATCACATGCACTACACCATTTACTTCAACGTTGTCTGACACGTGTGTTTCTCCGTGAACTATGCTGGCTTCCGCTTTTATTGTATAGTTTCCAAGATAGAACCCTGTTGTATTCCAGACGAAAAGTAGGGTGGTTTGGGTGTCTGGTACCAAATTCGATACGGTTTGGGTTTGAATGGTTGTGGTGTTTGCGTAAGTGGTTACGTTGAACGTCTCAATGGAGTTTCCGTTGTTTTTGATGGCGACTGTGATGTTAACTGAGGCGCCTTCATAGACTTCAGTTGAGGATGGAACAATGCTTGTTACAGCTATATCATGCAAAGGCAAAGGTGTTGATACTGTGAAATATACTGTGTCAGAGGAGCCAGTGTTGCCGGAGGCATCTTCTGCGTAAACTGTTATGTGATGGGCTCCTTCAGGTAGGGCTGTTAAAGTTGTGTTCCCAGTAATCGTTATGTTTGCTTCATTATCTAGGCTGTAACCTATCCAAGATGCGGGTTCGTTTACAGCGAAAGTTAAAGGAACGGAGCTTGTGTTGTATGTCTTGTTTTCCGGTGAGATAATGTCTATTTCAGGAGGTACATTGTCAAGCGTGTGCGTGCGATAAATTGTGATATCGACTATCGCTTGTGCATTTTCACCTGCGAATGTCTCAATGATGAACTCGAATGTATCGTCGGAAGGAACAGTCCATTGCTCTTCGAGGGTTATAATATTGGTTCTCTGAAGGAGTTCATCTACTGTACTGTTGTAGATGTATAAGTTTATTGAGTCTCCTAAGACGGAGATGCTTATTGAAATCATGTCGCCAACGGCTAAATTGAACTGGTACGCCCTTGAGTCAGGTGAGTCAATGCTTATCAATTCTACGTGCTCGCTTAGGATTATTTCGTCGCACCATACAAGACTAGACAAAAATCCAAGCGATAGCACTGCAATTACGGTTAGAGCAAAGGCTCGGCCTATGACATTTCTCATGAAGCATTATTCACCCTTTATTTCGTCACACGCTAGTGAAGAGATTATGTGTATTGATTATGGTATGGTGTAATTATTGGAGTTCTTTGCGGGTCCATCTTGGTACTTGTCGTTTGGTATTACCTGACAATACCACATTTGGCCTGAACTTGTCTCTTGGGAAACTATGGTTGCGCTACTGGTTTGACCGTTTCTGGATTCTGTGAAACGCTGCTGCACTTGTGCCGGTGTTAAAGCTCTTCTGTAGATTTTGATTTCGTCAAGCATTCCCTTGAAGTAACGGTTTGATCCTGCCCTTGCTGAGCCATCATAGCCTATGATTAGAGGCTCGTCGTTGGCTCTCCAAGTATCAGGCTGGATTGCGCCGCCGCCTGATACGGTCGTGTCGTTTAGCACTCGGTTGACTCTTTGTGTACCGTTAATGTATATGGTTAGTCCGTCAGTTAGACCTGACTTGTACGTGCAGATGACATGATACCAATTGCCTACCGTTAGTACTGTATTTAGAGGATCGCTCAAGTTGCCGTCATATATGTCTGTATACGTAGGTGCGTAAGCTTCCTCCGTTGGGACGCTGACGCCGAAGAACAATGTGTTGCTAGGGGAACCCGATGACTGGAAGCCTATCATATAGCTTCCGCTGCTTGCCCAGGGTAGTTTCCTCGCTATGATTCTTGATCCATTCTGGTTACTAGTTACTTTGATCCAGAATTCAATCGAGATCTCCGACCAGCCGGTTGTGGGTGTCTGTGGACCTAGACTATTGCTGTCTGGTACAGTTATGAAGTCATTGCCGTCGAAGACGTAGGCTCCTCCGACGACGCCTTCGCTTGTCCACGTGGCGCCTGATATTGTCCCGTTGTTACCGTAGGGCGAGTAGTCCTTTGCCGTTAACATATTGTCTGTATCGAACGGTAATATTAGATTGGCTAATGAAGCGCCGTCGACATACCAGTTGTAGATGTTTGTTACGGGCTGGTTTTCTGGGTCAGTCGAAGTAGTGGTGCATGTTAGGTTTCCACCGGTCCCCGTCAAGCTTGGGGTACCCGATATTGCTGGCGCGGAGTTTGGTACGATAGTTACGGTTGAAGAATTGACGAGATCTCCAAAGTCTACACCGTCGCGTGGCCTTACAGAAAAGTTCCACGACTCGCCGGGACTAGCTGCACCGAAGGGAAGAGTTCTCGTATTGTTGTACTGCCCGACAAGAGCCCCATTTCTGTACCATCTGATTTCTGTGCCGCTTTCGGGCTGTTCATCGATATTGCTGTTGAGTCTGAATTCGTCGATGTCGCGATAGTCATACAGAGCGACTAAACTGGTCGAGTTTGACGGCGTCAATAGTTGGTGTGGGCCAATCCTAAGATTGTCCACGGTGGGGGGATTGTTCACAATTCTCAAGGTGTTTGAGAATTTTGAGGAGCTGCCTTGAGTTACATTGCATTTCCATACCTCCGATCCAAGAGTTTCTTGAGAGACAATCGTTGACCTGTCGACCACGCCGTCCTTGACTTCTAAGAAGCGTTGCTTGATTTGTTCCGGCGATAGGGCTCGAGGATATAGTCTTAGTTCATCCATCTTGCCATGGAAATAATCGAACCATCCCAGATAGAGGGGTTCGCCGCTGCTGCAGTGAATGTTTCCCATGGGGCGATCGGTAAACCCGACTACGCTGCCGTTAAGGTAAAGCGTCAGTCCTGCGGCGTTGTAGGTGAACGCAACATGATTCCAAGTCCCGCTAGAAAGGGATGTGTTGCTTTTGATTGAACTGTAGCCCCGATAGCCTATTTCGGTGAAGTCTGTTCCATTCTGCGTCCAGACCCCAGCGAATAGCGTGTTGGCCGTTCCTGAACTTAGACCCATCTCAAAGCTGGGCAGCTTGGCTACAAATCTAACGTTATTCTGGTTTTCTGAAAGGTATATCCACAATTCTACTGTTATCTCAGGCCACGAGCCGTCTCCGCCAAGGGTACCCGGGAATGACGTGCCGTTGAAGTAGCCTGGTCCACCATCTGAAACCGCTATGTAGTCAAAGTCTCCGTCGAAATAATATGCGCCGTTGAGAATTCCGGTTGTCCAAGTAGCACCATGGTTCATTCCATTGTTGCCGTATGGAGAGTAATCCTTCACAATGGCTGAGTCATTTGCATCAAAGGTGAACAGCAGATTAGTTAATGAGACACCGTCAACGTACCAGTTATAGATTCCCGAAGCATTATTGTAACAGATCAGATCTTCAGAGGTTGTGTTTGTTCCACTACTCGAAACCAGATATGGGTATGGAGGAGCTGCTTTGTATACTGCTCTCAAAGTTCCATCACCACTGACAGTCACCGTCGTAGAATTCGTTGTTGTGCTTGAAACACTGATTCCGCTCGTATTCTCCCAATGGTCAAACACGTAGCCTAAAGCAGCAAAATACTGAGCAGAATAACTTCCAGCCGCCTTAGAAACATCGTTTGGAAGACCGTACGATGTACCATCAAACGTCATGGTCCCAAGATTCAGAGTTAAACTATCATTCTGCCTAGACTCCAAATGAACATTGAAAGTTGGCGGCTCTGTTCTGAAGCTCCAAACATAAACCGACAACATGGATTGATCCTCTTTGTCTTTGGCTGCAGTCGAAATTGTAACTGTGTAAGGCGTATCATAAGCCAGGTTAGAGCTTGGAGTGAAATTCATGACAGCATCGCCAGAGCTCCAGCTGAAACTGCCTAAAACAGACGGGTTAATGCTGAAAGCACACTCGGTAGACACCCGATCCATGGGCTCGCTAAACGTAACTTGAATAGTCGAGGTTACGGGAACACCAGTCTCGTCTACATCTGGAATGTGACTAACCACGGTGGGTAGAGTGGGGGATTTAGTGGTGAAGCTGTAGGTCACGTTGGTCCAGAAGACGCCGTCGGTCACGTTCACCTGCCAAGTGTAGAGTGCACTAAAGCTCCAGTCAGGCTGGGAAACATTGAATCTCCCATTCGCGACGTCCGACCCAAGGGCAACTAGCGTACCGTTAAGATAGAGATAGTAGTCCATAAGGTCACCATCGGAGTCTGACAAGGTGAAGTTTAACCAAGCCGGCGAAATAGGCACATCCACAGCCTTGTCAGCGGGGCTTGGGAGAGAGACCTCAGGAGGAAGGTTGTGTTCGGTCGTGAAAGTAAATGTTTTTGTCGCTGTTTCTCCCGGATTTAGCGCGTCTGCCGCGTCAACGGTCCATGTGTATGCTGTGTTATAGTCCAAAGGCCCTTTGGTAATCGTAACGTAAACCGTCGTTCCATTGCTTACAGTACCACTTTGAGGACCTACTATAAGATCTGGAGCTGTGACAGTGTAAGATACATCATGCCCCTCTGGATCTGAAACCACAAAGCTCAACTGAGACAAATCTATGGGCACATTACTAGCACCGTCCTGCGGAGATGGAGAAGAGATGACAGGTGGCGGTGGAGGCGGTGGTTCATAAGTCTCCTCAGGCCCTAATGAGATGAACGCTGCGGAATTGTTTTGACTATTGAAGCAGGTTTGGATCCAACTGGCGGACCGGGAAACGTTGGATATGCGGACTTCGTCGATGACGCCGTCAAAATACCTATTATCGGTGGAGTAAGTGCTACGCCCAATGTCCAAGGGCGCACCAGTATTGTTGTAGATGCTTGGGATGGTGCCCGTGCGACTCGTCGGAACCAGCTGACCGTTTATGTAGAACTTGGGAATATGGTTTGCCTGCCAAACAACGGTCAGGTAATACCAAGTGTCCACCACAGGATTAAGAGTGGCCGACCAGTACTGATAGCTGGAGCCGTCTAGAGACGCGAAGAATCTAATTTGGTTAGAATAATATTCAACAAACCAGCCTCTCTGGCTGCCTGCATCGGTGTACTTGTTTGCTACGACTTGCCTTCTGGCAATGTTGTCCATCTTGATCCACGCCTCAACCGTTGAAGCTTGGGTGAAGCCGGTTAGGGTGGAGCTGTGAGGCACAGTAACATAACCGTTGGTTCCGTCAAACATGTCTGCGCCGTCAATCTTGCCCGTCGCGTCTTGAACCACACCGTTTATCGACGTGCCGTTATTTCCATTGACAGTGGAATCGTAGTGGATGCCTGAAGTCTCGTTGAGGTGCTGAACCATCATGTAATCCGCATCCCAGACAGCCGCGGGGTTCTGCTGGTTCCCAGCGGTGGGGTTTCCATAGTATAGGTAGAGCAACGTGTCCTCGGAAGCGGACAGGTTTGGAACGTTCACCCATGCAACCAAATGGCCAGTGCCGCTCTCATACTTTTCAATCTCATGAGCCAGCTTGTTTCCGAGGCTGTCGGTGAACAGAAAATCGCCACCATCACTCAGCGCATTAGACGTAAAAGTCTCGTTAGTCACATCAACCAGAACTGGGAAATCAGTCAAACCTGAACTCACTAGGGTATGGTTTATCGTTACGTTCCTTCTATACTGCCAATCGGGGCTGTACCACAAGACAGGCGGTTGTTCGGTCGTGAATGTGTAAATCCTTGTAGTTGTTTTCCCTGATCCAACAGGGTCTGTTGCTTTGACTGTCCAAGTGTAAGCAGTGCCGTTTTGAAGGTTTCCCATAATGGGTATGTGCACTGTTGTTCCACTCACTACATCCGTGCCTTCTTTTACCCCGCCAATAGCGTCAGGAGTCATGGTTACATTATAGTCTATCAAATCACCTTCATAGTCAGACAAGTTAAAAGACAGCTCAGACAAGTTGATTTGCACGTTTGTTGCTCCGTTTGCAGGTGAAGGTGAAGAAACATCAGGAGCATGATTGCCCTGAGGAGGAGTCTCCTCAGGTCCTAATGTGATGAAAGCTGCGTTGTTGTTTTGACTATTGAAGCAGGTTTGAATCCAACCGGCTGAACGGGCAATGTTGGATAGGCGGACTTCGTCGATTGTACCGTCAAAGTACCTGCCAGTAGTGTAGCTCCTACCAATGTACAGAGGCTCCAGCGAGTTGTTATAAATGCTTGGTATGGCGGTCGCAGTAGTAGCGCTCACTAGTGCTCCGTTGACGTAGAAGAGCGGCTGCAAGCCAGACTGCCAGACAACGGCAATGTGATACCAGTTGCCCGCCACAGGACTGAAAGAAGCATACCAATACGGATAGGTAACACCGTTCTGAGAAACGAACAACCCAAGCCTATTATCTCCACGAGCAGAATCATAATCAATGGCCCATGCCCTCTGGCTATTTATGTTATACTTGTTCAGAAACGTCCGCCTTCCAGTAACGACGTCCATCTTAACCCAGAAGCTCGCGGTGAACGCCTGCGTAAAGCCAGTAATCGTGCCGCTGTGAGGCACGCTGACGTCGTCGTTGCTTCCGTCGAAACTGTCAGCACCATCAACCTTACCGGCTGGGTTTGGAGTTACACCGTTCAGCGTTCCATTATTACCGTTGCTCGTTGAATCATAATGCGTGACCGAAGTCTCATCAAGATGTTGAACCATCATGTAGTCTGAATCCCAGACGGCCATGGGGTTCTGCTGGTTCCCAGCGGTGGGGTTTCCATAATACATGTAGAGAACAGTGTCCTCGGAAGCGGACAGGTTTGGAACGTTCACCCAAGCAACCAAATGGCCACTACCGCTGTCATAGGACTCTATCTCGTGAGCAAGCTTGGTCCCAGAACTGTCAGTGAACAGAAAATCGTCACCATCACTCTGCGCATTAGACGCAAGACTCTCGTTAGTCACATCAACCAAAACAGGAAAACCAGACAAACTCGCACTCACCAAGTTATGGTTTATCGTTATGTTTCTTCTGTACTGCCAATCTGTGTTGTACCAAGGATCTTGCGTTTCTGCAATTGACAAGCTAGCCGTCGTCGCTGTGCCTCTTCTTGCAATCTGTTCGGATAACTGCACCATAGTTTTTGTCTTCGCTGGAGGGGCTATGTATTCTGCTGCTCCTCTTCTGTATTCGCTATACCAAATCACCTCAGACCTTATCCTTCTCTCTGGCGGAGGCGCAGGCGCATTTGTGTCCCAAGCATATATCCGATGCGACGTGCTTACGACAACAACCTCCAAAAGTCCATCAGCATCTATGTCCTGCACGATAGCATATCGCCCGTAAATGAGACCTTTCCAACTCGCGCCAGAAGGCGGCCCTAGCGCTGACCCGTCATCAGCGTATATTTTTTCATATATCTGGAGACCTAACGAGTCACGCTGTTCCGTATACTTGAAAACTTGTAGACCAAAGTCATCGACAGCGATTATTTCCATCTTGCCATCGTTGTCAACATCTGCAAGTGTTGGTGCAAACTGGCCCGTATCTGGAGTGTCGGGGAGGCCTACTTTTATCCTTGCATCAACAGTCCAAGTGTACAGATCAAAGATCACAACCTCGTCAGCTGGCCACTGGTTGCTCGGATGTGCGCCATCAGCTGTTAACACCTCCAAGTTACCGTCATAGTCAATGTCATAAACTGTCAATTGCTGATGACCTGGCAAGGCGGAATTTGGTGTCGGCCCTGGCAGAGGTATACGGGTCTCCATCTTAATTGGGCTGCCGTTTGTTGAATTCAGGACTATGAGCCCTCCACGCTGGTTAGAGACAATTACATCGAGTATCCCATCTTTGTTAACGTCAGCAATCACTGGACACTGACTGCTGCAAAGCCAATCTGGGTAGTTCCATCTCTGGGTCAAGTTGCTAGCCCAAAATGATCTAACACCTTTGCCGTAACATCCATCATTCATGTAAACGTCTCTGTCGCCCACATAGATCTCAAACTCTCCATCATTGTCAGTGTCTGCAATAGAAACGCCGCCACTACATGAACGCCAAACGAAACTTTGGGCCAACAACGTTCCGTCGTAAGTAAACTTTCTGATTTGCCCATCGAATCTGGTGGGCGTATTTGGGCCTGCCTCAACATCCTGCATTGCAAGGAAGATCTCTAATTTTCCGTCCCCATCAACGTCACAGGCAACAGGAGAATTCATTATACTTCCGCCAGACCCGAATGATCTTCTCCACCAAAGAGTTCCGTTTCCATTCAAAACGAGTAAACCAGGCGGATAGTAGAGTGGAACTAGGATTTCGAGGTCGCCGTTACCGTCAATGTCATACAGGTTGGGCTTCGCATAACCGTCTATCGCAGTATCATAATACTTCCACAACGTGTGCCCGTCAATCCCGCTCAGGGCATACACATAATCAGTGCCAGCATAAATAACCTCCTCCCCTGAATTGGTCTTGTTTATGTCTCCTATGACAAAGCCGCCCTCCCAAGCTCCCGTAGGAAGGGAATCTACACTGCGCCACTTTCGCTCCAATATTGATCCTGGCGCGTATACAATTGATAATGGGCCAGCAACAAAGCTCAGTATCAAAATTCCCGTAACAACCAGAACCAGACAAGACCGTAGCTTAACTAGTCTGAAGAGTTTCATAACCTTTCTCCTCTTTATCACATCTTTTCGCTGAATGCTAGATAAATAGCTTTATGGAATAATCTTCTATAAAATCATAGTGATTCTTATACTGTGCAACGAACGGATGGATCGATCGATCAGTTATCATAAGTCGCGTATGCAGTGCTCTATTCAAGATTCATTGTTATTATCGTCATATCCTAGTATAACTTTATTTGAGCCCAAATCTTATTGCCTAACCAGTCTGAGGTTGCAAGTTGGCTGTTGACCAAAAGAGCGTGTCCAGAATACTATCTGTGCTATCCCATCCTCTGAGAAGAGAAATTCTCCTGTACCTCAGCGAGAAAGAAGAGTGTTCCTTCACAGACCTAACAAACGCCCTCGGTGTAGACACAGGAAAACTCAGCTTCCACATTCGAAACCTAGAGGCTTTCCTGGAACGGACACCAACAGGCAAGTATAGACTGAGCAAAGTAGGCAAAAACGCGATCACACTGATCAAAGACCTTGAAGAATGGGCTGTAGAAGCGGATATTGCAAGGAAAACTTCGCTTCCCATAGCTAACTTAAAGAAACGAGTATTCGCTTTCCTAATAGATTTCACGATTGCTCTTGTATTCTTTATGGCCGTGCCGGGTCTTTTTTCCTTACTCCTCTCAGGAGGCGCATCTGTACAATACATGGACTTCGCCCTTTTTCTTATTGTCTTCTGGATATATTTGACTCTTCTCGAAGGATTTGGTGGGCAAAGCTTAGGCAAACGCATTACTGGACTAAAGGTTCTGAGGATAGACGGGAAGAAACTCTCTTACGATCAGACTGCGGTGAGGAATTTTGGCGCAGTCTTCTTACTGCCCCTCGACTTGCTCTTTGGACTCAGACTCAAAGATAAGAGGTTCATTAGATATTTCGAAAAGTTTTCGGGTACAATAGTAGTAGACTTAAAGCAACAGTTTTCTGCATGATGCTGTTGATCGGTATTAGAATTTCTGCGAGTTTTAGGGTTTCTTTAGTAGAATTGACTAATTGCTAAAGTGGGCTTCTCAAAAAGTCTTAAGAACAGGTTAGTCACACTATTGAAATTCGACTTAAAAATTCGAGCGTGTGACTATGAGTGACAAATTCAAGAGCGTGCCGCGGAAAGTCTGCGCCGCTGCCCTCCTCTTTTGTCTGACTATTTCCCTAGGGTTTGCGAATTTTGGTTTTGCTTTATCAGAGATACAGATAACCGTGGATTCCAGCAAGGTAATAGGAACTAACAATTTCTCTCTGGGCTTCGGTTTGGCGGGTGCGGATGTCAGAATCTGGAAAGATCGTTCTACATTAAGGGATCTAGCACGTCAGGCTAACTTCAAAATAATTCGCGTCTACGAGCATGGCTTAGGCAAGCCTTGCACTTATTGGGATGAAAATACTAGAACGGGGACTTGGGACTGGACAAACATTGACGAACTGTTGCGGAGAATTTTCGAAATTGGCGCAGAGCCCTACGTACTTCTAGGCTTCTATAGTTGGGAGTTAGGAAGACTAAGTTCTACCCCGAAAGGAATGTTAAATGATCCAGTTACAGGCCTTCCATATCCTGACCAATGGGGACCTTATTGCGCTGAATGGGTTAGGCATTTCAAGCAAGCTGGGTTCGCTGTTCGCTACTACGAAATAATAAACGAACCTCATCACTATTTCGGATGGCCTGCGACTCAACCAAAACTTGACTATTATATGAAACTTTTCAACGCAGCAGCTAAGGCAATGCGTGCAGTAAACCCCAAGGTTCAACTTGGCTGCGACCAATCTATGATGAAAAACGTTTTGAATTATTTCATTTCTAACGGAGAGAATCTCGACTTCTTCAGTTACCATACATACGCTACTGGCGACTTGAGCGCGATGGACTCTGAAATCCTACAAGCAGCCGAAACAAAGTATATCTCTGAAACCGCAAACGTCTACGGCGTTGACAAGGCAAGAGAGGTCTATAAAGCCAAAAGGGGGATTGATTTGCCTGTCATCGATTCAGAGAACAATGTGAACTATTGTTATAGTAGAGGCACTGATCCCAGAATACAGAAAGTGCTGGGAGCTGTATACAATGCTCTGGTGTTCAGAACCTTTATGCTCAAGAACTTCGTGAGCAATCTGTATTATTGTTTTGCCACTAGCGCCTCACAAGAGCAGTTAAATCCTTCCGGAGGCGCGGGATTCGGAATGGTAAACTCAGATGACAACAAACCATGGTACCCTTACCTCGTTCACAAAATGCTGGGCCAAAACCTGGCTGTAGGGGACAAGCTCCTGGAAACAAGCAGCTCCTCACAAGACTTAAGAGTAATTGCTTGGATCCACCAAGAAGTACTTAATGTCTTGCTAATCTGCAAAGTTGACGCAGCGAGGACTGTTACTTTTCAAGGGCTCACAGGTCAATTTAATTACAGTAAAATTGACAATACTATCTCATGGAAAACGCCAGCCGTGCAAACCGGCACAATTGACGCAAGCAAGCCAATTGCCATGAACGGATATACTGTTATGTTGTTGCAAGGCAAGGCGTCAACAATTTCAGGCTTTAGTGACGGTTTCGAGTCGGGCAATTTCAACAAATGGACTGGAACCAGTGCGGGTTCTGGAGATTCGACGACTGTCGGAACCTCTCAACCTCATCATGGCATCTACAGCGCAAGATTTACTTCCGACGGTGCTGGAAGTGAGTATGCTTATTGCTACGAAACTATATCATCCTCTACTGAGCTTTATGTGCGCGGATACTTCTATGTGTCCCGGTCAGGAATCGTAGACAATGGCGACCGTTTCTACTTTATCGTGTTTAGAGCTGGAAGCAACAACGTGGCTTACGCTGGTTGGCGGAAGACTGGTGGCGTTGTAAAATGGACCCTGCTAATCAAGAGCGGAACAACCTCGGTAGTTGCCTATTCCACGGCAAGTCCTTCGCTGAACCGCTGGTACTCCATTGAACTTCACTGGAAGAAAGACTCTACAAACGGCTTAGGCGAACTGTGGGTAGATGGCACACGAGTCTGCGCTATTACGGGCAAAAACACCGCCTATTATGGAAACCTTAGCCAGGTGCGCTTCGGATTAGCAGCACTTTACTACTGTGGAAGAACGACAACCTACGGTGATTGCATAAAGATATCAAGCACTTATAATGGTCCAGAAAATAGCTGACAAGCTTCGCCTGATTCCTGGTGGTGACGACTCTGCGCCAATGGGAGGCCTCTCCGTGAACTCGTGATTGTTGAGAGCTAGTTTTGTTCTGTGGTAGGAATCTCCACTCTACGGCTTTCCGTCTAGCCATAAAAAGTGATTAACTAGACAGCAGGAGCACGTGACCCTTGAAAACCCTTTAGGCCTCTTCAGCGCCTTCATCATCATGCGCACGCAAGGGCGACATGTTTGCTAGCGATCGATCTTAACATGTTATGTCCATACTTGGAAAGCCAGTATATCGCACGCACAATTGTTTAGAATTAGGGTAAGAATATTGTAAAGAAATTTCCGCCCATTCTCAATCGCGCGCTCCTTATAGACTTACTTGTCTTACATCGCCCCCTTCCCTATGACGGGTAAACACTAGCCAATGAACACCGAAAAAGACCAAAGAATTCCCTCTAGAAACTAAAGAGACTTAATCTCTCGCGCCGCAAGAACTCTGATATTCAAAGTTGGAATCTAAACATTGGAGAAACCTTAACGATGGATGGATACGGCGCTATTTTGTTGCAAGAGACGGCGTAAGCTAATTGCTTGAAACACGATTTTTGTTCTTTTCCTTGAAATATTAGTATAGATTTTGCGCACCCAAAAGGAAACCTATTATTCTCAAGAGCTTTGTCCTTACACATTTGAATCTTAAGGATTTACGCTGCATGTCAATTACTTATTAGCAACAATACTAATGCTTGATGCTAAGTAGTGCCTAACTAAAAAGTCGGGCAAAAGCGATATTAATTTGTAGTAAAGAGGAAGAAACCAGCGCGAGCGCGAGCGCGCGCTTGCCCTGAATTTGTACTCTGGATTACACTCCAGATTTATACAAACTTTCTTGAAGCCGCTTCGGCGAAAAAGGTCTATCCACTTATTCCAACTAATTACTTTTTCCGTAATCCCTCGTCTTTTTGCCCTCTCCCTAACATGCCAAAACCTACTTCTTGAAAAAAAAGTGAAGATAGTATTAGTTGCTGTTTCATTAATCCCAAGGTATACACCTTCTCTATTCAAAACTCTATATATTTCTGACACACCTTTTTCGGTATTTAGAAAATGATGAATAATCTGGGAGCCAAATATAACGTCAAAAGCCTCTTCTTTGAAGGGTAACCTTTCTGTATCACAGGCGATGAAGTAATTTATATTTGCTCCTATTAATTTTGCGATATCCTCGCCTTTTTGAAGAGCAAGTAAGCAGACATCCGAAGCTACTATCTTCTCCAGCTTGGGTCGGCAATAGGACTCAATTATGGAACTAGCCCAACATGAACCACTTCCAATCTCTAAAAATCGTCCTGTAATCTCATGTTTATGCTTAGGCAAGAACTCATTTATCAAGAATTTGATATCCTCACGCTTGTGAACAAGTGTCATCCAAGCTGGCTTGCCTTTCCCCTCCATTCTATGATTCTCGTAATACTTATCCTCATTTCGTTTAACTTCCTCCAGATCGGAGGGTAAAAGTATAATAATCCTTCCACGAACTGGGTAGGTTCTTTCACAATTTGAGCATTTATAAGCTGAGTTTGCTAAAGATAGCTCTCCGTGGCAATCAGGACAAATTAAGATCTGTAGCAAATCCTCAAGAGCTGTATGTTTCATGTTCTCCGGATTTGTGGAGCTATCTGAGTCTATCATGTAATATCCTTTCCCCCTAGGAATATACTCTCTGAGTGTTTATAGATATATAGCAAAGGGTTTGACTCTCTCGGACAATGATGATGACTTCTACTTCCTACGTCTTACGGCTGGTAGCCAACCATTGGCAGGCATAGGCGTCAGACGCAATACTGGCGTTGATAAATGGGTACTCTACGCTAGAAGCGGTTCTGGTTTCATAGGCCCCATCTACGCGACGTCTCCAACAATTACTATGAGTCAATGGTATTGCATTGAGCTCCATTGGAAGCAGGATACTTCGCAAGGTTTAGTGGAGATATTTATTGATGGAGTTAGGATATTTCAAATAACAGGGATAAACACAGCTTACTATGGCAATGCACAACGAGCTGAACTCGGCATTACTAGCACTACAAACGTGCAGAAAAGTCTTGTTGTCTATGCTGATTGCTTCGTACTGTCCCGAACGTATGTTTCCTTAGAACCCTAAATTCTCAACAAAGCTATTTTCGTCTTTTTTGTCTCCTCACCGTACAGTGGAGGATAAAGCAGCCAAAGCAGCGGTTAGCAACGGTACTACTGAGCAAACAGCACTTGCACATGTGTTGAACTTGTGTAAAGCAAGGTTTATTAAATCGCACGACACTCGATGCCAAGTAGCAGTGAACGCAACTTGACGCTTAACAGCCCCGACAGAGTACTAGCAATCGCTCTCATGGTCATTACTCTAGGTTTTTCCATAATACCTATGAGTCTAGGCTCAATCTCCTCGAAAAACATAAGCACAACAGGTTTAATCACTTATGTTCAGGTACCACGGGTTACAGTTGATCCTTCTCAAACAATAGCTATCAACAATTACTCGATAGGTTTCCAGTTGGACGGGCCAGACATCAGAATTTGGCGCGACCGCGCGGCATTCAGAGAACTTACAAAAAACGCTAATTTCAAGTTTGTCCGTTTCTTTGAGCATCGCATGGGCAAACCATGCACCTACTGGGACGAAACAGAAAAGAGTGGAACCTGGGACTGGGATGATATAGATCTGCTCATTCAAAGAATATTTGAGATTGGAGCTGAGCCGTTAATAGTGCTGGGATTCTACAGTTGGTCACTGAACAGGATGTCCTCGACGCCCGAAGGAATGCATGACAACCCAACTACTGGATTACCATACCCTGATCAGTGGGGCGCCTACTGTGCACAATGGGTCAAACATTTCAAAGAAATAGGCGTTCCAGTTCGCTACTACGAAATAATAAACGAACCTCACCATTATTTTGGCTGGGGACGTTATGCAAATGAAACGAAGATTGGCTATTATATGGAACTTTACAATGCAGCAGCCATATCTATGAAAGCTGAAAATCAGGATGTCAGGCTCAGTAACGATAATAGTCTGTTCAAGAAGGTCTTCGACTACTTTGTTGCACACGGGGAAAATCTCGGTTTCTTAAGTTTTCACAGATATGGTCTTGACAGCCAAACTCAGACAGACGCTCAAGCTATCGATGCTGCGGAGACAAAATATCTTTACGATGATGCAAACATGTATAGTCCAGAGACAGCTAAACAACTTTACAAGAACGCAAAAGGATTCGATCTGCCTGTGATTATGTCAGAAGGAAACTTGTGCGACGACTACGATCCGATAGACTCTAGAACACATATGATGCTGGGTGCAGTCTACACCGCCCTATCAATAAGAACATTCGTACTAAAAGGCATTATTCATAGTGTCTACTTCATTTTTGGAGGCGGCGAAAATGCAATGGGCATGGTAAACACGGACACCAGTACCCCGTGGTACGCGTACTACGCTCAGTACATGATTGGATCAAACTTGGCAGTAGGCGACAAGATTGTAAAAACGACAACATCAACAGAAGATATCCGAAGCCTTGCTTGGCTACACGGTGAGAAGCTCATGATTCTGCTAGTATGCAGAATTAACAGTCAAAGAACAATAAGCCTACAGGGAATAACAGGCCAGATGAACTACACAAAAATCGACAACACTATCCCATGGCAAAATCCAAGCCTCCAAACAGGAACAATAACTTCAGCGGACTCTTTAACTCTCAATGGCTACGCCGTGGTGTTAGTGCAAGCATCAATATCCTCATAATGAGACTTATAGGAAAGGAAGCAGAAGCAATTAGGGCAGAGTCTTGTTTGATTGTTGAAGTAACAGAAAAGCTGAATTGTCGTACAACCTGTTGAACTGATTCATGTTTACTTGGTCAAGAGGATTCTGACTAAGGAAATAGTAATAATAGTTGTTCTGCTTGTCGGAAACGATCACGTAGTCTGCCTTACTGAGCACTTGGTTAACCGAAGAGGCGTTTGGAACCGAAGTAAATGGCAGACTAGCTACTATCAGAAACTTTACTTGCTTCAGAGGATTATAATACCTTATTTCTAAAGAAAAATCATAGAAGCAAGTTATGTCTTGAGGAGTATAATTGGCAAAAAAAGCTGCGCCCGAGAGTTTCGAGTTTCTAGTCAAAGTGTATGAATCTGCGCCATACTGCGCGGGTATGTTTAGAAAAAGCAACACCAGTATGACAAGCGGAAAGAGCTTAGGTTTTTTGGAAAGGGCAATAACACAGAAATAGGAAAGTGGAACCAATCCGAACATGAATGCTCGTTGATATGCTTCATGCGGTCCATATTCGGCCGAAACGGCAAACGCTATCAGAAGCATGGACAATATCGCCCAAAAAAGTGAATACCCATCCATGGACAAACGCTTGCGAGAAAATCCCTTTCTCAACGTTAAAAGCATACCCACTAAGGCGACGGCAACACCTATCAACATGATGCCAAGGGTACATCTATAGTTCAGAACTTGAGCAGCTGACCCAGCAACACGACTTGGCTCCTTGAAAAGACCGAGTTCCTTGCTTAAAGAGAGTATTCTGTAGTATGTTCTAGAGGTAAGATTAAAGAACGTTGGAGCTAGAAACATGTTGTAAGACAAGAAAAACGTTGTACAGAAAACAAACAATGGTGACATTGCAGTCAATGCATGCTCATGTGTAAGCCGTCGCGCAAGATACAAAGACACCAGAACCGCGATAAGCATGAAAGAAGACAGCACATGCGTAGATGTAACAATTATAAATACTAAGATGAAAAGCGCTGCTAAAGTGGTTTTCTTAGCCTTCTCAACGAAGAAAAGGTGAGAAACAATCAAGACACCCAACAAGAAGAAGATGTAGCCTATACCTGGCGGCCCAAAATATTGTTGGCGCAGCCAGAAACTAGCCGAGAACAAACCAGCGCCGAAAATGGCATATGTGGCTTTTAGCTTTACTCTCAATATTAGGAAGACTAGCAAAACATACATCGATATGATTAGTAGAGGAAAGTACTTTAGTATAACATAATGTGGAATGCCTGTTATCTGCAAAAATTCGCTCGCAAAGTATAGGAACAATGGCCAATAATGATAGCTGTTTAAAGTTGTAGAAGGGTAATCGACAAGGTGCCCCGAAGAATTCATGAGGACGCTTTCCCCAAAAGGATAATACGAATTACTCAACCAAACTGGAACCCTGATCATGGCAGGCGCAACAAATAAGTATGCAACAGTCAAAGCTAACGCAATTGCCAAAACCCGTATTGATTTCAAGCCAGTAAACCAAACTACTCCAACAATTGCCAGACCAATCCAGAAAGACATAGGCAGTCTACCAGCCAACCCCAGATCAGTTGGCGCCACAGAGTATATCCGAACGAATACTATGTTGTAGACTAACAGAAAAGCGGCTAAGCCTATAGCGAAGTATGAGATTTTTTGCGCTATTTGAAAAATGGTGGCAACACTCCTTGGCAAACTAGAGTTGTTGTCTTAGCTCGGAACTGACGATCATCAGTTTACCGCTTTTGTCCAATGGTATCTCCTCAACAAATCTTATGTCGAAAGTTATTTCTTCCATTTCTATGTGCAACATCTTTCTGAGGTGTTCGACTAGTTCTCTTTCGACAGATGCCCTATTAACGTTTTCATTTTGAATTTTAATCTGGATTTCAAAATAGTCAATTTTCTTTTGTATAACGCGAAACTGTTCAATGTATTTGCTGAGTTGGAACTTGTTTATTGCGATTGTAAAAGTTCTTGGCGACAAAGTCCTACCGTTTGGAAGAAACAGAAGCGAGTCGTTGCGACCTTCAATTATCTTCATTAATGGAAGTTTTCTGCCGCATGCACATTTTTCGTCTGTTGGAATTCCTACATCTCCAATGGCATATCTAATGAAGGGCATAGCATAGTTAAACAGGCTGGTGCAAACCATCTCTCCACTTTCTCCTTCAGACACTTCTTCGCCGTCCTTGTCAACAAACTGAATGATGAGTGCGTCTGCATCAATATGATAACAAGACTTTGCTGGACATTGCCAAGCCATCCTTTCAAATTCAATAGTCGCGTACTGATCATAAAAAGGAGCTTCAAAAACTGTTTCAATGAAGCGACGAGAAGAACCATCGATAAGCTCAGCCCCCCCAAAAACGGACTTTGGTCTGATTGTCTTCAGGCCTGATCTTTTGACTCCCTTGGCTAAAAGATACAGAGAACTTGAATAACCATCTAATATGTCTGGTCTCATTTTATCAATCATCGACATCTGTCGTGGAAGATCGTCAAAAACTGACACAAATTTTGGTGCATAGAAACCCAAGATTTGTTGAAATCTTGTTGCTTCACTGAAGTGGGAAGGTGAAGTTATCGTAACCCAACTATCCCAAGGATTGTGCCCGCAGCTTATGTTAGCTCGCAAATGCTTAGCTTTTCTGAAGTTGTCCTCGTCCCTGGTTATGAGAACCCGTAATGGTTTGCCAGTTGATCCACTTGTTAGCAGTGTTCTAAGATTTCTTGTCCTAAATTTTTCAGAGATCACCGAGTCGGTATTCTCTCTTATTTCATTCTTCCTTACAATCGGCAACTTACTTAAATCGCTAACAGACTTTGCATCTTCGGGTCTAATTTGAGCCTCACGGAATATTTTATGATAGAAAGGAACAAAGTCATAAGCATGTTTCAACACTTTTCTAAGTTTTTTTTCCTGGTATTTGAGCAGCTTAGCACGCGACCAGTAAGACCGTCTTATCATTTCTTCAAGATAATATAGAGTTCTTATGTAGCCAAGCACTTCCTTTCCCACACTATCTTTCCTTGCCACAATCTATTGGCAGTCTACAAATGGTTCTATCGCCTCTATTACAACTTTTTTTAGACGCTCTTGCATTTTTGGAACACGAGTCGCCAACAAAGCTTTTATTTTTTCCTTTTCCGACCACGCCAAAGCGATTCTAGAAAAAAGCTCGTTGCCAGAGGCATCTTGTAAACGTACTGCGAATTCTGATAGCTCTAGGTCTTTGAAAAAGCCTGTCTGTTTGTGGTCGTATACAATGGATATTACAGGCACATATCCAGAAACCGCTAGGACGGCAGGATGCATTTTTGAAGAAATAAGTAAGTCCATTTGGTTGATGAGTAACTTAAACTCCTCTAGACTGCCTACTCGAAGGATGCGAACATTTTCTTTGTTCTTCATGTTCTCTAAGATTAGCTTGCTGATTTCAAAATCATCATATTCAAATCCGCTTATGTAATGAGGCAGGAAAAACACATGAAACCCGTACCTTTCTATGGCAGCATCAAGTGCCTTGGCGTGTTCAATGATGTACCTTTCAATTTGTTTAGTCGAAATGCTAAAGCTGTAGATGCCGGGACAGACTCCGATTGTTGGATGATTGACTACTTCGTGTACAGCTGCTGTCTTCGGTTTGTACAATAGAGCCATGTCTGAGGTCAAGAACTTTCGACAGTTTATCCTTATTGACTTAACTATGTCATACGATATTGGATCTCGTATTATGATCGCCTCGCAATTGTTGAGTGCAAGTCTAGAGAGGAATCGCCCTGCCCAAGTTCTGAAGGGTCCGACAGAGTTGGGAAACATCACAACAGATTTGCCTAATGATTTAGCAACCATAACTTCGATTGTTCTCTCAAACAGCATCGACCACCAAGTGAAAATCCAATAAATGTTTAAAGGAAGTAAAGAAGCAGTCTCTTTGAAATTCTCATCACTACAAGAGATCACTAGATCACTTTCGCTAATATACTTTATAACCTCTTTACGGTAGAAAGCAGGTAATCCAATCCTATGTAACACAACGGACACAAGTGCGAACAAGGTTTGAACAAAGAAAAGAAGCAGAGCACCAACTGCAAAGCCTTTGTATTTTGGGGAACTTCTAGAAATTCTTAGTTTTCTAGTTAAGCGGTCTGCTTTCTCGTAAGGCAAATCAAGTATTGTAGGCAACACTGCGTCTATAGGCAAACCTAGTCTTTTCACTCCTTCCACATCAGTTGTAGAGACTGAAATGTAGACGTCATCCTTCACAATTTCTTTAAGTACAAAGACATCACTGGAAAGAAGTGCTTGTGTTCCTTTGTTATTCATGTTTCCTACGTGGATAATGTGTATCTTGGTTGTCAGACCCTATTCTCCCCTTATGCTAAGCTAAACATAGAAACTTGTATATTCCGAAGTATAATCGGAAAAAGGGAAATGGAAGAAGACTTAACAAAGGTCTTATTTGTTTGCTTGACGACATCTTAATGTTGAAATAGATGTACAAGGCTCGCAGAAAAGCGGCGAACGACCATGAATTCTGCGCAGGAATGAAGTCAGGTACTTGCCTACCAAAAAACATAATCATATTAAGGCGCGTGCTTAAATCATCCTTCTTAAACTTCAAGTTCAGGAACTGCGATTGTTTAACTTTTTCAGGTGAAACTTGCATAAGTGAGATAACTCTTGACGAAGCCATTGCCGAAAGCATGCTTTCTGCGGCTTTTGTTCTAGTAATGATAATTGATTCCCCAATCTTGTCACTTCTTAATTCAGGAAGCCAAGCATCGCCCAATGAAATGTCTGCCAATTCGCCAGTTTGATCTGGACACATAGTGCAACGTGTTGGAGTGAAAAAGAATGACGAAAAAATGGGCCAGTAAGAATTCCAACTACCCACAAGTGGAATGTTGAATGAGGATTTGTTTTTCAGTTTGATTGTCATGGCTCCAGGCCACCCTTTTCCTCTATAGCTAAGCTGGCTTACCTGCTCTTTTGGTACATGTATTTTCTTGATTATGAATTCTGTACCTAAGAAATTGACCATGTGTGAACACATTAAGCAGATATGCAATACAATCTTTTTCCTCAGTTCAGGATTCAAAAGCTCTGCTTTTCGAATTCCATGGATGTGACATGGCAAGCCTACTACTGCAAATCTTCCATCCTCTGCGAGGATTTGTTTTAATGCCACGTTCGCTGGTACAGGGCAGTATTTTGATTTTGAAGCGGAAAGGATTTCCTTCTTCGATCTTGCAATGAAAGGGGTTGGCTCTAATGGATTGTCTTCTTTCATTCCGACAACCAGAGCACCATCGATTATCTTTTTGTCCAGAGCGAAGATCAGCAATTGGCTAACTATGCCTCCAGAGGCCGAATTGTATCTGATGTTACAGTCATTCGAGTGAGCAATCCAGCACTTCAAGTAGTTTCCTAGAGATCTATCCAAAGGCTGTCTATCAAAGAACTCTAAGTTAAGTTCTCGAAAGTCAACAAGGTGGCCAGGACAGTACCTCACGCAAAGCCCACAGCACTTGCACCTTTCTTTATTAATTAGTGGCAAGTAAATGCCTAGGGAATCAGATTTAACCATTCTTATTGCATTACATGGGCATATGGCTACACATATGCCACACTGAGTGCAAAGACCATTATCTCGAACGCTGGATATGGTTTTCATTGATTTGATCTACCTTAAGTTTGGTTTAAACGGAAATTAAAGGCAATGCGGGAGACCGCTCGAACTATTTCCATGTCTTCTTTTTTGAGAATGATTGAAAAACGCCGATGAGGCAGCTGAGATAAGTGTCAAAAATGGCCTTTGCCTTGACAGAAAACTTGATGGATACTAGTCCAATTACCGCCATAAGGGCAGTGAATACAGCTAAGATTAACGAAGAGATGAAAACTACATAGAAAATCCAGAGAATAATTAGTAAGAATAAAGCTATAGGAGAGAACACTAGCAAAAAGAAATCTACAGGCATTGTAACTAAGCCGAACTTCCCATATTTCCTGTTGAACATCATACAGAGGTTTCTCAATATTACGCGTATCACTCCTGCCGCTCTTCTGTTCTTTTGACTTCGCCTTTCCTTAAATGACCTAGGTGCCTCCTCCTCAACTTTTACATTTGGATCTATGATTGCTCTGTAACCTTTTTTAACAACATTTACAACGACTTCTGAGTCATCTGCGGTTATTTCTTCACCTAGTGTAGGTATCAGATTCTTTCTGTAAGCACCAAAGGCCCCATGAGATATTAATGATGAATGGAAATATGATTCCATAAGTTGGACTTTGTACATAATCCCTTTGAACTCTTTCTCCAGAGCCTCATCAGCCTTTTTGAAAACGTGAACTCCGCAAACAGCACCGACAGTGCTGTCTACAAAGTTCGCAACGATCTTTTCCAACGCATCGGGGTATGGGAATGCTGTGCAGTCAGATTTGATGACTATTTCGCCTGAACTTGCTGAATATCCTTGATTTAAGGCATTGTTGAAGCCTCTTTTCTCCTGTTTCAAAAGCTTCAAAAATGGATGTTTCTGTTCATATTGCTTGATGATTGCTGGCGTTGAGTCTTTGGAATTATCAATAAAAAGCACTTCCAGCTTTTCTCTAGGGTATTTCATTTCCAATATATTGCGTATCCTCTTTTCTATGATGTTCTCTTCGTTCATAGTTGGAATGACAATTGAAACCGTGGGTCTGTACTGATAATCTTTCTCGGTGTTTGCAGGTTTAGAGAATTTGGACATAAGTATAAAAATCGCGGCGTACCCTACTGCAAGAAGAGTGAATAGAGCAAGAATGATTGTTTCAAGTATCATTGCTCTTCGCCTGTGGTACCTGATCGCTTGTTCGAAACCACTGAATAAGTTCCTCGAGTCCTTTTTCTAGAGAATACTCAGGCCTGTAACCAATGCTGGAGATTTTGGAGATATCAGACATCAAGGTTTTAACGTCTCCTTTCCAACTTGATCCAAGGAATGTAACTTTAGGCTGTATGCCTAGTATTTCTAGCATAGCGTTAACAACTTCCTTTATTCGGGTAGGTTTTCCCGAGCCCACATTGTATATTTGCCCATCTGCGATTTCGTCCTGCGCAACTAATAACAGCGCTTTTACAGCGTCTTTAACATATACAAAGTCTCTTGTTTCCTCACCTGTGCCTAAAATCTGCAACTCTTTAGGGTTCTTGTTAAGTTTAAGCAACAAGTCATACATTACATATTTGGATTGCCGTGGTCCATAAACGTTAAACAGCCTCACTATAGATGTTGGCAAGTGATATATCCTTGAATAAAGTCTAACGTATTCCTCAGCGCAAAGTTTTGAGGCTCCATATGGCGAAATTGGACAAGTTGGAGAGGTCTCTTTCAAACGACTTTTTGCGCCACCATAGACTGCGGCACTTGAGGTAAAAATGAATTTCTTGCTATGCTTTCTGGCACTGTTCAAAACAATCAAAGTTCCGCGCGCACTCACATCAAAGTCCTGAAGAGGGTAATCACCTGAATATTTAACAACATGTCCACTTCCGTAGTTTTTTGTGGTTGGTATATACTCCGCTAGGTGAAAAACCATATCAGAATCTTTTACCAACTCATCGACAAGGTCTAAGTCTCTGATGTCTCCTTGCTTAAACGATAGTCGCTTGTCATAAGGAAGATTCTCCTGAGTTCCGCTTGATAGATTATCAAGAACAACCACTTCATGATTTCCTCTAAGCAATTCCTCAACTAAATGAGAACCTATAAAGCCTGCACCTCCTGTCACCAGAATCCTTTTTTCGTCTAGATTAAGTTGCGCAGTCACTAACCTTCTGGACATAGACGCTAAATCTAAGGCTTTTTTGAGATATTTAAATTATGCTGTCGGAATATTTAATATTACTTTTCTAAGCTTTCCAGAAGGGTCCCTTTTGATTTCTCTAACAATCTGAAATTCCACGTTCATATTTTCTCCGAAAAATTGTTTAATTCGGTGTTCTGCTCTCTCAAAAAATAGGCTGTCATTAGAAAGCATTTCATTTGGAACTAACTCTATCCTCAGTTTGTCCTTTCTTTCCTGAACCATCCTAAACTGCTTTATTCCATCCATATTATCAAAAGGATACGGGAAGAAAACCGTTGGCGAAATTAACCTTCCATCAGTTGCCACCAGAAAATCATCTGCACGTCCTTCAATAAGCCTCAAAAGAGGTAAAGTTCTGCCGCATGAACATTTATCATCAATTGGAATTGCAACATCATCCAACTTATATCTTATAATCGGCATCACATTGTTAAACAAGCTAGTGCATACAACATTTCCCCTTTCACCAAACGCGACAGCTCCGCCATTGTCATCCACAAACTCCATCAAAACGCTATCTGCATTAACATGATAACCACAATGTTCCCTACATTCCCAAGCAAGCAAACTAAACTCGCTACACGCATAAAAATCAAACAACTCCGCCCCAAATGCAGAGCTAACCAATTTCCTACTCGAAGCATCCAAAAGCTCCGCGCTTGTAAAAATAAGCCGCGGCTCAATCTCTTTTGCCGCATCATTAAATTCCTCAGCCAAAATAAACAAACTTGAAGAATAACCCTTAACCACATCCGGCTTAAACTCCCTAAGAAGCATCATCTGCTTCTCCGCATAGTCAAAAATCGAAATATGCTTACGCTTCATAACACCAAAACGCTGAAAAACACTTCTTTTCTTCGGAAAACTTCGCGGATCCGCCACAACAGCCATCTTATCCCTAACCCGCAGCCCATTCTCAAACAAGGCTCTCATCCGAACCGCAGCCTCAAAATCCTCAACCCTCCCATCAACAAGCGTATTCAACGGAACCCCAGTAGAACCACTCGTACTCCTCTTCACCAAAGAACCCACATCAACATTCCCAGCAACCATATCCTTGAGATCGCACGCCTGAATCTCAAACTTCGTTATTGCCGGAATCTTCCACAAATCATCAAAACCCTTAACATCATCAGGCTTAACCCCAGCAGACCTAAACTTCCTATGATAAAAAGGAACATTCTCATAGGCATATTTCACCAAAGCCCTAAACCTTTTCCACTGCAACCTCTGCAACTCAGAAGGCTTCAAGTGAAGATTTCTTCTAAGATCGTATAAGTAAAAAAGCGTTCGAGGAATCACAGAAGACACACCTATATTTCAAGCTTCTAATTTTGTTTCAACGATTCCCTACAGCTCTTCCTAACCGCTTCCTCACTATTTAATGTAGGTTTCCAGCCTAAACCCATAAGCCTCTCTACTGAAAGTTGCATTGTTTTCACGTCGCCCTTCCATCCCCGCCCATCACCCAAAACATTGTTAAACCTGAATTTCGGTTTAACCCTCATCTCCTCACAAACAATCTCAGCTATTCGCTTAACATCAACCCAATCCAAAGAACCCACATTAAAAGCCTCAACAGTCCCGTCTCTTTCAAGACATGGCAAAACAGCAAAAAAAGCGCTCACAAGATCCTTAACATGCAAATAGGATTTCCTCTGCTTTCCATCACCCAAAATCTCCAATTCTTCAGGATTTTGCTTCAGCTTCCTAATAAAATCAACAATAACCCCATGCTTCGACTTCCCCCCCCAACAACATTCGCAAAACGAAGCAAAACCCCACTAAAACCAAAAGTATGACAATAAGAAGAAATCAAACCCTCACAACCCAGCTTAGCCGCTCCATAAACAGAAATCGGCAAAAGAGGCCCATAATCCTCAGGCGTCGGAAAAACACTAGCCTCACCATAAACAGTCGAACTAGAAGCAAAAACAATCCGCTTAGCCCTCTCACTCCTACGCATAGCCTCAAGAACATTAAACGTCACAAGCAAATTCTCCCTAAAATGAACAGAAGGATCAAACTCACCAACCCTAACATCAGGATTCGCAGCCAAATGAAACACAACCTCAACATCCCCAACACTCCGACAAGCCACATCCAAATCCTTCAAATCCCCCTGAACAAACTCAAACCTAGAATCACCAATCCAACTTTCAACATTTTTCAAGCTACCACTGCTCAAATCATCAACAACCTTAACACTAAAACCCTTAACCATCAAAGCGTCAACCAAATGAGAACCAATAAAACCAGCCCCACCAGCAACAAGAACCTTGGAAAACTCGCATATTATCAACCACAACTCCTTATTGCATAGTGCTTTGTTATCAAATTAACATTAGCCACCCATGTAAAGCCTGCCCTAAACGCTGAAAGTTTGACTATAAGTCGCAGAGTAGACCACACACATTCAATCTAAGGTTTCATTTGTACACTACTTTTCTATGTTTAGCGTTGTAAAGGATAACTATTTTCTGGTCCTCATCTATCACGTATATGACCCTATAATCTCCAACCCTCAGGCTCCATTTACCCGCCAGTTCCCCTCTAAGCATTTTTCCAACATAAGGATTAATCTCGATAGCTCTTATAGCAGTATCTAGCCTTCTTCTAAATTGAACATCAAGTTTCCTGAAATCTTTCTCAAAAGTTCTAGTAACCTTAAGGTCATATTTCCCCAGAGTGTTTCAGCTCCTCGAAGAAATCGTCGTAGTCCCTTACCCTACCAGTCTTCACATCCTCTTCAGCGCGCCTAATAGAATCAATTGTATCCTCATCTTTTAAGATCTCTAAGGTCTCGACAATTCCCTCTAGTAAGCTACTCACCTTCAAAAGAAGAGCTCGATCCTCATCCGTTAGGAGAACACCGCTTCCAGACATACCCACACCAATGAACATATATCTATCAATAATACGCAGCACCCATAAATTTTAACTTACCGCATGCATTTGGGAGCATCAAAGCATCAACCATGTAAGAGCCTATGAAACCTGCCCCACCAGTCACCAAAACCCTCGAAGACTTCTCCATTTCTTTCACCTTAACCATCACAGATAATTTCGCTGGAAAAAACCTAGAGGGGGAGGGGCTAAAAAATACTAGGGTCAGACAACTTTCTGAGCACCAATCTAGCACATGCAACAACCTGCTTCAGAAGTAGTAGTCCATAAATTGTGTGCGCGCGGACTACTACTTCTAAAAGTCTCCAAAAGAAGAAGACACAAGGTAGTATACGTCTTCTTCTACCAACAAGAAAGCGCGGGCTGCGTGTTTGGATTAATATATGGTTTCAGCCAAGATTCTCTTCATTATCGCAAAACCATGTTTCGGCTTCAGCTTCTTTTCTCCAAGCCTCTGCCTATAAAAGATAGGGATCTCCACAATGCCGTAGCCTTGTCTCTCAACATGATGATTCAACTCAACCTCTACATCAAAGCCCTGAGATTTCGGCGTCCAATTCTTCAAGATTTTCCAACGCACCACTCTTAACCCAGTCAAAGGGTCGTGCATCTGCACACCGTTAAGAAGATTATGTGTAAAAGCAATAAGCCTATTTCCCAAATATAACACGTTGTGCATTGATTTCAAACGAAAGTGCGAATTAAACCTGTTTCCGCACACCATGCCCACACGCGGGTTCTCATCCAAAATCCTTATCATCTGAGGAAGAAACTCTGCCGGATAAGTATAATCCGCATCCGTAAAAACCACGTAATCAACATCCATGTTTACATGCTTAACAGCTTCTGCAATTGCATTGCCTTTACCGCTGCCTCCTTGAAATAGCACGTCTGCGTACATTTCTTTAGCAACCTCAACAGTCCTGTCACGACTCCAGCCGTCAACCACCAAAACCCAAGGCTTTTCAAGATAACGCCCAAGCTCTGCTATAGTAAGCCCTATGCCTTCCTCCTCGTCTAAGGCGGCAATTATTGCAAGCACTGATCTCCCTTCAGCCTTCTCCCACATTCTCTTACACCGCTGACACATGTTCCTACGGTTCTCTACGAGTGAAATTCTCCCCGTTCCTATTAAACAATTAAGGAATTTTCTTCTAGAAAAGCTTTCTACTTCGAATTCTAAATCGAAACAGTCATGTTAAGCCAAATCCAAACAAATCGGTTATGATATTGAAAATCTGAAACAGTACCATTGTAAATCCACAACTCAAAGAACAGTTGAAAATAGAACCCGCTATTTTCTTCATCCCACACTGCAGACTTATCAACGTTCAACACGCAGCCATCTACAACAAGACTTGAAACCCTACAGAAGTTTCCCTCAAACGAGATGCCTTCGAAAGAAAACAAAACTTCCCTCTCCCAAACCTCATTATCCCTCAAAAACACGCGATACTCGAGAAGCGGATCCAAAACGCTGGGCGTTCCATTAAGCGCGTCTGGCAAAGGCTCAGTCTGATTCCTAAACTTCACGTACACAACATAATACGTTGAAGAACCCATATGATTGCCAACCCCAACATAAACCAAATAACTCTCATTCTCCCTAACGTTGAACGGATAGTCTTCAGCCATATGCCCCGGACCCAAAACCCAAAGCTCAGAAAACCTTTCACCGCCCGGCAAATGCAGCACCAAGCCCAGCGTTGGCGAAGCAAGAATCAAAACGCCAACCAAGCCCACAGCAGCAAAAGCAACCTTGTAGTCTTCAAGCTTCATCATGCGCCACCTCAGGCTTCAAACCCAACATCTTCCTGACATAGCCGCGCTTGAACCGCCGCCAAACAAGCACCAGAACAGCAACGAACACGGCGATGCCCACCACAGGAAAAGTGAGAGACGTCCAAAACACCGTCTGTGCCTCGTCCAAAGCCGATGTCTTCAAAACATCAGCGTCGCCCTTAACACTTTCAGCAATTCCGATACACTGGCCAGCCTTGCTGGCAGCTTCGCTTGAATTCCCGTTTCCAAGCGCCATTTCAGCTTCCACCAGAATCCCGCCAGCCTCATTCAGCCTCAAAATCAAACCAGAAACGTTTGCCCCAGCCCTCTCAGCATCCAAAGTAGCATTGAAAGCCTGGCGAACCGCAACATCCGCCTCTCCAACACTCGCAGAAGCATCGCCAGTTCCCCTGACACAAAGCGGCCCAAACGAAAGCAAGCCAGCAACCATTAGAACCAACAATAGCCAAGCAAAACCCTCAGGGCGCCGTCTGAGCAGACCACTCACTTTCGACGTTTCCCCCCACACACAGCCTTAAGCTTACCATTCCTCAAAGGCTGACACATCCTCTTCAAAACTTCCCTCTCAAGCATGGCACTCTGAAGCTCGCTCTCCAACTTTGAATATCTACTAGAGAAACCATGGTATTTTTCCAGAAAATCCTGACCCTTCTCCGTAACTTCATAACCCTCATCGTTCAACCGTAAGAAACCAGTCTGAACCGTTCTCCCCAAGTACTTCTCTAAAAGCCTGTAACTCAAGTTTGCCACACCCATTATCCGCGTCTTCTTCGTACCGCTGCCAGCAGCATGCAGAATATCCGCTATGATACCCAGCCCATCCCTGTACTTAGCCATCTAAAACACAACCAAACACAAACAGAACAACGGAAAACAGAGAAACCTAAGACAAGATACACGCGTTACTTGTGAAGCCAGCCCCTGCCGCCCTTCTTCAACTGCTGCCTCTCTTTCTCACACTTGGACTGACCATTAACATAAGTTCTGGCTCTCGAATGAGTAACCTTATTCAATTCTGCCCGAACAAACTTGCCCCATCCACCAACATCAGGATCAGGAGAATAAACCAGACCCTGAGACGCGTAAACCTCCATTATCTGCGAAAAACTCGGAGCCTTAGCAGCCCTAGTCGCAAATATAACGTGGCCGCGACTCATAAAAAGCAACGGGTAATCACGAACAGAAACCCCTTCAGCCCTAACCCTATCATCAAACCGCTCCGTCCACAGAAGCCCCCACTCCTCCTTAAGCCTACTCCGAAACGCATCCCGCTCATCACGAGTCTTACTCTCCACTAACCCAATCCCTCCCTGACAGGAGCGGAAACGAAGACCTTGTCACCAAAGTTCACCTTGTCACCAACGTTCACACGGTCGTCCTCGACTTCTCCTTCCTCAACCCTTCAAGTCGAAACCCTAGTACTTAAACGATATTCTATATAACACCTATGCAAATGTTCTAGAACAATAATCGATCAAGCAATCGCGGTTTTGGTCCCAGTAGGCCTCGACGCCTATTGTGTAGATCGTGC
>Ga0315274_10001754_pt1 | contig 33200 bp, 34 predicted proteins | sample YL17G02_20_MG_FD_203700 | JGI IMG/M metagenome (GOLD analysis project Ga0315274, IMG submission 203700) | Sediment microbial communities from Yellowstone Lake, YNP, Wyoming, USA - YL17G02_20 | ecosystem: Environmental > Aquatic > Freshwater > Lake > Sediment | place: USA: Wyoming | collected...
GACGACGCCCTTGCCCTTGGCTACGGTGGGTGCCATCAACCCCCGGGAAGGACTTCCACCTTCCTAGTCAGCGCCCATGCTGGGCGTACACAAGAGCCGGGGGCTCCGAAGCCCCCGGCCGGTACAGCCACCGGGCATTCAGATTAGATCCAGCCGCGGAATTGCATTGCCTTGACCACGCGCTCAATCGACACCAGGTAGGCGGCATCGCGCATATAGACCTTCTCTTTGAGCGACATGTCCAGCACGGCATGGAAGGCCACGCTGATCTTGTCGTCCAGGCGCTTAAGCACCTCCTCGGTCGACCAGTAGAAGTTCATATCGTTCTGGACCGACTCGAAATACGAGACCGTTACGCCGCCGGCGTTGCACAGGAAATCAGGGATATCCAGGATGCCGCGCTTCTGGATTTCTTTGTCTGCCTCGATCGTGACCGGACCATTGGCTCCTTCAGCGACGATCTTGACCTTCTTGCTGATCTGGCCGACGTTCTCGCCGGTGATCTGGCCTTCCTTGGCAGCTGGGATCAGGACGTCGACATCCTTGAGAAGCCAGGCGTCCGCATCCTCGATCTCGTAGCCGGCCTTCTTTGCAGCTTCCTTGTCGATGCTGCCGTATTGGTCGGTGATCGACATCAGCAAGTGGGCGTCGACGCCATCCTTCTTGGCGTAGGTATACGCCTTCTTGTCCTTCAGATCCCAGCACGACACGGCCACGACCTTGCCGCCCAGAATCTCGGTGAAGCCGATGGTGGCGTACTGCGAGACATTGCCGAAGCCCTGGACCGAGGCGGTGCACGCCTTGGAATCCAACTTCAGGTGTTTCATCGCCTCGCGGATGGTGTAGGTCACGCCGTAGCCCGTCGCCTCGGTTCGGCCGAGCGACCCGCCGGCTCCCAGCGGCTTGCCGGTGATCATGCCGGGGGTGTATTCACCAACCAGCCCGGAGTACTCGTCCATCATCCAGGCCATCATCTGCGGTGTCGTTCCTACATCAGGGGCTGGGACGTCCTGCCTCGGCCCCAGGTTCTTCCACATCTGCCGGATCCAGCCGCGGCACAGGCGCTCCTTCTCTCCCACGCTCAGCGTCGACGGATCGACGATCACGCCGCCCTTGCCGCCCCCCAGCGGGATATCCGCCACGGCGCACTTCCAGGTCATCCACATCGCCAGGGCGCGCACGGTGTCGATGGTCTCATCGGCGGCGAAGCGGATGCCTCCCTTGTTTGGACCGCGGGCATCGTTGTGCTGGACGCGGAACCCGGTGAATACGCGCAAGCTGCCATCGTCCATGCGCACCGGGATCGAGAATTTGAATTCGCGCAGGGGCCAGCGCATCACGTCGGCCACGCCCTTGTCGAGCTTCATCCTGGCGGCCACGGCGTCGAATTGGGCCTGGGCCATTTCGAAGGCGTTCACAGTCAGCTTCCTCCTTGGTTCAGTTGGGCTCCCCAATTGGGCGAGCAGAATAGGCTTGCGACCCCGGGCGAGGCGTTCATCAGGCGCGCAACGCCCCGCCGTCTATGAGCGCCGGCGGTGGAACGGTATTGTGATTGGACTGTACCGCCCCGGCTCGGAGAGGGCAAGTTACGTCTCTCACGAACCGGCGTGATGGTTCTCCGCGGACTGCAGCGCATCCTGCAGTGCCAGCTTCACGCGGGCGGGGTCGGCCCGGCCACCGGCCAGGCGCATCACCTGGCCGAAGAACCACTTGGAAATCGCGGCCTTGCCTGACCGGTAGTCCTTCAGCTGCTCGGGGTAGGACTGCAACACCTGGTGCACCAGGCCTTCGATCTCGGCTGTATCGTCGACAACCTGCAGCCCGCGGCGTTCGATCAATCGATTCGGTGTCTCGCCGCCGGCGAACATCTCCGCCAGAACGACCTTTCCGCTGGCCGCCGTCACCCGGCCGGAGTCGACCGCGCCGACAAGTTCCGCCAACCCGGCGGGTGTCACGCGGCAGGCTTCGATGTCCGCCCCGGCGGTGTTCAATAGCCCGAACAACTCGCCTACCATCCAGTTGGCAATGCGCTCGGGCGGCAGCGTTGGCGCCGCCGCCACGGCGGCATCGAAGTAGTCAGCCTGCGCCGGCTCGGCGCTGAGCACGCTGGCCAGCGAGGCCGTCAGCCCGTAGTCGCGCCTCCATCGCTCCCGCCGCTCGGAAGGCAGCTCCGGCAGCCCCGTCCGCAGATGCTCGACCAACGCCGGATCGATGTGCAGCGGAGGCAGGTCCGGCTCCTGGAAGTAGCGGTAGTCGTGCGCCTCCTCCTTGCCGCGCTGCGAGAACGTCTCGCCGGTCTCTTCGTTCCAGCCGAGCGTTTCCTGCCGCACCGGTCGGCCGGTGCGCAGCAGCCCGGCCTGGCGCTCAAGCTCGAAGGCCAATGCGCGCAGCATGCTCCGGAACGAGTTCAGGTTCTTGATCTCGGTCCGCGTACCCAGATCGGTTGTGCCGACACGCCGAAGGGAGACATTGGCCTCAAAGCGCATCACGCCCTTTTCCATGTCGCCGCTGTTGACGCCCAGGGTACGCAGGACGGCGCGCAGCTCTGCGGCGTAGGCCTTAACATCCTCCAGCGAATACAAGTCTGGCTCAGTGACGATCTCGAGCAACGGCACGCCGGAGCGGTTGTAGTCGATGAGCGAGAAGCCCTCGCGGTGAGACAGCTTGCCTGTGTCTTCTTCGAGGTGGACGCGGCGGACACGAATGCGGTGCGGGCCGCCCGGGGAATCGATCTCCAGCCAGCCGCCGCTGGCCAAAGGCAGCTCATACTGCGAGATTTGATAACCCTTGGGCAGGTCAGGGTAGAAGTAGTTCTTGCGGGCGAAAACACTGCGCTCGGCCGGGGCAGCATGCAGCGCCAGCGCGACGCGCACAGCATACTCGACGGCCCGGGCGTTGATCACCGGCAAGGTGCCGGGCATGCCGGCGCAGATCTCACACACCGCCGTGTTGGGTGCGGCGGATGTCGAATCGACGACAGCGCAACCGCAGAACATCTTCGACTGCGTCTGGAGTTCGGCGTGGACCTCCAGCCCGATGACCGGTTCAAACTCCGACACGGCGCACATCCACCTGTGGCTCGGCTTCCGGCGGCCAGAGTGCAAGGCCGCCGTCTACGATGTCAGGGAGCCGGAGGGAACGTCCCCTCGGGTGCATACCAATCTCCCGGGTCGATCCCGTCTGCAGCCAGCCCGCCCGCCGCCGGCACAGGGATCAGCGCGTGATCGGTGCAGTCCACGCTCAATCCGCACTCGACCGCCGCGGTATAGCCTCCGGCATGCTGTCCGTCCAGCGTGTACGCCACAACGTAGTAGATCCCATCGGGGACGGACAGGCTGTACGTGGACTGGCCGGCGACGGTGTCAACGCTGGCCGCCGGTTCCGTTGAGAGCAGATCGAAGGCGACGACATGCAGGGGTGGTATGCCCTCGGACGGGTAGGACAGGCTTCCTGTGATGGTCCCGCCAGAGCCAACGATCGGCAGGCCGTCCGGTGCGCCGGTGGGCGGAGGTGGGAGCACCGGCAGGTCGCCCATCTCGGCCGGCAAGGTCGCCAGCATGCCCTCCAATTCGGACTGGACTGCCTGCAACGTCGAGGCCGCGCCGCCGGTGGCGCTGTCGACGGCCCGCCCGACCAGCGAGCAGCCGAGCACGGCCAGGCCGAGCCCCGAAACGACGATGCCGATGGTGAGCGAACGAGGAGTCAAGGCTTTCTCCGCGGGATAGGATTCGGTCTCACGAGCCGCGCGGGTTCATTCTAACCGTGATGGAAGACTGCGCAGGGGGGTGCGGGCGTGCGCGGAGGCGTGCGAACCGTGGCGGGATGCATGCCGCGCCGGGCGCACCTGGCCCGAGGTCCTACCCGTGCCGGCGCATGAAGCGTTGGATACGCTCGAGGGCCTGCTCGATCTTGTCGTAGGCCGTGGCGTAGGAGCAGCGCACAAAACTGCTGTCGCCGCCGAAGGCATTGCCCGGAACAACCGCCACACGCTCCTCGTTGAGCAGCGCCTCGGCGAACCCCTCGTCGGTCAGCCCGGTGGCGGCAATCGACGGATAGGCATAGAAGGCGCCCTTCGGCTCGAAGGTCGGTAGGCCGAGCTCGTTCAACCCGCCCACGATCAGCCGCCGCCGGCGGTCGTATTCCTCGACCATGGCCTGCACGTGTTGCTCGCCGTGCTCGATCGCCTCCAGCGCCGCGATCTGGGCCGTGGTGGGAGCCGACATGATCGTGTACTGGTGCACCTTGCGCAGCTCGGCCAGCAGGGGCGCCGGGCCGGCGGCGTAGCCGATGCGCCAGCCGGTCATGGCATAGGCCTTCGAGAAACCGCCGAGCGCGATCGTCCGCTGGCGCATGCCGGGCAGTGCGGCGAAGCAAACATGCTGATGCCCGCCGTACACCAGCCGGTCGTAGATCTCATCCGAGATGACCAGCAGGTCGTGGGCCTCGGCCACGCGGGCCAGGTCGAGCAGGCGCTCGCGGGTCATCACCGCCCCCGTGGGGTTGTTGGGGTAACCGATGAGCAGTGCCTTGGTGCGCGGTGTGATCAACGCCTCGACCGCCGAGGCAGAGATCTGGAAGGCATCCTCAACCCGTGTCGGGAGCGGCACCGACACGCCGCCGGCCAGCACGACCTCCGGCTGGTAGGCGACGAAGCAGGGCGTCGGCACGATCACCTCGTCGCCGGGATCCAGCGCCGCCACCATCGACAGGTAGAGCGCCTCGGACACGCCGACGGTCACCAGGATCTCGCTGCGCGGCTCGTAGGTCACTCCGTAGAGACGCTGCAGCTGGTCGGCGATGGCCTGGCGCACCTCGAGGATGCCGGAATTGGAGGTGTAGTGGGTCTGGCCGTCTTCGAGCGAACGGATGCCGGCGCGCAAGATGGGCTCCGGCGTGGTGAAGTCCGGCTCGCCGATTCCGAGCGAGATGACGTCCTGCATTGTGGCGGCGATGTCGAAGAAGCGCCGGATTCCGGACGGGGGGACACTGGCGACACGGCGGGCAACGAAGTCGCGCATGCATGCTCCTGAGGGGCCGCCGCCCCGGGATCAGGGTTGGTGGACCCTCCACTCGTCGTACAGTTCGCCGTAGAACAGCTCAAAGGCTCGGCCATCCCCGGTGCGGACTCGAAAGCAGGTTCCGCCCGGGATGCGCCAGCGGGCCTCGATCGCTTGCACGAGCAGCCGCTCCCCCTGCCAGTGGAGGGCAATCGGCCGCTCGGCGTAAGTATAGCCGGAATGGCACTCGACCAACTCGGGGGACATGCGTCAGCCTCGTCCGGCCGGGGAAATGTCGATCAACCGCCCCGGCAAGGGGCTTGAATGAATCCAGGCGCGCAGCGTCTGGGCGAACAGATCGGGTTCCTGGAGCGGCCAGTTGTGGGGGGCATTCTGGACGATGGCGGCACGCCCGTGGGGCAGCGCCGCCGCCAGATCGCGGGCCGAGCGGCGCATCATGCCATACTCGCGCTCGCCGACCAACACCAGTGTTGGGGTAGAGACTGCCGACAGGTTCTCGGGCACACGGAACAACAAGTTCGCGGCCATGATCCGGCGGAAGGAGTCGGCGGTCAGCAAGCGCGTGTCTTGACGGAACGCATCGAGATGGGCGGAGGGGATGCCGTAACTCCAGGCGTTGGCCCGCACAAGTCCGTCGATGTTTCGGAAGGGCATGTAGGCCCGCGCCGTCAGGTCGAGCAGGCCGCGCAGCCAACGGGATCCTGGAAGCGGGTGGACGAGCGCTCCGGAAACCAGCGCCCGGTCGACGATCTCCGGTGCACGCGCCAGAAGGGCGGCGATGAGCTGTGCCCCAAGCGACAGGCCGGCAATATGCGCCCGGCCGCCGTGGGCGCGGAGGCGGATCAGATCGACTACAACGTCGACAGCGGCAGACATCGAGAACGGGCCTGCGGCCGGGATACTCCCGCCGTGGTCCGGCAGATCAGGCACCAGGCAGTGGAACTCCGGCAGGCGCTCGACCGCTGGACGCCAGGTCCATCCGGCCGCGCCGCCGCCGTGCAGCAGGATCACGGTCGGTGCCTCGGCCGGACCGCTTTCGACCAAAGCCAGCGTGGCCGTGCTCATCGGTCCTCTACGCAAACCCGATCTCGGACGAATCGCCGACGTTGAGCGATCGGTAGCGGCCCACGACGCGCGCATCGCGGCCGATCAGCGAGGCCGCCAGGGCAGTGTCGAGGATCTGCGAGCCGTCATCGATGATTGAGTCCTGCACCAGCGAGCGGCGGATCTCACAACCGGCGCTGATCGAGACGTGAGGGCCGATCACCGCATCAGTCACGACGGCCGTCGGATCGATGTAGACCGGAGGGATGACAACGATGCCCGGGCGCTGCGCGGCGATGGCCGAGTTGTCGCGGCCGTTCTCGAGCAGATAGCGGTTGGTCTCAAGCAGCGTATCGGGCTTGCCGCAGTCGTGCCACACCTCGACCGGCTGGACGCGCATCTTCAGCCCCTGCTGGACGAGCAGATTGAACGCGTCCGCCAGGAAGTACTCGCCGTGCAGTAGCTGCTTCCCGGCCATCTGCGTTTCGATGGCAGCGATCAACCGCTCCGCCTGGCGCAGGTAGTACATGCCGACGACCGCCAGGTTGTTGGTGATCTCCTGCGGCTTCTCGACCAGCCGGCGGACGAGCCCGTCTGGGCCGAGTTCGGCGACGCCGAAACGCCGTGGGTCGGGGACGGCTTTGACCCACGCGACCGCCTCCGCCTTTTCCGTGCCCAGTCCGGATAGGTCGGTATCGATCAGTGTGTCGACGAAGACCAGCAGCATGGGCCCGGTCAGCCCGTCCCGCGCCAACCATACGGCGTGCGACTGGCCCAGCATCTCGGTCTGTTCGACGTAGCGCGCCTTCAGCCCGGGGTACGCCCGGGCGACGTAGTTCTGAACCTGGTCGCCCAGGTAGCCGACGACAAAGATGACCTCGTCGATCGATGGCAGCGCGGCGAACATGTCGAGTACGTGGCCCAGGACAGGCTTGCCGGCGACGGTCACCAGCGGCTTGGGCTTCGACCAGGTGTGCGGGCGCAGGCGGGTGCCGTATCCGGCCATGGGGATGACGATCTTCATAGCGCTGGACGCTCCTTGTGCCATGCGGTCACAGACTGATAGGCGTGTGCGGCGTGAAACAGCCCCGCCTCGCCCAGTGACGGCGCCATGAGTTGCATGCTGATCGGCAGCCCGGCGTCGTCGGATCCAACCGGGAATGCGATCCCGGGCACGCCGGCCAGGTTGGCCGGCAGGGTGAAGACATCTTCCAGGTACATCGATAGCGGATCGTCACCGTGCTGGCCGATGCCAAAAGCGGTCGTGGGCGTCACCGGGCAGGCGATCAGATCGACCTGGCGGAAGGCGTCGTCGAAATCCTGTTTGATCAGCGTGCGCACCTTCTGCGCCTGCCCGTAGTAGGCATCGTAGTAGCCGGCCGAGAGGGCATAGGTGCCGAGCATGATCCGCCGCTTGACCTCGGGGCCGAACAGCGCGCCGCGGGTCTCGAGAAACTGATCCAGGAGATCGCCCTTGCCCCGGCGCGGGCCGAGGCGCACGCCGTCGTAGCGCGCCAGGTTGGCCGAGGCTTCCGCCGGGGCGATCAGGTAGTAGACCGGGAGTGCCAGATCGGTATGCGGCAGGCGCAGGTCCTGGATCGAGGCGCCCAGGCTGCGGAAGGCCTCGACGGCCTGACGCACACCGCGTTCGACGGATGCCTGCATGCCGTCGATGAAATACTCGCGCGGGACGCCGATGCGCAGGCCGCGCAAGTCACCCGTCTGCAGATTCACGTCGGGCACCGACGCTGACAGACTGGTCGAATCCAACGGGTCGTGGCCGGCGATGGTCTGGTAGACCGGAAGCAGATCGGCGGCTGAGCGCGCGAGCCCGCCGACGGTGTCGAGCGACGAGCCGTAGGCGATCAGCCCATAGCGCGAGACACGGCCGTAGGAGGTCTTCAGCCCGGTGATGCCGCAGAACGCTGCGGGTTGGCGGATCGAGCCTCCGGTGTCGCTGCCCAACGCGGCGAAACACAGCCCCGCCGCGACGGCTGCAGCCGAGCCGCCGGAAGAGCCGCCGGGAACTCGGCTCAGGTCCCAGGGATTGTGCGTCACCCCGTAGGAGGAGTTCTCCGTCGACGAGCCCATGGCGAACTCATCCGTGTTGGTCTTGCCCATGATGACCATGCCGGCGTCGATCAGCCGCTGGACGCTCGTGGCGGTGTAGGGAGGCAGGAAGCCTTCCAGGATGCGCGAGCCGGCGGTGGCCGGCATGCCCTGCACGCACAACACATCCTTGACCGCCACTGGAATCCCGGTCAGAAGCGAGAGCGCGTGGGACGGCGCCTTCCGCCAGCGGGTAAGAGCCTGGTCGGCACGGCGCGCCTGCTGTAATGCGCCCTCGGGCGAGACAAAGACGAAGGCGAACAGCGCCGCGTCGAGACGCTGGATGCGTTCAAGGCAGGCGCGGGTCAGCTCAACAGACGAGAATGCCCCGGCGCGCAATCCGTGCGAGGCTTCGAGCAGGCTGAGGGCGGCGAGGTCGATCATCGGCGCGTCGGGTGGACCCACGGCTATGGGAAGACCGGCGGGATGCGGAACATGCCGTCGGTTGCTTCGGGCGCATGGGCGAGGATCTGGGCGCCGGCAGCGGAAGGGCGCACCTCGTCCGGGCGAAGCGGGGCATCCAGTGGCAGTACGCTGGCGGTGGGCGGAATGGCCGTCGTGTCGACGGCGCGCAGGCGGGCGGCGTAGTCGAGGATGGCGGAGAGCTGCACCTGATAGCGGGCCTCTTCGTCGGCCGTCAGGCTCAGCCGCGCCAGCTGGGCAATGTGGCGGACCTCTTCGATCGTCAGGGACATGTGCGGGCATTATAGCAAAGCGGCCCCCGGCGGGTCTCGCCGGCGGGCAGAATGCACACCGGGGCGAGAGGTCGCCCCGGTGCCGCCAGATACAGGCTGGGAAACAGCCTAGGCCGGTTCTGGAAGCTGCAGGTCGACCGCCACGATCTTGGCGCCGAGCTCCTTCAAGGCAATGTCCACCATCCCCTGCGGCTCGACGTAGACCGCCTCGGCGTCCGGCTCATCGGACTCCACCAGGTACCACTCAGTGTCTACCGTCAGGTGATCCATGGTTCCCTCAGTCCCATCGTAGGGCAAGAACCCGCCAGATCTCCCTTACATGCGCCCTACACTTCCATATATAGCATGTCGACGTAAGCGGGCGGTTAATGCAGACTAAGTGAGGGGGTATCCAGCCGGGCAACGGGGTCCTGCCGTGCCTCGCCCATTGCCCGCCACGCCAAATCTAGTGAAAAATGGCCCCTAACGTGGATTTACCGGCTCCCGGGAGTGACCAGGGGATCTGCGGTGCCAGGTAGCGACGGCGAGGGGATGGGCGGGCACGAGAGCCGCGGCGTGTTGCCGGAACACACCGGCCTGACTTATGCTCCTGAGAGGAGTGCATAGGCGAACTTGGGCTGGTCCTCGAAGCGCTCGGGATAGATTCACTCGCGCAAGTACCGCCCACCGGCCTGCCTCAACCGCGGGAAGACCAGTCCTGTCCCCAGCGGCAGATCCGCCGTGCGGGCCTCGATCTCTGGTTTCAGGTCATCGGTGTAGACATACCGTTGGCGCAGACGGGCGACGCCCTGCTTGTCTCCGGCGGCGCGCAGATCGGCGATCGTTCGCAGCAGGTCCGCCGCCGCCTGGCGTGCCGGCTCTAACGGGATCTCGAAGCACAGCTGCCCGCCCTCCGTCACGCGCCGGATGGCGCCCTGCTCCTCTAAGTAGTGGAAGATGGCGTTCCGGGCGGAGACGTGCGCCTGCCGCGGCTCATGCTTGAGACCCCCGAGCAGCGTGAGCAGCATGCCGTCGAACCCGGCCTGTTCCATCGGCGCTTCGAGCACGCCGGCTTCGACCAGCGGCCGAAGGGCCCACAGGCCGAACAGCTCGGCGCGGGCCTCTTCCAGCCAGGAGTATTCCTCCTGCAGGTAGTCGCGCGGCTGGCCCTGGACATGCTGCGGATCCATGCGGCCGGTCGAGTGCCCGATCTCATGCAGGGCCGTGTGCATCGTGTAGGCGGTGAACAGCGTCTCGAGTGGGCGCCCGGCGGCGGTGCGGGTGAGGAAGCGTTCCGGCGCGAGGCGCCCGCTGTGCCGCAGCACGAGCTGGCTGGTGTTGACGTACACCATGTTGACCGCGCCGAATGTCTGGGCGATCCACTCGTCATTGGGCAGGCTCTGCGCCAGTGTGGTCATCGGGCTGCCGACGTAGTCGCCGGCCCAGGCAACGACGTCGACGAACTTCAACTTGGGCAGGCGAGAGGGGTCCACCTCGGTCTTGCGGTGGGTCCACGGGGCGGTCGACTCGAGCCGCGGAACCTGGGCCACGATCGCTTGGAGCAGCGCTTCGGTGGCGCGATTGCGCACGTGCACGGCCCCGGTCGCCGCACCCCGCGCCGCGCGGTACCCATCGATGTACACCTCCAGGGCGGTGGAGATCACGATGTCGATCGGGTAGGTATGGCTCACCCAGGCGTGGTCGGCAACGCGGCGTGCTTCTTCGCTGCCGCTCTCCAGCTCGGAGATCTTGGCGCCCAGGTACAGCCGGAAGCTGGGGTCGCTGACGTGGTCGCGGGCGGCGCGCAGGTGTTCCAATACTGGAAGCAGAGCGGAGCGATAGCGGGTTTCATTCAGGACGACATGCGGGGCGCCCGTCGGGTCGCGCACCACGGATGAGTTCACCCTCAGGCGATCGTTGCCCAACGCCTCGAACTCGACATCGGTCAGGTCCTCTGGGTACAGGTTAGCCTTGTCCAGCGGAGTCACGCCGCGCGTGAGAAGATCCAGGTGCGACTGCAGCTCGCGCTCGGTTCGTGCGCCGGCGAACTGCGCTAGCCGGCGCAGATCCTCGGCCGGAAGGTCCAACAGGTGGTTCTTGGCCGGGATGGAGGGGTGCGGACCATTTTGCAGCTCAAGGATGGCCCGGTAATCCTCCAGGACCTGGCGTGTGGGCCCCTCGGCCGCCTCAATCAGCTCGAGCACCAGCCGCTACAAGCTGGCAGTCCGCGCCTCAGACTGGTGCCGGAAGATCGGATTCATCCGGTCAGCAGCTTCGATCAGGTGCCCGAGAACCTGCAGGCCATCGTTTCTCAGCCCCTCGAGCGACGGATCAACCCGCAGGATGGCCGCTTGGCGTGGCGGCTCGCCGTCCTGCCGGTCGGCGGGCGCGGTCCGAGGGCGCACCAGGCGCCCTCGGACCGCGTGAACACGCGCGTCTCCGTTCAGGATGGCTGCACAACCGACGCCGGGCTACCATCGGCGGACAAGCTCGGCTCCACCGGCACCAGGATCAGCAACAACAGGTACAGAAGCACACCATGCCCGCCCAGGATGGCCGCCAGCACGAACAGAATTCGGATGACCGTCGGATCGACAGCCAGGTATTCGCCCAACCCGCCGCATACGCCCCCGATCATGCGCTGGCGCAGCGAGCGGTACAGGCGTCGGGTTTCGGTGGTCGTCATTCGTTCCTCCATTCGGATGTCCTTCACCTGGGTCTACGCACGTCCAGCGGAAAGGTCGCGGGCTCGGCCAGGCCGACCGGATGGCGCAACAAGAAGGCGCAATGAGAAGGCGTGCTCCCTTCACGGGGCGTTACTGCTCGGGGCCCCTGGCTTGCGGGCAGGCGACGATCCTTGCCTGTGTAGTTGGACGGAGGGACGAGGGGTGCCGAACGCATACCGGGGAGAGGCGAAACCGCGCCGCGGCTTGCCTCGGTCGTTGTCGCGCGACCTGCGCCGCGTGAGGGCGGAGCGCCAGCAGGTGCTTCGCGCGCTTCGTTTCGTGGGTCAGACCGGTGGAGCTTCCCTGTTCCGGACGCTTCCGCCTGGTATCGATCCCCCTACCCCGCAGCCAGTCCGGTGATCATGGACCGCCGCTCCTGCATCTGATCGTGCAACCGCGCGGCGTCCTTGGGGAAGACCACGTAGTACAGCGGGGTGACCAGGAAGGCGATGGCCCAGAACCCGGAGGTCAGAATCAGCAGCGTGCGGGAGAGGCCGAACTGATCGGCGAATTTCCCAAACAGGATGATGACGACCGAGGCAAAGGCGCCGTTGACGAACTCGGTCAGCGCCATGGCGGTGCTGCGCAGTTCGGGGCGCACGGCGCTCTGGACCATCGGCTGCATGGCGCCGCGGCGTGTCCAATCGAGGAAGAAGCCGGCGACGACGGAGCACAGCACGATCTCCAGCGTGGTGGTCGCCCGCGAGAACAGGTACCACATCGCCGGCAGGGCAATGGCGATCGAGATCTGGGAGACGGCCGCTCGCCCATGCTTCGGCCAGCGGCGATAAGCCCAATCGCCCACCGCCCCGCCCACGATGTTGCCGACGGCGAGCGAGATCACGACCCCGCCAAAGAACAGCGGGGCATCCGATTCGGAGAACCCGCGATCATCCACCAGCCAGGTGACGTAGAACGTCGCCAGGGCGTTGATGGTCGTCAGCATGAAGATGCCCTGCAGGAAGTTGACCAGCACCGTCTTCACGCCCAGGAGTTCCCTGACCCCGGCAAGGCGGAAGCGGAATCGGGCGGCGGCTGCCTCGGTGATGACGGATTCCAGTTCGGGCTCCGCTGCGCCGCGCACGGGCTCCTTGACCAGGACGGCGATGACCACACCGCTCAGGACGCTCACCAGCCCGAGGCCGATGAAGCCGATCCGCCATCCCTCTTGCGAAACGCCGATGATCTCGCCGAAGGCCAGGGCGCCCGCCACGATGCCGAACATGCCGATACCGCTGATCGTGCCCATGGCCCGGCCGCGATCTTTGGGGCCGAAAGAGTCCGCCAGGATGCTGAATGCGGCGGGGTACAGGCAGCCCAGCCCGATGCAGGCAATGACCCGCACGGCAAGCAGCTGCCAGTAGTCCGTCGCCAGGCCGCAGACGGACGTCCACAATCCCCACACCCCGGTACCGATGACCAGAATCCACTTGCGGTTGTAGCGGTCCGCAAGCATGCCCCAGAAGGGACCGCTGAAGGTCTGGAAGATGACGCGGATGCTGTCGATGTACCCCAGTTGGGAGTACGACAGCCCCAGCGTGGCGCGCACCGCCGGCCACAGCATAGGTAGGGCGACATCCTCAGCCGAGTCGATGAAGAAACCAAAGCCCAGGGCGGTCAGGACGCGCGCCCGCCTGCTGCGGGGACGCCCCGAATCACCGGCGGAAGCATGCGAGCTGGTCATGGCGGCCTCCTGCGGGGGATCTACGTCGAAGCGATGCCGTACTTCTGGCGCAACGCGGCGTACGCCTGCTGGCACATTCCCAGGGCGTAGGATTCGCATTTCCACTGGCCCGGACCGCAAAACGCCTCCAGGTCCTGATGCGAGACCTTCTCGGCCAGCATGCGCTGCAGATCCTCCAGCCGCGTCACCTCTCCGGGCCGCAGGCCGAGATGCTGCAGCACGGCTGCGTCCTTGCTGATCTTGTTCTGCCAGCCCGTCGAGCAGCGCCCATCGGCGTCCGACCAGTAGCCACACAGGTAGCAGAACAGGTCGTAACCGAAGATGCTCTCGACCTCCAGGTCGGGCCGCGGCACCAGCGCGTTCACCAGATCGGCGTACATCAGTCGAAACGCCGGCTGGGCGATCAGCGCTTCAATGGCGCCGGCGCACAGATGATGGTGACCCATCAGCCGGACGCGCGCACCCAGGTTGGCCGGCAGGATCGACTCGACCGGCCGGAGGTTCTCCGGCATGGCATGCACCTGCTCGAAGCTGGAGCGGTGCGGTGCGGCCTCGGCCATGCCCTCCAAGGGTTCAGCCATCATCTGGAAGAGCGGCTCCAGATCGCCGAATCGGACCAGGCGAAAGGCTTCAGCCAGGCAGGTCTCGCCGTCCAGCCCGGCCTGCACCGCCACAGCCTTCGCCTGTTCCTGCAGGAACGTAGCCAGCAAGGGGCGCAGGTCACCGTCCATGGATCCGTCGAGCCAGGCCACCCGCTTGCCCCAGGTCTTCAACTGCAGGCGGGACTGCTGGATGGTATTGCGCATCATCTCGCGGTGAGCGCACAGGGCCAGCACTTTGCGTTCGAAGGTGGCGCCGATCTCCTCCACGTGCGTCACCTCTGGCAGCGATCGCGCGAAGTACCAGCGCTCACACACGCTGAACGGCTCCAGGCCTTCCGCGAAGTGCTCCGGATAGTGCTTATCGAAGCACGACACCCAGAAGGCCTCGTCGACCGCCTGAGCCACACGCATATGATCCTGGTTGTTCTCGTACCGCCCGTCGGGATCGAATGTGAAGACCGCATAAGGCTTGAACTTGCGGAACAGGTAGACGAACCGTTCACGCAGCTTGCCGAGGGGAACATCGGCCAGTGTATCGGTTTCGAACCCGAGCTCGACGGTCTCCTGGATGCCCAGGATCCGCGCGGCAGCGTGCAGGCCATCGGTATTCCTGCGGATGGTCTCCTCGATGCTGAGCCCAACGGAGTCCTTGCGGTCGTCCGTGACTCGAGCCAGCACCACTCTCCAGCCCTGGTCGGCGAACTTGGCGATCGTGGCGCCGCAGAAGGCGGCGGCGTCATCGGCGTGTGGGCTGATCACTAGGGCAGTATGCACGGTCACCTCTTGCCTCCGCGTGGGGTGGATGTCCGCCCGTCGGGCGGACACCTCGGGGCGCCGATGGCTTCCCCGTCGCGGGCCAGGCCGGGGAATGCCGAGACCGATTCTACATGGCTCTCCGCTAGGGCGCCCTGCCCGTGCAGCGCCGAAGGGCTCTGAGGTTGCCGTTCATCCCAACTTGAAGCGGAAGGGCCAGTGGCCGGAAGTGAAGAAGGCGGCTACAGATCCAGGCTGGCCCCCGGCCTCGGAGGTGCGCGGAGCTCGCCGTCGGGTTGAGTGGGAGCGAGCCTCGCGTGACGAACGGATGCAGCCGACAAGGGGGCAGATGTCCAGTGGGAGGTCCCAGGTGGCCGGCAGGATCCGCGCCTGGGGAAACGGCATTCTGGCTGGGCGTGCGTGCGGGGGTTCTCCCTCGGCGCCGTTAGGCGGAGGGCTTGGGCTCCTCCGGCGCCGCCAGGCTGTAGCCCACGCCTGGGGCGGTGACGATCCGCTGCGGATGAGCCGGGTCGGTCTCAATCTTCTGCCGCAGGTAACGAACGTAGGCGCGCAGGTACTCCAGGTCGTTGCGGTACTCCTCGCCCCACACCGCGGTTAGCAACTGCTCGTGGAGCATCACCTGGCCGGGGTGTGTGGCCAGTTCGTAGAGCAGCTTGTATTCGGTCGGCGTCAGGCGCACGTCCTGCCCGGCGACGGAGACGCGCCGGCGGACCAGGTCGATATGCAAGTCTCCGCAATCAATCTGACTGGTGTCGGGAGATCCTTCGCTGCCGCGCGTGCGTTTGAGCAAAGCACGCGCGCGAGCCACGAGTTCCTTGGAGCTGAAAGGCTTGGTCAGGTAGTCATCCGCGCCGACCTCAAAGCCCTTGAGCAGGTCGGGCTCGCGGGATTTCGCTGTGAGCATCAAGATCGGCACATCGGAGAACTCGCGCACCCGGCGGGCGACCTGGTAGCCATCGGTGTTGTCGCGCAGGACGATATCGAGCACGATCAGATCGGGCTGCTCGACAGCCGCCATCTCGATAGCGCTCTCGCCGCTGCCGGTCGAAAGCACCTCAAAGCCGATGCTCGACAACACCTCGCGCACCAGGCGCACGAGCTTCGGTTCGTCGTCGACCAGCAGCGCGCGCGGCTTGTGCGGGAGCCCCAGGCGGGAAACGCGGAACAGGCTTCGCGGGCGACGGTTATTCATCGGCGCTTGAACTCAATCCGGCGCGCGGCAGGGTGAAGAACAGCGTCGTGCCCTGGCCGACTTTGCTCTCCGCCCAGATCCTCCCGCCATGGGCTTCGACGATAGCGCGGGCGACGGGCAGGCCGAGGCCGGTGCCGGCGATATGGTACCCCGTGGGCGACTTGGCGCGGAAGTACTTGTCGAACAGTGGGATCATGTCCTTGGGAGAAATCCCCACCCCCTGGTCGGAGATGCTGACGGTGACCTCATTCTCCCCCACTTCGGCGCGAATGACCACCAGGCCGCCCGTGGGCGAGTACTTGACGGCATTATCCAGGACGTTGCGCACCACTTGCTTGATGCGGTGGGGGTCGGCGTCGAGGATTGGGAAGTCGGGCGGTGTGTCGACCATCAGGTGGTGCACCCGGGTACGGCGCTGCATCTCAGCCACAACTTCGGTCAGCAAGAGCGGCAGGCGCATCGGTTGAGGCACGATCGCCATCTGGCCGATGTCGATTAGCGACGAGTCCAGAATCTCCCCGATCATCGCCTGCAGGTTGTCACACTCTTCGTCGATCAGTCGCAGGAACTGATCGCGCTTCCACTTCGGCCACTTGATCTCATCCATCATCAGCGCCGTGGCATAGCCCCGAATCGCGGCCAGGGGGGTGCGCAGCTCATGCGACAGCGTGGCCATGATCTCCGAGCGCAGCCGTTCGGCCCGGCGGACTTCGCGGACGACCTCGTCCGTCTCCTCCAGGCGGCCGCGGTCGATCGCCAGGGCCATCAGGTCGGCCAGCGTCTGGAGGAAAGGAAGGTCGGCGTCGGTGAAGGTGATTGCGCTGTGGAGCGTGTACAGGACCAGGACGCCGAGTTTGGCGTCGGCGACGCGGAGGAGAGCGGCCAGGACACTGCGCGGAAGGTGGGAGGTGCCAAGGGCCCGCAGCAGGGAGCGCCGGTTGCCCTCCCCCAGGTCGCTCATGGCGGCGGCGATGGTCTCGGCGTTCGGATACAGTCGGGGCTGCCCCTCGATGAACACCTTGCCGGTAATCGACTCGCCGGCCTCCAGCGCCACCTCGCTCAAGGCCTCCGCGTCGCATCCGAATGACGCCGCAGCGCGGAACACACTGGACGACTCATCCCACAGGTACAGGATCTCCACATCGGCCGGGCCCAGGCTGGCATACAACCTCTCCATCGCCTGGTTGAGAACATCGGCCAGCGGCTGCCGGGACGTGAGAGTCTTGGCAACCTGCGTCAGAATGCGCAGCTCGAAGGGGTGGCGCTCGAGGACGGTGTCGGGGTGTGCGGTCACGGCTGCCTTGTCAGGTAGTCTACACCTGCGAGCCGGCAGGTCAACGCAACCCGGGGAGAAACGGCGAGAGGCGTGGGATGGCGCCCTCGCCTCTCGTCACCAAGGAGAGAAGCTCAACCCGCGTCCGCCCGTTGCCGGGCGAACAGGGTTTGCTCGCAGTGGTCTGCCGAGCTGCCTCCAGCCTAGCACCCGCCGGATGAAAGGCGCATGGAAATCACGCCTGCCGGCATGAAAATCCCGTGAAAACGCCAGGGCCCCCAGGATCAGACTGGGGGCCCTGGAGACTCGTCGAGCCGTCTCAATCAGCGGGTCCAGATGCGTGTCGGCGCCGCCTGCACCGCCGAGAGCAGCACGGCCTCACCCAGGCCGAGGCGGACCTCCTTGGGCGTGATCAGGTGGACGTCGAGCACCCGGTCGCGGCTGGCGAACTCGGGCACGTGCAGGTTGTGCAGCTCGATGGTCAGGGCCCGGTCGAGCGCCGCCAGGAAGGCGGTCAACGCCGCGGTCGGCTCGGTGACCAGCACGAGCAGGTGGAGCTGGGGGTCGGTCTGGTCATAGTGGAAGACCGCCCGCACCCGGTCGTCGTTGGCGCCCAGGACCTTGCCCAGGCAGACAGCCAGCCCGCACTTGAAGGGCCCGATGAAATCCGGCCGTCGGATGAGCGTCTCCATATGGCCGACGGAGCGAAGCTCAGGGACGTTCTGGCGCACCAGGTTGACCGCCTCCAGGCGCACCATCTCAGCCACTTCGGACAGATGCCAGACGATCGGCGTCGGGTGCTCCATGGGCCCGTGACGACTCCACACGCGCAGCGGCGCGTTCGCCACGGACGACAGGAGCCCTGCCAGCCCAATGCCCAGCCTGACGTCACGCGGCGTGACCTGGTGGACATCCAGCACCGAGGTGCACTCGAAACACTCCGGCACACGCAGCGCATCGATCGACGCCGTCATTGCCCGGTCGTACTCGCGGACGAAGCCTTCCAGCCCGGCGGAGGGCTCATCCACCAGCAGCAGCAGGTGGATCACGTGGTCCGATAGATCGTATGTGAACGCGGTCAGGACGCGGGGCTCGCTGGCGCCAAGCACCCGGGCGCACTGGGCCGCCAACCCCATCTTGAACGGGCTCAGAAAACCAGGCTCGTGCGTCAGCTTCGCCAGAGCTTCCTGGCGCCAGGTCTCGGGCCCCAGGTGGCGCACATGCTCGATGGCCTGATCGCGGGCCCAGTCGGCGGTCGCCGCCATGCGGTTGGTTACCTCGTGGGCCGCTGCCTCCAGCGCCTCGACAACACGGTTGGGCTCGGCCTTCGCGCTCTCTATGGCCGGCCTTGGCTTGGACACTCGATCTTCTCGGTCAGGGGACAAGATCGGCGTGGTCATGGCTACCTCCTTAGGATGCCCTTGAGGGCCATCCTTCTGACCTCAGCGTACGCTCCGGGGGGTGAAAGGCGAATACTAAACGCCGTGACCGGCATGAAAGGCATGTGAAAACCGTCACAGGGGAACGGGCTAAGGGCAGGTCAGGAGAGGCGTGTCCCGGTGCAGTCTGGCCGACGGATGTGCCGGGTAGCGGAACAGGAGCGGATGAAGATGGCCGGCCGGGCAGGCGAAGGTATCCACCACTGGAAGCGGCAGGCGCGGAGCCACGAACAGCTCATTGGGCTGTCCAGCTGTGGGCCACAGCCCGTAGACGAGATGATGCCCGCCGTCGGGCAGCCGGCCGTAGGACAGGTTGGCGGCGCGCACCTTCAGGTAGGAGATCTGGTCGATCAACTGCCCGTCCGGGTCGAGAAGCCGGACGGTGTCGCCTGTGTCGTTGAGCGCCAGATGCGTGCGCGAGCGGAAGAAAGCCAGGTACCCATGCGCTGGCAGGGTCGCGTCTGCCAGCCGGTACGGGCTGGAGCCAGCGCCCTCGATGTCGTCCAGCGTCCAACCGAGCAGTCGGACCGGCAGTCCGCCGGCATTGTACAGCTCAATGAACTCGTCGCCCGACGTGACGCCGCCGGTACCCTCCCAGTCGTAGTGTGGGCGGATGAGCGTCTCGTTGATCACCACCCGGCTGGGAATGCTGGTTGGGGTAGGCGCCGGCCAGTTGATAGCGTTGGGTTGTCGTGGCGTGCCGCCGATCAGGTTACCGGCGGCGTCGTGACCGGCACCGCCGAACCCGGGGAAGGTTCCCCAGTTGCCGCTGCGATCATCGCCGCCGCGGCGCTCCATGCTGGTCCGGGCAGCACCATTGCCGGCTGGCCACCCACCGCCATCGGCGTTGGCCGAGTCAATGACCAAACCGCTTGGGTCGAGCAGCCGCAGCGACTCGCCGTCGTTGTTCAGCCCGCCGGTATAGATCCGGTCGGCGGCCAGATCGGCGATGGTCGCGTCGGATGTGCGCTCGAGCAGGAGCAAGCCGTACGGCGGCAACATCTCGGACAACGCGATATGGATATCGCCGTCGTCCGTCAGCTGCCAGCCGCTCAGGTCGATGGCGGAAGCTCCGGGGTTGAGCAGTTCGATCCACTCGTCACTCGAGTCGGCCAGCGTTCCTCCCCAGGCGATCTCGTTGATCAACAGCGACAGAGGTGCGGCGGGTGCGGGGACGCTGGTGGCCGATGGCGTGGGGCTGGGCGATGGGCCGGGGGTCGGCGTCACGGGTCGGTGTCGGAGTGGGCGAAGGGGCAGCCGTGGCCGTCGCGCACGCGACGGAGTTAGGACTACGCGGCGTGCCATTGACAGGGGTCCCGCCGGCATCGACGCCGGTGCTCCAGCAGCCGGTGAACGTCCGCCAGGCGCCGGGTCCGTCCAGCCCGTCAAGGCGCTCCATGCTGGCATGCGTCGGGGCGCTGCCGGCAGGCCATGCCCCTCCATCGGCATTGGCGCTGTCGATCACCTCGCCTCCAGGGCCGAGCAGGGCGAGCGTCTCGCCGCTGTTGTGGAGACTGCCAGTGTAGATCTGATCGGCCACCAGGTCGCTGATCGTCGTGTCGTCCGTGCGCTCCAATAGAAAGTAGCTGTAGGCTGGCAGGCTGCCCTGCAGCCGGATGCTCACGTCGCCGCCGTCGGTCAGCGTCCACCCCTCCAGATCGATCGGTCCGACCCCCGGGTTGAACAGCTCGATCCACTCGTCGTTGGACGAGGCCGCCGTACCCGCCCAGCCGACCTCGTTGATGAGGACCGACATCGGTTCCAATGGTGCCGGACCTGGCGGCGTGAGGGGCGTGGATGTGGACGTCGGTGTGTCCGGGACTGTGGGCGGGACCGTGAATGTTTCTGTGGATGTCTCAGGAATCTCCGTCGAGGGGCTTGGGGTAACGCTGGGCGGAGACGTTGGCGAGACCGTGGGAGTCTTTCGGTGGATGTCTCAGGAATCTCCGTCGTGGGGCTTGGGGTATCGCTGGGCGGGGCCGTCAGCGAGACCGTGGCGGACAGCGTGGTCATCGGATCCGATTCGGTGATGCTCGGCGTCGGCGTTTCGATGGGATTTTGGAACATGGGCCGGGCGGGGGTGCGAAGCACGAGCAGCGGAATGAAGAAGCCGGCGGCGATCACCACCCCGGCTGGGCGCAGAAAAGCAACCTCACGGGTCATGTCGATCCCCCTGGTGACCCCGGCGGCGCTTCTACTATTGGCGAAATCGCGCCCCGAGTCAACAGCGATCTGCGGACGCCCGCGTTCCCGATGGCCCTGCTGCATTGCACGCGGTTGCCGTCCCTGCAGATCTCACCTGCTCGGGGGATACCATCAGCCCGCGTCCGGCCGATTTGGGAGAGAATCTAGAAGGATAGGGTCTACCGATTGGCGTGCTCCGGCAGCTGCACGCCAATCCGGCCGGTTACCCGCTACGCCAAGCCGCTCCGGGAACACAAAGGAAGACGGCAAGCAGGATACCGTCTACTGTCGGGAATGTCCGATGTTCCCACAGGGTCGCCGGGCATAGACGTCGCCATTCCGGCAGGAAGCGCGAGAATGGACCTGGCTGGCGCTCATTGAGGTCCGCAGGAGAAACGACGTGCACCCACATGCCTGCAAGGTCACTCTGGCCGCCTTAGTGCTCCCGCTAACCATGGCCTGTGTGGTTGACTACTACACCGAGTGGCCCACGGAGCCGACACGCGCCGTCCAGCGGGAGATCGAGGCGCGCCGCGGCTGGACGGACACGGGGATGGATCTCCAGCCCGGCGACGATGTGACTATCACCTACGTGTCCGGCAAGTGGTCGCCCTGGGCCGGAGGACACTACGATGCCATCGGCTCCGGCGGCGACCCGCGTTGCGACTGCAACGTGCTTCCCGGCGTCTCGCACGCCGCGCTCATCGGGCGCGTGGGCGAGGCCGACCCGTTCCTGGTGGGTGCCCGATACGAGCAAACCGTTGGCCAGGGCGGCCGCCTGTGGCTGGGCATCAATGACACGCGGCTGGGTGACAACGGCGACGCCATTGTTGTCCGCGTCGAGGTGCGCTGAGCAGGCCGACTGGCTTCAGGCAGGACGCGGCAGCCGGAGTCTGGCGGCGGGAGGTGGGCATGGACGCCGCGGGTATGCCAACCGACTCGAATAGGCCTTCCGTCCCAGCAGAGGGGCCCAGACAGGGGCAAGACATCCCTCGACTCCGCTTAGGAGCCGAGGGTTTCATCCTGGGCATCGCCGCTTTCTCGCTGCTGTCGATCGTCGCACCGCTGGTCCTGGCGCCTCTGGCCCAACCGCTCTGCGCCCTGCCCCCGGGCCAGCACTTCCCGCCCTTCGCCTGCATCCTGCTCGAGGCCCTGGCCTTCGTCTTGTGGCTCGGCCCAACCGCGCTGCTCTGGCACGCGCTGCTGCCCGCCGCGGCCACACTCGGCGGTGTCCGCCTCACCTCGGCCATCTTCCTGGGCCTGCTGTCGGCATGCCTGCTGGCGGCCTACGGCCGCCGCAAAGGCGTGCGGGCCATGGTGCTCATCTCGCTGGTTCTCTTGGCGGTTGCGACGCTGATCTCGGTGATGTTCCTGTCGTCAGGTTAACGGGGGAGGCGGGCATCCTCTTCTTGCCCCTGGGCCGCACGAATAGCCTTGAGCTTCCGGGGATCTCACACATGGCTGCGCTGGCGCGCAGCCGGGCTGGATGGACAAGACCGATGGGCTACAAGGTGGCCTCCAGGGAAGCCTGCTTGAGATCCTGGCTGCAGTCCTTGGCATAGCACACCATCGTCCCGATGACCGAGAACCCTTCGGCCTGATACAGCCGCAGCGCCGACTGGTTCTCGGCATTCACCGACAGGACGACCGAGCCGAACCGGTTCTGCACAGCGAAACCCACGGCATAGCGCAGTAGCAACCGCCCCAGCCCCCTGCCCTGGAAGGCCCTGACGATCCCCAGCCCTCCCACCTCAGCCTGCGCCGGGTCCTCGCAATCCGTCATCACCATCACCGTGCCGATCGGGCGTCCATCCTGCTTCAACAGACAGATCCCGCCGTCTAGGTGCTCCTCCTCGTCGAACCAGGAGCGGACGTCGCCGGCCGACACGTCGGCATGCCCGGCGAGCGCGGCGAAGCTGTCATTGAGACAGTCCGCAAGCTGCTGGGCGCCCACCGCGTTCTCTGGATCCAGCGCTTCAACGGCCACGCCTTCGGGCCAGACGATGTCCCCGGACACCGCCGGTGCCTTTCGGAGGACATACGAATAGCGCTCGATGTGGAACCCCAGCCCCTGCAGGATGGCTGCCGTGTCCTGCACCTTCTCCGGCAGGAACAGGTACACCGTGCGCAGCCCGCGGGTGTGCGGTTGCGCGGCAGCGTACAGGCGAGCGTAGGCCTCGGCAGACTTCATGGTCGAATGGATGATGGCGAACCGGCCTGTGCCGACGCTGAGATAGCGCGGGGTGAGCATCAGCGAGGCGGCGCCAACGACCGAGCCGTCGCTCAGCAGCAGATAGGACGGCTGTTCCGGGGTGACCGTGAAGCGCGTGCCGGGGAGGTATGAGCTGTCATGCTCCGCGCCATGCCTGGCGCAGTACTGCACCAGCTGTGCGACGTTGGATGGGGTAACCGGTTCTACCCGCAGGGTCACGACTCGTTCTCCTGGCCCTGGCCGGAATCCATCGCCGGGGCGCCGAGGCGGATCAGGCGCCGCGGGCGTTCATCATCGCCACAATCGACAGTACCAGCACCGCCGCCACGGCCAGTGTCAGCCGGATCGAGACTTGCGGCTTCGGCCGCTGATCCACCAGCCGAGGCCGGCCGTCGGGAAGCACCTGCGTGGCAAAGCGCGGGCCGATGAACCAGGCCAGACCGGCGCCGGCGAGTAGCCCGCCGACATGTCCCCAGTTGTCGATCCCAGGAGAGAGGCCCAACCCGAGGTTGATCAGCGCCACGAAGAGCAGCTGGCGCAGCTGCATCGCCCCGAGCTGCCCGAAGGTCGCCCGGTGCAGATACAGGAAAGCCGCCAACGCTCCCAGCAGACCGAAGATCGCCCCGGATGCGCCCACCGACGGATTGGGGCTCATCACCAGGCTGAGCAGCACACCGCAGGTCCCGGCCAGCAGGTAGACCGCCAGGAAGCGGCCGCGCCCGAAGAAGCGTTCCACCGCCGGGCCGAGCGCGTACAGCGAGTACATGTTGACGCCGATGTGCAGCAAGCCGGCGTGCAGGAAGACAGGCGTCACCAGCCGCCAGGCCTGGCCAGCCGCCAGTGCCTCGTTAATCTTGGCGCCGTAATACAACACCACGTCGGCGCCGAGCAAGGACTCACCCAACCACTGCGCGGCGAAGACCAGAACGGTGATCCCGATCAGTGCGAACGTGGCCGGGAAGCGACGCATGCGCTGCAGGAGCGAGGGCGGTGCAGGCGCCGGCGCGACCGGCAGTGAAGACGGCCCGCCGTGGAAGGTCGGGTCCTGACTTGGCAGCGGAGGCGGGTAGGTCACAGGGTCACCCGGCGCGGCCGGGTGCGATGGTGCTCGGCCTCGATGATCGCCAGGATCGTGTCGACCGCCGCGTCAAGCTGCAGGTCGGCGTTGACCACGAAGTAGTCGAACAGCTCCAGGCGCCTGGACTCCTGGCGTGCGGTGGCAATGCGCAGCTTCAAACCCTCCGGCGTTTCGGTCTTGCGCTGCGACAGCCGATCGACCAATTCCTCTTCGGTCCGCGTCGACAGGAAGACCAGCAGCGCGTCGGGGCACAGGCTGCGTATGGTCTCGGCGCCCTGCACGTCGATGCGCATGACCACATCCTGGCCGGAGGCCAGTGCCTGGCGCACCTGCTGTTTGGGGATCCCCTTGTAGTCGTTGTAGACGATGGCATGCTCCAGCAGCTCGTTGTGCTCGATCATGTCGGCGAACTGGTCGTGCGTCAGGAAGAAGTAATCGACCCCATCCACCTCGCCCGGCCGCTGCGGCCGCGTGGTGGCGGTCACGACGAAGTGGAACGGTAGGCCGCGCTCCTTCATGCGCTCCAGAACCGTGTCCTTGCCCACGCCGGACGGGCCGGAAATCACGATCAGCAGCGGTGAGCGGGGGGGGTGAATGAGCGTGTGGGCCACGGCGGGAACCTCGCGGGTCCTCAGTATAATCCAGGCCGGGAGGCGGAGATGCCGACGTACGAGTACCGCTGTCTCGATTGCCGCAAGCGCGCCTCGCTCTACCAGCGCTATGAAGACTACGGCCGCGTGCCGGTCGCCTGCCCGCACTGCGGCGGCGCTCGCCTGGAGCGCCGTATCGGGCGTGTGCGTGTCGCCCGCTCGGAGGATTCACGCCTCGATTCGCTGGCCGACCCCTCCGGCTGGGGCGACGTCGACGAGAACGACCCGCGCTCGGTCGCCCGTATGATGCGCCGCATGGGCAGCGAGATGGGCGAGGACATGCCGGCTGAGTTCGACGACGTCGTCGACCGGCTGGAGGCCGGCGAGAAACCGGAGGATATCGAGAAGGACATCCCCGACCTGGGAGGCGGGGACGCCGGGGATTTCGACGACTTTAGCGGGTGAAACCTGCAATTCCAACGTCCAGACGGCGACTTCAGATCTCCGGACTTGGTCTCCTGGTCCGCGAGGCTGGACGGCGCTCGAGCCGCCTGCCCCCCACCCCGCTCGACGCGAGTCCCTCGCGTGATCCAGCGTAGCTCGCATCCGATCCCGATCGTCGCCCTCGAACTCGTGACACTGGCTTCCGATCCGGTTGCGCCATGGTTGAGACAGATCCGGGAGCCGTCCAGCAGATGCGCCGGAAGCCTCCCGCCCGCGCCTCCGAGTTTCCCCGAGTTGTTCTCAACCTGACACGTGGCGTCGCCACGTGTCACGTCGGCCTGTCGCCCCCTGCTCGTCACGCCCATTGCCGAGCCGGCGGCGGGCACGGCACAACGACGGCGCATCACGAGCGTCCCTGCATCGACCGGGCGTGGCTGGTGAATGCGCACCCTGCGGCGCCCCGGAGCGCGTGCTGTGCACCCGATGGCCGAACGGCGGCAGCGGTGACGGTGGACGAGTCCGAGCACATCGGCGACCGCTGCCGGGATTGTGACGAGGTGACGTGGGCGTTGCGGGGGAGCCCGGCCCGCTGGGTTCCCATCTACGCCAGGCCGAGGGCTGCGAGCAGCGGGTCAGGGGTGAGACGCCGAACGACAGCGGGGCCTTCACCGTACGCACGAGGGGGCGAACGGCCTGCGTGGGCGGCTGGCTGCTGAACGGGGCTACTGCTGGATCCCGAACACTGGGACCCGTATGGTCGGGTCCATGCGGCGGCCGAATCGGAGCAGGGTCGCGTGACGGACGGCGGTCGGCTGGCAGGGGGCCGGATTCGGGACGTTCGGCTCGAGAGGACCTAACCGAGCCGCGCGTCGACCGCCTGGCGCATCTCAACCTGGACCACCTCAACCGGTTTCGTCGCGTCCAGCCGCACCCAGCGTTTGGGCTCGGCGGCCGCGAGCGCGAAGTAGCCCTGGCGCACGCGCTGATGAAAGGCGAGGTCGTAGGCGTCGAGCCGGTTCCATTGCCCGCCGCGCTTCCGGCGGCGCAGCCCGTCTTCTGCCGGCAGGTCAAGCAACAGCGTCAGGTCGGGGCGCAGCCCGCCGGTGGCGAAGGCGGTGATGGTCTGCAGTGCCTGCAGGTCCAGCCCGTGGCCGTAGCCCTGGTAGGCCAAAGTCGAGTCGTAGAAGCGATCGCAGACGACGATCCCTCCGGACTCGAGGTGCGGGCGGATGACCTGGTGCACGATCTGTGCGCGCGAGGCCGAGAACAACAGGATCTCGGTGCGCGGGTTCATGCCCGTGTTGCCCAGATCCATCAGCGTGCGTCGGATCTGGTCGCCGATTGGCGTGCCGCCCGGCTCGCGCGTGAGCAGGACGTTCAGCCCGCGCCCCTGCAGGTAGTCCACCAGCTGGCGCGCCTGGGTTGATTTGCCGCCGCCGTCCGGTCCTTCGAGGGTAACGAACAGGCTCATTCGCGGAAGATCCGCACCCGGCGGTGCGGCTCCTTGCCGTACGAGTGCGAGATCAGATTCGCCTGACGGGCGAGCTGATGCTGGAGGCGGCGGATGTAGGCCGAGGCCGGCGCCAGGTCCACCGAGCGCGCCCCGTTGAGAATGTCCTGGATGGCACGCTGCGTCTCCTGCATCCCGCCCTCCAGCCCCGGATCCTGCACCGGGACGGCCTGCAGGTTATACAGGTCGGTCAGGAAGCCTTCCATCTGCGCCACGGTGTTGGCTCGCAGGACGTAGACCGGGATGCGGCGCGCTTCGGCGTCGGCAATCAACTTCTGGTGCCGGCGGTAGTAGGCGCGCAGCGTGACGATCACGCCCGCGTCTCCGGGCTCATCGACAAGCGTGGCCGGCACGCGCAGGCGCCGCGCGGCCTGCCGCAGCCGGTTGCGCGCCACACCATACGCGTACACGCGCACCGGTTCGAGCGGTGTGCCGGGCAGGTGTGGAGGCGTGGGCGAATACGGCAGATCGCTTTCGGGCGGGGTGCTCACGCTTGGGACCGCCGCCTGCCGGCGGTAACCTGCCTCGCCTGGCCGGGAGGATGCCGCCGACCGCGGGGGCGCGGCCACCTCAACGCGCACCTCCCCGGCATCGTCCAGGCTGCGCACCTCGGGAGGCAGCGGCCGTCCACGCAGCATGGCGTCAACCGCCGAAGCGACATCGTGGTGCACGGCGAGCACCCAGCGGTCCTGGATCTCAACCAGCACGTCAAATGTGGGCGCGGCACGGCGTTCGAGCACGGTTTTCTGCGTGCCGCGGCGGCGCGCTTCTTCGTCCGACAGCGTCACCGATTCGATCCCGCCCACCAGGTCCGAGAGCGTCGGGTTGAGCAGGAGGTTCTCGAGCGATTTGCCGTGGGCGGTTCCGATCAGCTGTACGCCACGTTCGGCGATGGTGCGGGCGGCGACGGCTTCGAGCTCGCGCCCGATCTCGTCGATGACAATCACCTCGGGATTGTGGTTCTCAACGGCCTCGATCATCACCTCGTGCTGCAGCACGGGCTCGCGCACCTGCATGCGCCGGGCGCGGCCGATGGCCGGGTGTGGCACGTCCCCGTCGCCGGCGATCTCGTTCGAGGTGTCGACGATGACCACGCGCTTGGTCTCGGCCAGGATGCGGGCTGCCTCGCGCAGCATGGTCGTCTTGCCGACGCCCGGGCGGCCGAGCAGCAGGACGCTCTTGCCGCTGGTCACGATGTCCTGGATGATGTCGATCGTGCCGTAGACCGCCCGGCCGACGCGGCAGGTCAGCCCGACAATGCGCCCGTGGCGATTGCGGATGGCGGAGATCCGATGCAGCGTGCGTTCGATGCCGGCGCGATTGTCCGCGTCGAACTCGCCGATGCGCGCCACAACGTACTCGATGTCCTCCCGGCCGACCTCGCGCTCGAGCAGCATGACCTCGACGTCGAGGTAGCGCGCCGTCGGCACGCGGCCGACGTCGAGGATCATCTCCACCAGATCGTCCGAGCGGTCGATCTCGGTCAGCCGTCCGGCAACCGCCGGCGGGAGGGCGCTGAGCATCACGTCGAGGTTGTCGGTGATGCGCTGTTGGATGGTCATGGGCGCGGCTTGGCCTCGTGCAGGCCGTTGGTCTCCAACTGGGTAAAGGGTGCCGTCGGCTTGGGCAGCGTGCCCTCCAGTGCCGGGAGGGCCGCCAGCTGGAGCCGGCGCACGCTAACCGCCAACCGCTTGACCATCACGGCCTGGTCGACCAGCGCTTCGAACCCAAGGTCATGCAGCGGAGCGGCCATCCAGCTCTGGTAGGAACGCACACACATATAGAGTGGGCGCTGACGCCGGTCCTGCAGGTCGGCAAGGAAGCTGGCCAGCAAACGGTCGGCGTCCTCAGCCGCTGGGTGAAAGTACGGCTGCACCCACACGCCGCGCGGTCCCCCGTCAACCCCCAAGTATCCCAGCAACTCACCCTGGCGCCAGTGCACCAGGCCGCGGCCATGGCGGGCTGGCGGGGGTTCGACCTGCTGCACCAGCGCCGGAACGAGGTTGGTGTACAGGCTGGCAACGGCCAACTCGTCGGCGGGTGCCTCAGCCCGCCACAACGGCAGGCTGTCGTCTGGCGCTGCGCCGTTTGCGGGTGGGGGACTGTCTCCCTGAATCAGGCGCCAGATGCGCTGGCGCGAGTAGATGGCGAACCCGAAGCGCCGCAGGCTCTCGAACCCCGGCGAGTGCTCGTCCACCTCAGCAATCAGGTTGTGCGCCCCGCGCTCAGCGGCGGCGTGGGCCATCGCCTCCAGCATCTCGGCGCCATCGTTGTCCTCCAGGACCTCGGCCGGGCTGACGAAGGCGATGTGGGCGCTATTGCGGCCGGATGGCAGGAGCACCTGCCCGATGGATGCCTGGCTGCCGGGGCGGAGCACAAAAGTGTGCGCCGTGCGCCCGGGGCTGAGCATATCGAGCAAGGCATACTGGAGGACGTTCGGGCCGCGGGTGTAGGCCAACTGCGAATCGAGGCACAGCCCGCGGTCGCGGACGCGGTGCAGCAGGGGTAGGTCGCGCCAGTCGAAGGAACGGATCATGTCCCGCTCAAGCCTTGGCCAGCGACAGGAAGTAGCGGTGGAAACGGTCGTCGCCGGTCAGCTCGGGGTGAAACGAGGTCGCCAGCAGGTGACCCTGCCGGGCGGCGACGATGCGCGCCCCGCCCTGGTTACTGGCCACCGGCAGCTGCGCCAGGATCTCGACGCCTTTCCCGGCGCTGGCGATCAGCGGGGCACGGATGAAGACGGCGTGGAATGGCCGCCGCGGATCGTCCAGCATCGGAAGCTGAAGGTCGGTCTCGAACGAGTCGACCTGACGCCCGAATGCATTTCGCTCGACGGTGATGTCCATCACTCCGAGCAGTGGCTGGTCCCGGTGGGCATCGCGGGAGAGGAAGATGGCGCCGGCGCATGTGCCCCATACCGGATGATGGGCAGCGAAACGCCGCAGTGGCTCGATCAACCCAAAGGTCGCCGCCAGCTTGCCGATGGTGGTCGACTCGCCCCCGGGGATGATGAGCCCATCCAGGCCATCGAGCTGCTCCGGCAGCCGCACTTCACTGGCCGCCGTCCCCGTGCGGCGCAGCATCGACAGGTGTTCGGCAAAATCGCCCTGCAGGGCCAGGACGCCGAGTCTCATTCCGGGACCACCTTCTGCTTGCCGCTCCAGGCGTCGATCTCGATAGCGTAGACCGCGGTGGCGTTCACTTCTTCCGTCGTCATCGGGCGGTAGTCACGGCCCGGCTTGTGGTCGGGGAAGTACTTGTCCAGCAGCGCCTGGAGCGCGTGCTGCTTCTCGTCCTCCAATTCCACCAGGCGCGCCCGGCCGAATACGACCGCGCTGGCGTACTCATTGCTGAACTCCATGGCGGTGTCGGCCGGGAGGAGGCGCCCGATTTCGGCTACGGTAAAGCACACGCGCGGGTTGGCCGCGACGTTGGCGTGCATGCGTCCCTGGCGGGCGCCGTGGAAGTAGATGCGGTGCGCGGTGGCGTCGTACCAGAACAGGCTGGTGTGCTGAAACGGCTGCCCGTCGACCGCAGTAGCGGTGAAACCGAACGGGGCACGCTCGAGCAAGGCCTGCAGCGCGGCCTCGTCTGGCATGGCGCGGTCGGCGCGCCGCAGGCGGGTCAGGTCCTCGGCGTTCATCGCCTGTTGAAGCCCGAGCCTACCAGCCGCGGACGGCCAGGCGCTCGCCCTCCGCCAACTGGGAAACGCCGATCCCGACCATCGCATCACCGAGCCCCTTGCTGACCTCGGCGATGATCTTGGGGTCGGTGTAGTGCGTCGTCGCCTCGACGATAGCCTTGGCCCGGCGGGCGGGATCGCCCGACTTGAAGATACCCGATCCGACGAACACGCCGTCGACGCCCAGCTGCATCATCAGGGCCGCGTCGGCCGGGGTGGCGATGCCCCCGGCGGCGAAATTGACCACCGGCATTCGGCCCAGCTCGCGTGTCTTGCGCACCCACTCGTACGGGGCGCCGATCTCCTTAGCGAAGGCCATGAGTTCCTCGTCGGGCAGCGTCTGCAGGCGGCGGATGTCGCCCAGGACGGTGCGGGCGTGACGCACGGCTTCGACCACGTCGCCCGTGCCGGCCTCACCCTTGGTGCGGATCATGGCCGCGCCTTCGCCGATGCGCCGCAGCGCCTCGCCCAGGTTGCGGCAGCCGCACACGAAGGGCACCTTGAAGGGGTGCTTGTCGATGTGGTGCGCCTCGTCGGCCGGGGTGAGCACCTCCGACTCGTCGATGTAGTCGACGCCCAACGCCTCGAGCACCTGGGCTTCGACAAAGTGTCCGATGCGGCACTTAGCCATCACCGGGATGGAGACCGCGTCCATGATCTCGACGATCAGCGCCGGATCGCTCATGCGCGCCACCCCGCCGGCGAGGCGGATGTCCGCCGGGACACGCTCCAGCGCCATGACGGCTACGGCCCCGGCCTGTTCGGCGATGCGGGCATGCTCGGCGGTGACGACGTCCATGATGACCCCGCCCTTGAGCATCTGCGCCAGGCCCGACTTCAGGGCGAAGGTGCCAACTTCCTTCTCCACTCGATCCTCCTAAGATCCGTCGGTCGGGGGGACATCCGGGGAGCAGCGGCCCGACCGCGGCCGTGCTGAAGAGGCTTCCACGCTCATTCTACCATGCAGGCGCAACGCCCGGCCCGGGCCGAGCCCCCCACCCCTGGCCTCTTGACTCCTGCGGCACATGGATATACAATTAGTACAAATATACAAAGAGACAATGAGACAATGAGACAATGGTACATTCGGTGCGGCTGTGACTCTGGCGATTGACGTTGACCTGCGCAGCCACGTCCCGATCTACATCCAGATCGTGGAGCGTGTCGGCCACTTGGTGGCGACGGACGTGCTGCGGCCGGGTGACCAGCTGCCCACCGTTCGGCAGTTGGCCACCGATCTGCGGGTCAATTTCAACACCGTGGCGCGGGCCTACCGGCTGTTGGATGAGGCAGGCGTGATCTCAACGCAGCAAGGACGCGGGACCTACGTGCTTGAGGGGTTGTCCATCAACCAGGCTGAAGAACTTCGCCAGGCGGCGCTCGAGGGATTGGTGCGCTCGTTCCTCACCGGTGCGGCCCGCATGGCCTTCAGCCCGGAAGCCGTAGAAGGCGAAGTCCGGATGCAGATCGAACGCTGGCGCCGTGCCGGCAACCCGCCGGCCGATGTCGAATGACGATCTTGGTTGTCAAGGAGGCACACCATGACGTTTGACCTCAAGGCTCTGAAGAGCGCCCGCAAGCGGGACGTCAAGGCTGCTGGCACCGAGCGGATCCCGCCGATCGCCGGCGCGCTCTTCGCTGTCATCCTGATTCTGGCGGCCGGAACGGCGTTGGGGCTTGAAGCGCTCGGCGCGCCCGACTGGGCCTCCGGTTTGGGCGTCACCGCCTGGACGCTCATCGGCGCCTACGTATTGATGGCGCTTAAAGTCGCCGACCAGTGGGAGAAGGCAGTTGTGCTGCGCTTCGGGCGGTTCCGCGGCCTGCGCGGCCCCGGGCCCTTCTGGATCGTCCCGATCGTCGACCGCATCCCGATGTGGATCGACCACCGGGTGATGGTCACGCCGTTCAACGCTGAGAAGACGCTCACCAAGGACACCGTGCCGGTCGACGTCGATGCGGTGCTTTTCTGGCTGGTGTGGGACGCCGAGAAGGCCGCCCTGGAGGTCGAGGACTACCGATCGGCCATCGGCTGGGCGGCGCAGACCGCCCTGCGGGAAGTCATCGGCCAGATGACACTGGCCGACATCCTCGTCGGACGGGCGCGGATGGATCAAGACCTGCAGAAGATCATTGATGCGCGCACGACACCGTGGGGCGTCACCGTCCAGTCGGTCGAGATCCGCGACGTCGTCATCCCGCCGGATCTGGAAGACGCCATGAGCCGCCAGGCGCAGGCCGAGCGCGAGCGTCAGGCCCGCGTCATCCTGGGCGAGTCCGAGCGCCAGATCGCCCAGTCGTTCGCCGACGCCTCGGAGGCCTATCGGGACAACCCGACGGCGCTGCACCTGCGGGCGATGAACATGCTGTTCGAAGGGCTCAAGGAGAAGGGCGCCCTGGTGATCGTGCCTTCGAGCGCCGTCGATACGATGAACCTGGGCGGCATGAGTGGCATGGTAGCCCTCTCTCAGACGGCGTCGAAGATAGGCAACAAGCCGGAGTCTGGAGGCTGACATGGCCGGCGCCGCATGGGAGTACCGCGCACATTCGGTTGGAGGCATCCTGCGGCAGGCCAAGCCGGAGCAGCTGACCGAGATCCTCAACCAGGTAGCCGCCGAAGGCTGGGAGCTGACGCACATGGTGCCGCAGGAGAACAGCAACGCTCTCTGGCTGGTCCTGCGCCGGCCATCCACAACCCGAACCCGGCGGGAATCATCCTGGCCCGGAGGCGGCTGAAGACAGCCTTGCTGGGACCAAGGATCGACCGGGTGGGGACGAAAAGCCGGGGGCCGGCCACCGTGGCCGGCCCCCTATGTGTACGCCCAGCATGGGCGCTGACTTGGAAGGTGGAAGTCCTTCCCGGGGGTTGATGGCACCCACCGTAGCCAAGGGCAAGGGCGTCGTCGTGAGGCGGGGTCCGGAGGAAGCCGGAGGCAAAACCGCGACCTGAGGGACACGAACCCGATAC
>Ga0315274_10001755_pt1 | contig 33185 bp, 39 predicted proteins | sample YL17G02_20_MG_FD_203700 | JGI IMG/M metagenome (GOLD analysis project Ga0315274, IMG submission 203700) | Sediment microbial communities from Yellowstone Lake, YNP, Wyoming, USA - YL17G02_20 | ecosystem: Environmental > Aquatic > Freshwater > Lake > Sediment | place: USA: Wyoming | collected...
GAAAGTAAGCCACATTAAAGCAGAGGAGTTTCTTGCAGCCCTTCAGCATACATACATAACTTATTTGCTGAAGCCGTTCCATAGAAACCTCGTGACCGAGCTGAAAAAATCACCGAAGGTTTATTTCCTTGACCTAGGGCTCAGAAATTCGGTCATAGGAAATTTCTCCCCCCTCGACAGCAGGGGTGATGCCGGCCAGATTGCGGAGAACTTCGTTCTGAGGGAGCTTGTCACAGGGTTTGCCGGATGGAAGCTTAACTACTGGCGCACCACAGGAAAGGCAGAGGTGGATTTCATACTCAGCCGTGGGAAAGAAGTTGTTCCGGTAGAGGTCAAGCTCAGCGGAAACAACATGGGAAGGAGCTTCCACAGCTTCCTGAATTCATACGAGCCTGAAAGGGCGATAATCGCGTGCAGGGACAAATTCATGAAGCAGAAAGTCGGAAAAACCACGGTATATTGGGTGCCGATATATTATTTTTGAGCTGGCTGTGTGACTACATTTTCCGGGTTTTGTGGTCACACACATGAATAAACTTATTTAAATATTAGTCACTAAACGGTAGGTATGAAAGAGCAAAGAACAATGGGTCAGATTGCGATGGACGCTGGGCTGTCATCAAACCCCGGTTTCTATGCAGGACGCACGGAAGACTATCATGATCTGAACAGCGAAATCATTGAAAGGGTTTATCGCGGAGTCGTTGCTGATTACGGTGAGAAAGCAGGGGAATCGGTTGTTAAGATGGTTTCGGGATTGCCCAGGCTTACGGCATCAAGATTTCTGAGCAATCTTTTCAGGCTGCCTCGGGCGGATTGGGATTGGGACGAAAGATGGGATTTTGAGGGACGGGATAAAAAAGAAACACCGACTCCGACCACTGAGAGCATTAGACGCGGTTTTTTAGAAAAATATGGGAAAGTCAAAGGGGTATAAGCCATTCTGATATATTCCTGCTTGGAGGAATATTATTATGCCGAAAAAGATGCGAGTGCTGTCGCTGCTCATGAGGTCGGGCGAGTTCCTGCGCTCCGCCGATGCCGACCAGGCCGTCCGCCAGGGCCGGGTGACCGTTGGAGGGAAGGCTGTGACCAATCCTGCTCATTCTGTTAAGATGAGTCTCGAACTCAAACTAGATGGGAGGGTGCTGAAGCCGATGCAACCCGTGTACATGATCATGAACAAGAAAGCCGGTTTAGTCTGCCAGAAGTCGGCCGGGGAGAAGACAGTCTATGATGTAATCGGTTCTATCAAGGAGATCGACCCCAGGACAAGGAACACGCTGTTCTGTGTTGGCCGGCTGGACAGGGATACCGAAGGCCTGCTGGTCGTGACCAATGACGGCCAGGTCGAGAAGCTGCTCACAAAAAAGGAGAGCCACGTCGTGAAGACGTATGAAGCCGTAGTCGAGAAGCCTGTCTCAGAGGCTGACCTGGAAAAGCTCAGGCATGGGGTCAGCATAAAGGACGACGACAGCGAAAAGACCTTCCTGGTCAAAGCCTCCTCTGCGAGAAGACTCGACAATAACACTCTGGAAATCTGCATAGACGAGGGGAGGAAGCGCCAGGTGAAGAAGATGGTGGAGGCGATCGGGAACAAAACGATAAGCCTCAGGCGGACTGGAGTGGGGAGCCTTATGCTGAAAGACGTTGATTTCGGGGGAAAGGATTATCTGATAGTCAAAAAGAGCGAGCTTAAGCTCCCCGGCATGAAGTAATGTTCGGGCTGCCGGAGCTTTACCCTTTCCCTTTCCTGTACTTCCTTGATGCGAATCGTGCCATAGTATCAACCGATTAATTCAATTAATGGGTGATTTGTTATTTAAACTAAGGCGAATGCAATTATGAACTGCCCGTAAGCACGATTGCATTAGTAAACTGTAATTTACTAATAATCGGCTTTTTAGTAAACCACGGTTTACTAATAATTTCCCGGAAAAATCCGCCCGCGCCTACTGTTCAAATCTGAGCTTTGGCGCTTCGGGCGCAGTTGGCGCGGCCCTGGCTGCCTTGGCGCCCTTCAGGTCCCTGATCTTCTCCAGGTGGGCCATCATCTTTCCCGTGAAAAACAGTATGTCCTCGTCCCTGACGTCGTGGGTGCCCTCAAGGTGCTTCATCTCCTTGAGCACTTTGATAACACCTGCCAGGTCCTGAATTCTTCTCTGGTGGTACATCACCCTCATGTTTGTAACCCATATTGCCATTCAAACACCTTGTGAAAATATTGTATCTTTAGCTTTTATTCTTTTTGCTTCCTCAGTATCAGATATCCGAACTGGTCTGAGACCACGCTGAACTCCCGCGCGGCCCTGGGGAGCAACTTTATGTAATCATCAAGACCCTCTATTCCGATCTGCGCGGAGTTCTTCTCAACAAATGCTAGGAAAGCCTCAGTCTCCATCGCGAGCGTGCCCTGTGCAAGTATATCCTTACCGATATTGTGCCTGTTCATGTGGTCGAATATGGGCTTTAGTTCCGGCTGGAGGAACATCGAGAGAAATCTCTTGCTTCCGTGTATCCCGAGCAGCTCCGTGACCATCCCGGACTCGGAGGAAAAGCCGAGGGATGCGGCTGCTTTCTTCAGCCATGAGAACCTGATGTTGAACTCTCTGTGCCCGTAGACCTGCACGGGCCTCGGGAATCCCGGGTCGCACATGTTCTCCGCGATGAATGCGAAGCCTCCGGGTGATAGCATGCCTTCCAGGCGCTCAAGGAACTTTATCGCGCCGTAGTTGAAGTTGAAAGGGGTTTTTAGCGTGTCGAGACCATACTTCTTTATCATTTCCAGTGATTCGGAAATGACCTTGTCATGTTTTTCTTTTTCGGGAGCAGTACTCATGTTCACGACCGCCGGAAGGTCGGCCAGCACCTCGTTGCAGATTATGGCATCGAACCTCTTTCCGTGGTTGGAATCACTGAGAACGTCTGCCTGCAAAAAATCGAATTGCTTTCCGGTGAACTTCTTTTTGAGGGCACCGAGAAGCGCCGGCGAAATGTCCATGAAAGTGTAATGCCAGCTTCCTGAAAGCCCGCCGGTCATGTGTTGTGCGAGGTCTCCCTCGCCCGGCCCTATCTCCAGGATGCTGCATCCGGGCTTGAGCAGGCGTTTTGATGCCAAGGCTTTTGCCAGCTCTGCCCCGTATGGCAGACCATTCCTCGTAAATGGGTTATTTTCGCGCAGCATATGTGAAAGCGTGACCTCATCGTGCATCTCCGGGCGCTTGATTTTAGTGTAGAACTCCCTTGTGTCGCTTACGAAGACATTTGAAGCCATGTCACTCTGACCTCCCGAGTGATCTTTTCACGGCCCGGCCGAGGCTTGATGAAATGCAGGCTGAAGCCAGCTTCTTGCTCTCTCCAGGCCTGAAGAAGGCTTTCATATCACCTTCAATCCCCTCGCAAAGGCCTTCGAGGAACGGCGCGGCATGATCCCTTGCGAATTCAAGGGCTTCGTCCGAGCCTCCGGCTATCTGCATGTTTATGGGACCGCCCTCCTGCGCTCCACGGGCGGTGAGCGCGATTGAAGCCACGGACTCGCCGGAAACATGGACCGCGTGCCCCTGGCCCGGGGCATCCTTGTTCTTGCTGATCATCCCGCGCAGGCATGTCCCGAGCAGGAGGCCTGAATGCTTTGCTATGTCCATGCTCTCCACAGCAGCGCCCTTTGCGGAAAATTCTATTCTCGCGCCAGTTGCTTCGGCGAATGATTCAAGAATCATGTCAACGTCTTTCGAGCCGGAGCTGCAGCTTGTTCCTTCCCGGCCGAAGTCGACGGAAAGCCTCCCGTAGAAACTGTCAGAAACCAGCCTGGCAGAGCAGCTGTCCTTTCCCTGGCCTTCGGTTATGATCCTCTCTGGCAAATGCATGTAAATAGAATGAATTAAGGGTTTAAATTATGGGCGGAAAAAAACGCGTTTACTCAAATAATGCTTGGTCGATTTCATCCTGGCCTGATTGACCCGCTTTCTTTGCGGAGTCAAAGTGACTCTGTATTGCGCAATAATCTTGGCTGGCCTGATCGTCATGTTCTCTTATCTCCTGCAGAAGCTTGTCTTTGTACCCAACCACACCTGAATGTGTAAGATGAACGCACATTTTAAGATCCTTTTCGCATTTGAGAGAACCGCCCCACCTGCAGTGCCCGGTATTCAAATCTCCGATGCCGAATATGCAACCGCCATCTTTGGGATCCCAGTATTTTCTAAGGTCTGCGGACATCTTCACGTTTGGCTTGTATCCTGTTTCACTTGTCATAATTACTTCTTAGTAATGACTACTTATAAAGATTTCGGTGAGTTTATGCACCCGTGACCAGCCTATATTTGGCCGTTCCCATCCCGAACCTCTTGCAACATTTTAAACCTCCCCGCCAATATTTATTGGGTGATCTCATGGTCCGGAAAAAAAAGCATAAACTGGCAGTCAAGAAAAGGCAAAAGCCCAGGGCCAAATTTCTCATAAAGAAAAAACCACGGGCAGTCGCGCGCACAAAACCGCGCGGCCAGCGCAACCAGCGCAAAAAGGTCGTCATAATGGGCGCGCTCGGGATGGATTTTCATACTTTCAATACGGTTTTCAGGGACAATCCGGATTACCAGGTCATTGCATTCACGATGGCGGGCGAGCAGAACCTCGGGACCACGAACGAGCGGGAGCTCAGGTATCCTAAAGAACTAGCTGGCAGGCTGTATCCCAAAGGCATACCAATCTATCCGGAGGCATGGCTCGAAAGGATTGTGAGAGACAACAGGGTGGATGAAGTCGTGTTGGCTTATTCCGACCTTTCATATATTGAAGTCATGAGGAAGGCGGCGCGCTCGCTCTCGAACGGGGCGAAGTTTGTCCTGATCCCTCCGCGGCTGACGATGATCAGGCCCAGGAAGCCGCTGATAGCCATAAACGCCGTGCGCACCGGCTGCGGGAAATCCCAGACCTCGCGCAAGGTCACCAAGATGCTGAAAGAAATGGGGTTGCGCGTGGTTGCCATCCGCGAGCCGATGCCATACGGAGATTTCCTGGATGAGCGCTGCATGCGATTCGCGAGCTACGCGGACCTGGACAGGCATAAGTGCACCATAGAGGAGCGCGAGGAGTACGAGCCGTACATCGACCTGGGGCTCGTGATATATTCCGGGATAGATTACGGGATGATACTGCGCGAGGCTGAGAAAGAGGCCGACGTGATAGTGTGGGACGGCGGGAACAACGAGATTTGCTTTTACGTCCCGGACGTGCTGATCGTCGTCGCTGACCCGCTGAGGCCGGGGCACGAGATACTGTACCATCCGGGCGAGGTGAACGCGAGGATGGCGGATTACGTTGTGATAAACAAGGAGAACACCGCCAGGAAGGAGGATATCATCACCGTCGAGGACAACATACGCAGGATAAACCCGAAGGCAAGGATCATCCATGCGGACTCCATCATAAAGATGCAGCATCCGGAAACGGTAAGGGGCAAGAAGGTCCTCGTGATCGAGGACGGCCCGACGCTCACGCACGGGGGCATGTCCTTCGGCGCAGGCATCGTGGCGGCGAAAAACCTCGGCTGCACGATAATAGACCCGCGACCGTTCGTCTCCGGTACGCTGAAAGATGTATATTCAAAATTCCCGAACCTCGGAAAGGTGCTTCCAGCAATGGGATATAGCAAAGGTCAGTTGAAAGAGTTGGAAGACGCAATAAACAAATCTGATTGTGAGGTCGTCGTTTCCGGCACGCCCATAGACATCTCGAGGGTGATAAAGGTGAACAAGCCGGTGATGCGCGTGCGCTACGAGCTTGACGAGAAGGCTCCGGTGACCCTGAAAGTGGTTTTAGCAGACTTCCTGAAGAGGGCGAAGGCGAAGAAAAGGTAATGCGAACATTTTATATTTATGTGCCGCCCTTTAATTCTATGATAGTTGTTGGTTGCGACCGATTTTCTGAAGCGCTTGCCGGGGAGCTGCGCTGGAACTTCGTCAGGCTCGAGTACAAGCTGTTCCCGGACGGCGAAAGCTACTTCAGGCTCACCGAGCAGAACAAGCTGAAGGGCCAGAACGTCGTTGCCGTCATACGCGGCGAGACGCCGGGATTCAACCCGGACAAGCTCGTGACAGAGGCGCTGTTTGTCCTTGAGAGGATCAGCCAGCTGAAGCCAAAGAAAGTATGTTGTCTTCTTCCCTACCAGCCTTATGCGAGGCAGGACAAGGAGTTCCTTCCGGGCGAGCCGGTCACGGCGATGATAGTCAGGAAGATGCTTACCGAGAAATGCGACCTCCTCGTAAACGTAGCCGCGCACGATTTCAGGAGGGAGGGCTGGATCGGGATGAAGATGTATAATGTAGATGGGATAGAATCCGTCATATCATTCCTTAAGACCCAGATATTCTCGAATCCGGTTGTGATGGCCCCCGACATGGCGGAGAACGAGAACGCGAGCAGGATAGCGGCAGGGATAGGGGCTCACATGGTGGTGGCGGAAAAGGAGAGGGACAAGGTAACCAACGACACCAAATCAAAGGAGCTGGAATACGATTTCGGCGGCAAGGACGTCATAATATATGATGACGTCAGTTCTTCCGGAGGAACAGTGGTAAAGGCTGTGAAGAGAATAAACAAGGACGGGCCAAACAGCGTGACCGCGGTCCTGATCCACGTCATCTCATGCCACAACCCCAGGACCGGGAAGGAAACCATAGGCATGATAAAGGAGACCGGGGCAAGGCTTTTCTCAAGCGACACGATCCAGACACCGGTCACGTCGTTCTCAGTCGTGCCGGAGATCGCCAGCAGGCTAAAGAGGGTTTTTGGGTAACTCCCTTTTTAAAATTTTCTGTGTTAATTGATTTCATGATACACGCAGGGATATTTGACAAGGACGGCGTCATTGAAGATGGAGAATGGACGCATTTCAATGCATTTTCATTAACACTCAATAATGCATATGGAATTTCAATAAAAGGCGATTTCGGTTATCTCGGCCTTCCCCCATCGGATGCCTACAGATACTTTCTGGAAAGACACAGCATAACGGGGGTTGGTGATGATGATATAGACCGGCTCGTGAAGGAATGGTCCACCATCGTAAAAGAGATGGCCGCGTCAGAAGGCATCAGGCCGGTGAGCGGCCTCCACGATATGCTCGGAAGGCTGAAAAAGGCGGGCTTTAATCTTGGAATGGTCACGAGCGCTCCGAGAGAGGAATCCAGGACATGCATAAACACTCTGGGAATAGGTGATTATTTTCCGGTTGTAATTGCAATGGAAGACACTCCCGGAAGGGGGAAGCCTGATCCTGCGCCATACGCCATGGCTGTGCACAGGCTCGGGATGAGGCCGGAGGAATGCTTTGCAGTGGATGACGCTTCGAACGGCGTCAAATCAGCAACTGATGCCGGAGTCAGATGCATAGGACTCAAGACGCCGTATCTTGATGACCCGAAAAAACTGGGAGAGGCCGGAGCAGTGGTTGTCGTTTCCAGCCTGAGGGAGATCACTCCGGATATTATAAGGGATCTGGAGAGGGCCTGACTCTCGGCACAATAACCTCATTTAATATTTTTACGCAATAAAGAGTATTTCTGATTATAGATTTTAATCACCATATGCAATCTATTCTCATGTCCACCACTCTCCTCCACATGCATGACTGCTACCTGCGAGAATTCGATGCCAGAATTATTTCAATAGGTGATAATTTTGCAGTACTCGACCGGACCGCATTCTATCCGCTGGGCGGCGGCCAGCTTGGCGACCAGGGAACGCTGAACGGCGTGCGCGTGATCGAAGTGAGGAAGGAAGCCGGAGAGGTAAAACATTTTCTTGAAAAGATGGATGGCTTCCATGAAGGCGCGCACGTTCACGGAGTGATCGACTGGGACAGGAGATATGCGTTCATGCGGATGCATACTGCGCAGCACGTGCTTTCAGCGATAGTGCTGGAGATGGCCGGCGCGTCTACTGCCGGAAACCAGATCGGTGCCGAACAATCAAGGATGGACTTCTGCCCGCTGAAAATGGAGGATGGGTTCATTGAAAAAGTGAGCAGGGCATTCAACCATTTCGTTGAAAGGAACATCCCGGTGAAGATTTATTTCTCCACGCGCGATGAGGTTATGTCCACCATCGACGAGAAGAGAAGAGTGCTGTTTTCGCGTCTTCCGGAAACGGTGAAAGACATCCGCGTTGTGGAGGTCGTTGGCGTGGATAAAGTGCCGTGCGGCGGGACGCATGTGAAAAACACCGGAGAAATCGGCCACATAAGGATAACGAAGACCGAGGGGAAAGGCGCGGATACTGTCAGGATGTACTTTGAGCTGGAGAATTGATTATACCTGTCTTTCAACCTCTCCCTTTCCCGCTGGTATGATTCTCGATATGTCATCTACCGGGACGCGCGCCATCCATTCCCTGTCCTCCTCCTTTGCTTTCGAGAGCAGGACGGATTTTATCTCCCGCGCTAGGTCTCCCGCTGGTTTGTTCCCGGGCTTTATCGAGAGGTGGCATGAGGACAGCTTCTTTACGGAAGGTGTCGAGCCGGAGACCACTACTCCTGTTCCTTTCTCCTTGTCCATTACGAAGCCTATGGAAAGCCTCAGCTCCGTCTTCCTGAACCATTCGCGCTGGCCGTATATCATGAATGACCCTTTCTGGAGGTATTCGCCGCTCTGGGGCTTTTTCGAGACCTGATCCGGATTTATGGCATAAACGTCAACTGCGAAATGGCCGAGCTGCCATGCCTTCGAGTATGCTCCGGCAAACTGCGCGGCCTCCCTTTTCGCGGTATAGCTAGGCTCCTTTCCCTCTGTCTTTATCACCGTGAAAGGTGCGCCGCGTATCTCGGAGTGGAAGACTATGTCTTTGGGTTCAGTATGTTTCTTTATCAGGACCTCGTTCGATCCCGCGTCCTTTCCCGCGACTACGAGGAATCCGTCAGATGTGGTGAACCACCTGAATGCCTCGAACCACCTGGTTTTTTTCTTCTCTATCTTCACCGGGATCATGTCTTCCTTCTCCTCGTCTTCCAGAGGGATGAACTCGAATTTTTCCCTGGTCTCGGTCAGCGCCTTTTCCGCGCCGAGCATCTTCCTTTTCGCGTGCTTTGAATCCTCGTAATAGGAGGCTGCATTTTCTTCCACGGATTTCCTGAAGTCGAGCTTTACATCCTTTCCTTCAAGAGCTATGATGACCGCGCATTCATCCTCCTTTATCTCCTTTATCATCCTTGCGTCTTCCGTTTTCGACGCGCGTATCTTTTCCTTTATTTCAGGCCACCTCATTCCGGACTCCTTTGCCTTCATGATGCCTTCGAGTATGTTGCTCACGGCGCTGTAATGATTGTATATCATGTCAGCAGTTTCCTTTTTTTCCTCCCTCTTCCTGGCCAGCTTTTCAAGCGCGGCCTTCTGGCTGTCTATTATGCGGGATATCTTCTCCTTTTTCTTATCCGTCTTCTTCCCTCCTGAATCTTGTTTGCTGCGGATCTGTCTCCCGGTGAAGAACTCGTCAAGCGATTCTGAAAAGGACTGGGTCTGTTTTTTTATTCGCTCCCCTTCCATTGATTCCATGGGGAACGGGGCGACAGTGTTTTCATAAACCACGGGTTTCCTGTCCTGCGCGTCCATGGACAGGATCGTGTCATACAATATTCTGAAATCCTTTTTCTCGAGCTTTTTCCCGGGCATCTGTCCGTCTATCTTCGAGCGGATGCAGACCTCTTTTGCATATTCAGGTCCCAGCCCGAGGCCGGAGGCAAGCACCGATATGACGTTGTTCCTGCTGTCATGGAACATCCCGATAATCTTTTCGTGCTCGGTTTCGTATGGGTTCGCCCTCTCCGGTGGATATTCGTAACGTACCTTGGGCCTGACCTCCCTGTCCTTCCATCTCTGCGAATAAAGCGGCGCTATTATGTTTCTCTGGGAGTCGCAGAGTATGACGTTCCCGTCCGAGAAAAGCTCGATGACCAGCACGTTATCATCCGTCTTTATCTCCATTATCCTTTCGAATCCGTGCTGGCTGATGTCGAGCAGCCTCTTGTTGCTCAGGCGGCTTCTCAGAAGCATGCAAAAACTCAGCGGGTCTTCGGATGACGGCCTCTTGTAATTGGTAATGAACATCTTGTTCCTGTCAACGTAAAGCCTCCGCTCACCCTTCCCGGGAGAAAAGATGACGAATATGAACTGATGTGTGTGCCTGCCTTTTCCATATTCTATCTTGTTCTGGTATATCTTTCTGAAGAACCCTCCGGAAAGCTCTATCTTCAGCTCCCTTGCAAGAAACCTGAGATCGAGCGATGCCATCTCACGTTTTTCTTCCATGAGTATTATTTGAGAGCGTTTTTATTAATCGCTTGATATCCTCAAAACGAAAGGCAGCAGGCCGTTTCCCTTTATTCTCATGGTCGCGAACCTGCAGCTGTCCTCATCAAAAGCGGCTGTGTTCCCGGGTTTTATCCCGTCTCCTGAAACGAGGACCGGAACAGGGTCTGGAACGTGCCTGTAGTGTTTGAAGCTCGGCTCGCTGTCCGTCCCGTGATCGCAGGTGATTATTATAATGCTATTTTCCATGTCAACGGAATCCATTATTCTGGATATTACCTCACTGTCGATCCTCTCTATGAACCTGGTTTTCTCCACTCTCTTCGCGTCGTGGGCGAGTATGTCGCTTCCGTTTATGTGGAGCCAGACAAAGCCGTGATTCTTAATTGCCTCTATCGCCTTCTCTGCCTTTGCCTTAAGGTCTGTGTCAGGGTTCCCCGTGGCCCCGTGAACCTCGACGACCTGCATTCCGAGGTAGCGGGCAATGCCTTTTGCGATAGGCACGCCTGCTATGCAGCAACCGGACATTCCGTACTTCTCTTCAAAGCTAAGGTGCTTCTTTTTCATCCCCGCATTCCGTATTATTATCGCATTTACCGGGGTTTTTCTCTTTGAGTTGATTCCGCTGGATTCGATTATCTTCCTGGAGCGGTATAGGAACTTGTTAAGAACGGAGGCCGTGAATTTTCCCGATGGCGTGGCCGCGCCGACCTGCGGAAGCGGTTTGCCTTCCAGAAGAGGGTCATTTGGTATTATGTCTTTCGACAAATCCTTTCCCTCGAGCATTATTACGACCCGGTGACCGAGCCCGGCCCTGACATGGAAGTGCACGCCGTCCATCTCCATCCCGTCAAGCTGTTCGCAGAGAAAGTCGAGACCTGTATCCTCACGCCCCCCGCGCCTGTCGGATATGTTTCCGTTTTTGTCGAGGGTGGCGAAGTTCCCGCGTATGCACAGCTCTTTTTCCTTCGGCTTTAATCCCAGCCCTATCGCCTCGAGATAGCCGCGGCCGGGATAATCCTCCTTCGTGAAGAATCCGAGAATCGTGAGAAAGCCGATGTCCGATTCCACGTGCTTCCTGTAGCCTATGTCTATCAGCCCGCACCTGCCGTTTTTTGCGAGAGAATCCATGTTCGGTTTTTTCGCGGAATGAAACGGTGTGTCTTCACCTCTGTCAGAAGCCCCATCCAACACTATCAATATTATTTTCTTCATCCTACCTCTCCAGGATGAAATATTCCCTGTGGTTTCCCTTGTCCGGAAGCCTCTCGAGCGTAACGCTTGACCTCTTGCCGACTCTCATAGCCTCGAGGTTGTTGGCGCTCTCCTCGGCCAGCTTGAGTTTGTCCTTCTTTTCCGCGTATATCTCGAAAAGCACGTCTCCCTTCTTTACCTTGTCTCCGATCTTCTTGTGCAGAAGAACGCCCGCGCCCCTATGGGCCGGCGCCCCGGCCTGCCTCGCGAGTATGGCTATGTACCTGTTGCTTATCTTCTTAACGATTCCATCGTGCTTGGATATTATCTCCGCCCTCTCTGAGCCAAGCCTTATATCCTTCGGTTTTATATCAGGATTTCCTCCCTGCGCCTCTATTATTTCCCTCAGCTTCCTGTAGGCCTTCCCGGATTTCAGTATGTGGAGGGCCATTGTTTTACCGTCTTTGTGACCGGCAAAGGAAAGCAGAACGCCCGCGATGGTTGCCGCCTTATCTATGAGATCAGCCGGGCCCTCTCCGGTCATAAGCAGCTTCAGCGCCTCTCTTGCCTCAATGGCAGGGCCGACCGCGAAGCCGAGCGGCTCGTCAGCATATGTTGAAACGGCATTGACCGTTATTCCCATCTTTTTCCCGAGTGTTATGAATTTGTCGGCAAGGTTCTCGAACTCTTCTGAGGTCGTAATCTTTGCCTCGTCCCCCGTGGGTATGTCTATTACGAGGTATTTCGCTCCCACCGCCTTTTTCTTCGACATTACAGAGGGCAGCAGGAACGGGTCTATGGAAAGCGGATACTCTATCTTTATGAACATGTCATCGGCCGGAGAAAGATCGACAGCCCCGCCCCAGACTATGCATCCGCCGGTCTTTTTCACAACCTTCTTTATCTGTTCGATGCTCAGGTTGACCGGGGCTATGCACTCGAATCTGTCAGCCGTGCCTGCGGGAGAGGTGATCGCCCGCGAGGATGTCTTCGGTATCGTGAGCCCTGCCGCAGCTACTATCGGAACTACGATTATGGAGGTCTTGTCTCCGGGAATCCCGCCTATGCTGTGCTTGTCGTAAATCGTTTTTCCTCCGCCGAGGTCGAGAGAGCTTCCGGCGTTTTTCATTGCCATGGAAAGGTTCAATATCTCGCTCATCGTCATGCCATGGTTGTAGAGCGAGGTGACGAAAGCCGTGAGTTCTATGTCAGAGAGCTTGTTGCTTACGGTGTCCTTTACGATTGCATCTATCTCGCCTTTTGTCAGAACGCAGCCCTTCATCTTCCTTTTTATGTAGATGAGCGACTTCGGTGATTCCTCCGGCGAGACGAGAAGCGGCTTCCTGAGGTCCAGCTTCAGCCTTTCCAGTATGTCCTCGTAAAGGCCGATCTCACCTGGTTTGACAATCCTTTCGGCCTCGTTCACTATTGCAACTATCTCTTTCTTTCCGGACTTTATCCTCACCCTCCCGAGAGGCTTCACCCCAAGCTCTTTCGCGTCCTCCTTGTTGAGAACGGCTATGGGCTTGTCCGCCTCGAGGGGCAGTGGCTTCGCCTTAAGCAGCATCATGCAAACATCACCAAGACACCTGATTGTTATATTATGTATTTTGGTTATTTTAAACCCCTACGGAAAATATTACCATGCTCTACAGGAAAATCGGGGACGTCCCGATAAATCTGTCCGGGAGAGTGGCCGTGAAGCTGCATATGGGGGAGAGTGGCCGCGGGGCGCCCATACAGATAGAGGATGTCAGGATTATTTTTGAAAAGATAAAGGCGAACGGGGGCAGGCCGTTCCTGATAGACACCACTGTATTATACAAGAGCGAGAGGCACACGCAGGAAGGCTATATGAAGGTAGCGAAGGAGAACGGTTACGGGGAATTTCCCATAGTTATAGCGGACGACAATGAATGGGTGGAAAAGAACGGAATAAGGATTGCTAAGCAGATTGTTGAAGCAGACTCTCTGCTCGTGCTCTCTCACGCCACCGGGCACATAATAACTGGGTATGCCGGCGCGATCAAGAACGTGGGAATGGGCTGCTTGGTAAAGGATGGAAAAAGAACCGTGCATTGGGGGACGACACCGCAGCACGACGAATCCAGATGCGCCAGATGCGGGGCGTGCACGAAGGTCTGCCCGGGAGACCTTGTAAAAATGTCAGAAAACGGAAAGATAAAGATAGATTATGAATACTGCGGCGGATGCCTGCGCTGCGTAAGGGCGTGCACCACGGAAGCCATGTTCAACCCTGAGAAAGGGCTGGAGAAATTCTTCGGGATGCTCGCACTGGCCACGAAATCCGTTGTCTCCGGCTTTCATAAAGAAAGCGTTATGTATCTTACCGTGATGAAAAACATAACGAAGTTCTGCGACTGCTCCAAAAGCCGCGGTGATCCTGTGTGCAGGGACATGGGATACCTCGTTGAAGACGGACCGCTGAGGATTGACCAGGAGGCTGTGCGGCTGATAACGAAAGAGAACCCGCGAGCAATAAACATGGATATCTGGAAGCTGTTCGAGAGCCAGGCGAAGAAGCACTTCTGAATTGCCTGAAGTGCCTGTCATAAATTCCTGTAGATACTGTGCATCTTCTTGCTGTAAACCGCGTATGTGATCTCCCTCGGTTCAACATGCCCGAGAGTGGTGTAATTGACGATGTTTTCCGGGTGGCCCATATACATCTTCCAGCAGTATATTCTTCCGCGCCTGCCGGTTCTGAAATAGAGCGTATCATTGAAGACCCTGCTTCCTTTCCCGGAACTGTATTCAACGGAGACCTTTTTCTGTATCCTGGCCATCCTCAACATGACTGGTAGGCTTTTTGCCGGGCTGGAAGTGAATCTCTTTTTCGCCTCTCCTCTCTTTTCAAATCCGGGCACGTAGACAAAATTAAGATCCGGGATATCCGGATATAAGTCATCAAAAAGATATTCCCAATTTTCATACCTGAGTGTGTCCGCCAGAAGGCAGAATGTCTTGTCCCTGGAGGAATAATGACCTCTTAGCCCAAAGGAGGATGCTGCTCTATTGTATTGCCCAAGAGTCGTTTCCTTAAGCACGAGCTTCTTCCTGTCCATGATTTGTAATTAAAGATGTATTTTAAAAGCAGACTTTTAATGTCAGAGTATCCCGGTTCTAGTCCTTCACTCCCTTCCCTGAAGTGCCCCACTGGTACAGCGCGATCCTGAGCTCCTTGTGGGTATCGGAATATTCCTTGATGGGCACGCCCTGCATAACCGCATCGAGCGACTGCCTCATCGCAGTCGCCCCGGCTCTCGATCCGAGCCTGTGTCCATGAACGCCTCCGCCTGCCTGTATCACTATGTTGTTTCCCATTCTTCCGACTAGCGCCGGAACGCTTCCGGGATGGAGGCCGCCGGAGGCAACTGCGAATACCGGCTTTATCTTGTGCCAGAACTGTTCGAGTATGTGCTCTCCCGGCTTTTCAGTCATGAACCTGCCCTCTATCTCATCCTCTATCTCCCCGGTCTCCATAGAAGAGCCTGACATCTTCCCCACATAAGCCGTGCCGACATGTATCTGGTCAACGCCTGCAAGCCTTGCAAGCTTTGCAACGGCGAGCATCGACATGCCGTGCTCTTTAGGCCTTGTGAACATGGCATGGCCTGCGCGGTGCGCATGGATTATCATCCCGAAGTTCATGTCCCTGATATACTGGAGCCCGGACCAGCCGACTGTTATTACGTCTATCATTACGTATTTGCTGCCGTGCCTCTTCGCATATTCGGCCCGCTCCTCCATTATGTGCGCCGGGCCCGTTATGTTGGGGGAGTAGCCTATCATCCTTCCGGTCTCCTGCTGCGCCTTGTCTATCGCCTCCAGTATGAGCGGCACGCGGTCTTCGAAACTACAAAATTTGAGCGACGTGAGGTTCTCGTCGTCCTTTATGAAATCCATCCCGCCTGCGGCGGATTCATAAGCCACCTTTGCCATCTGCCTCGGGCTCAAACCCACCTTCGGCTTTATTATCGTGCCGAGGAGCGGCCTGTTCCAGGCCTTCAGCCTTGTACGCACACCCTCTATTCCGAAAGCGGGGCCGCGGAAGCCGCGGACGTAATCCTCGGGAAAATGCACGTCTTCCAGCCTTAGGGTCTTAACTATCTTCATGCCGAAGACGTTGCCTCCTATGGAACTCATCAGCTGGGGTATGCTCCCTCGCTCGAAAAGATCGATTGGGTAGGCGATTTTGAAATTTCCCGCTTTTTTATCCATCCAGAATACGTGCGGCTTGAGCCGTTTGGCGATAGCCGGGCCCATCGTGGAGACCTCGGTCCAGGTGCCTATTGACGATTCGGTCGCTATCTCGTTGCACGCGGCCTCGAACGTCACGCCGTCCGGCTCCATGGAGAACTCGACTATGATCTCGTTTTCCGAAGGCTTGTACTTAGCATCAACGTAATCCATCCAGACACCCCTGATATTAGAATTTGTGCTGTTCGGCAATAAATAGAAAACGTCACTCCTTTATCCCGAACCTCTCCAGGTCGTTCTTAAGCTGGCCGAGGGAGACGAAGAGTATAGTGTTCATCCCGGCAGACTGCGCTCCATTGACGTTGTTCTCCTGGTTGTCGATGAACAGGATTTCCTGGGGAGCAATGCCAAGCTCTTTGATGACGTATTCATAAATTCTGGCTTCAGGCTTCTTCATCCCGATATCCGCCGAGCAGAAAAGCTTCCTGAACACCTTTCTGAAGCCGAATTTCCTCGCCTTGTAGTCGAACCATGGCTTCACGTCGTTCGAGAGCATGTAAAGTGCATGCTTTTTGGACAACCTGCGAGCAAACCTGAAAACGTCCTCATGCAGGTAAAAAAGCGTGTAATAAAGCTTCTTGGCTTCGACGGATGAAACCACATTTGGCGAGAGCTTCACAAGCTCTGAGAAGAACTCGTCCTCATCTCCCCTTCCGTAGACGAGACCCTTGTCGTGGTAATAGAAATCAAAAAGCTCGTGCGCCTTCTCCACGTCCGCATCTATTAGTTTTATGAGCTTGGAGAATACGTGCTCCCTGTTCACATTCCAGTCTTCGCAGGCAATCACGCCGCCCTGGTCGAAGATGACTGCCTTTATCATATAACTAGATTTGGGGGAGCGCAAATTAAAGCATTCTGATTTTTTCCGGCGTGAGCTCCCTGAGCGATGCCACCACGAGATCCGCACCGGCATCCTTGAGCTGTTTTTCAGAGAACGGGCCGGTGCACACGCCTATGGATTTAGCTCCGTTGGCCTTCGCGCATTTTATGTCATTAGGGGTATCGCCGATTATAACCATCTCTCTCATGGGGAACTTTTTCCCGAACTTCCTCTCTGCCATCTCCTTTGCAATCGGCGGGAGGTCCTCCCTTTTCTCGGCATAGCCCCCGAACCCGCCGAAAGAGAATATGCCGTCCAGGCCGGCGCGCCTCATCTTCTCCCACGCGACCTCCTCGATGTTTCCCGTAAGCAATCCAAGATTCATGCCTTCTTTCTTAAGGGAGGCAAGAAGCTCTCTCACACCCGGGAGGACAAACTGCCTCAGGTCTTTTTCTACGTTTACGTTGAAGAATTTTGTGACGCTCCTCATCGCATCGGGAAGCTTCTTCTCTATTTCTTTCCTGTCCATCCCGGTAGATTCCATGAACATGATTATGATTCCCCAGTCGGTAAGCCCCACTATCTCCCCGGTCCGGAGGTAGCAGTCATTCACGCCGTAAACCTCCGCGAAGGCGGGCGGGAATATCTTCTCCCCCAGTTCGGGTATATTCATCAGCGTGAAGTCCACATCGAAAAGTATCAGCCTGTCCATTATTTCACCAATTGCGTTTTGACATTTTTATTTGTTTCCTTCCCATCTTTGTACTTCGGGTGCATGCGAGACTTGAAGAAGAAGAACCCGACTATCGCGAACGTGGATATGGGAGAAAGCCAGCTTGGTATCTCGAAGCCGAAGCTGTCGAATAGCATTATCGCCCCCAGGACGAGGATGGAATACATCGCACCGTTCTTCAGGTATGCGTAGCGTTTTATGTTGTCTATGTTTCCAACTGTGATCTGGCGCACGACAACTGCACCGAGGCCGTTTCCTATGAGTATGAGCGGGACAGAAAGCGTGAACGCGAATGCCCCCAGCACTCCGTCTATGGAGAACGTTGCATCTATGACCTCGAGGTAGAACAGCTTGCTCAGGTCGGAGAGGCTCTTGTTGCTTTTGTCTTTAAGCTGGGCCTCCTGATGTTCAGCATTTTGTTTGAAGCCATGGGTTATGAAGAACGCCGTGGAGCCTACGACTGCGCCGAAGGCCATCATCGGGTTCCTCTGCAGGGCGAACCAGACTATGGCAGCGAGCAGTATCGATACCACGGCGAAGAACCACACCCCCTTGGAGTGAAAGAACTTCTCGCCGCGGAGGCCATAGTTCTTCGGCTCGATGAACAGCCAGTGGAAGAACAGGAATATGAGGAAAGTCCCGCCAGCTATTAACAGCGTCGGAGCCGAGGACTCGACCGCAGCGATGACAGCAGGGTCGCTGCTGAAGGTGGCGAAGAATGACCCAACGGGCCCGAGCGCGGGCGTAGACAGCCATACTATGAGCCACGGCAGCGCACCTCTTACCAGGAAGACAGCGATCAGTATGCCCCAGATCAGGAACCATCTCCTCGCCTTCTTCCCCATGGTGGACAGCACTTCAGCGTTGATTATCGCGTTGTCTATGCTGCTGATCGTCTCGAAGAGGCAGAGCCCTGCAACGATCAGGATCATTGAGAGTATGTCCATAGCCAAAACCGTATCTTATTTTGTAATAACTGGGCCGGGGAAATAAATAGATTGCGGAATGACGGAATAGATGAGAAAAAAGAAAGCTCACCATTCTCTGTCTAAAAGCGCGAATTCATTTTCGCTTCCAGGAGGATCCATTTCGGATGCTCTGTAAATTCGAATCTCCTTTGATTTTTTATATACTGGTAAAATTCCGCAAACTGTTTCAAAAGTTGAGACGGCCCTCAGCGTTAAACCCTGAGCTTGAGCATCTTTCAAACTTAAACCCATAACATTCACCTCATTGATTTTATCTAAGAAAGTTTTTTAAATGCATTTTTCTGCTTGTTTGTTCAGAATTCGGAACGTCACTTCTTCCTCTTCCTGCGCGAGGCCAGAAGATGCCTGCTGAACTCGAAGAACGCCGGGACGAGCGAGATTACGATTATGGCTATGATGATCACAGAGAAGTTGTCTTTGACCAGCGGGATGTTCCCGAAGAAGAAACCCGCGAAGAGGAACAGCGAGACCCACGCGATGCCTCCTATTATATTGTATAATATGAACTTCCTGTACTTCATCGCCCCCAGGCCTCCGAGAAATGGCGCGAAAGTCCGTATAATCGGGACGAATCGCGCGATCACTATGGTGATCCCTCCGTGCTTGTCGTAGAATTTCTTGGTCCGGTCGAGATACTCCTTGTTCACCAGCCTGCTTTTCCGTCTGATCAGCTCCCTGCCGAGGTAATGGCCAATCCAGTAGTTCACGGTGTCGCCGATTATCGCGGCGGTCGCGAGAAGGATGAAGAGCGCGAAGATGTCGAGCGAGCCTATGGCCGCAAAAGCCCCGGCAGCGAAAAGGAGGGAGTCTCCCGGGAGTATGGGCGCAAAGACCAGCCCGGTCTCCGCGAAGATGATCAGGAAGAGTATCGCGTAGACCAGAAGACCATATTGCTGGATCAGCGCGCCGAGGTGCACATCGAGGTGCAGCACGAAATCCACGAACCATAAAATTATGTCAAGCATACGGAATCACCCAAGACGTGATTACATTGTTTATATTTGAATGGCCCGATATTTATGCGCCGGCCGGTATGAACGGAAGCAGCCCCAGCAGGTAGATTATGAAGAGCGCGTATATGGCCAGGTATAGGATGCCCTCTGGCCTGGTGATCTTCCTCCTGCAGAGGGCGAAGAAGAACAGCAGGCATATGGCTGAAAGGAATATCATGTCTACCCATATGTTCGCGAGCGAGAACGTGAGCGGGCCGATGAGACCTGAAAACCCTAGTATCCAGAACACGTTGAAGTAGTTCGAGCCCACAATGTTACCAAGGGACATCCCCATCTGCTTCTTCCTTGCTGCGATTATGCTGACCACCGTCTCGGGCATGGACGTGCCCGCGGCGACTATCGTGGAGCCGATCAGCCATTCTGAAACACCGGCTGATCTTGCGGAGGCCACGGCAAACTGCACCGTTAAGTGGCCGAGCACGACCACGCCGATAATGAGCAGGCAGCACCAGAGGAACTCCTTCCAGGCAGAGCCCTTTATCCGCTTGACTTTCTCTCCCTCACCGCCTTTCTTCCGGTCGTTTCTGATGATGTAAACCGTATAGGATAATATCAGCACGACCATCAAAGCGGCCGTGAATATGTTTATGCCTCCGACCAGGGCCAGCAGTATGAGTGCTGCTGTGCTCGCGAGCATGAATAAACCATCTCTGCGCATATTCACCTTTTTGAAGGTGAACGGGACAAGAAGGGCGACGATTCCCATTATGACGGCCACGTTGTACATGTTCGAGCCAGTGATGTTGGATATGGAGAGTTCTGAATGCGAGGTGAAAGCGGATATGGAGGATACCGCCAGCTCTGGCATGGATGTGCCGTAGGCCAGGAGGGTCAGTCCTATCACGGTGGCTGAGACCCCCAGTATGCCTGCAAGCTTCACCGAATGGTTTATCAGCTTGTCTGCGATTAACACGAGACCAGCAAGGCTGGCTATAAGCAGGACGAAATTGAGAATGATTTCGAACATAATAATTATTTGTGCGGGACGCGCCTATAAACTGAGCGGGTGGGGACAGTATTACTCCGTAATACTTTTAAAGCTTGGAGGACAAAAATAGGTATGAAAGAGAGGATTGCGCTGACCATCGACAGGGGCCTGCTCGGGAAGCTGGACCGGATGGTGGACGGGGTTAACATGAGGAACAGGTCCCACGCCGTGGAGTCCATACTCTCAAAGCATCTCGACGCCAGAGGGCCGGGGCATGCGGTCATACTCTGCGGAGGAGAAGGAACACGACTTAGGCCAATCACATATGAGATACCCAAGGCGCTCATACCAGTGCAGGGTAAGCCTCTCGTGGCGCACATTTTCGACCTTCTTAAGAAATACGGCGTGAACGACGTCATAATCTCCACCGGCCACATGAAGGAGAAGGTGAAGCAGGGGCTCGGAAGTGGTGAAGGAGGGATGAAGATAAGCTTCATAGAGGAGAATAAACCACTTGGCACTGCCGGGCCGCTCGCGCTCCTCAAGGGCAGGATCGATTCAAGCTTCATAGTCTCCAACGGCGACGAGCTCAAGGACATAAACATAAAGGATATGTTCGAACACCACGTCAGAAACAGGGCGCTCGCGACCATAGCGCTCACGACGGTGAGCGACCCGAGCCAGTACGGGGTAGCCAGGCTGGATGGGAACAGGATAGTGGAGTTCGTCGAGAAGCCGCCGAAAGACAGTGCTCCCTCAAACCTGATAAACGCCGGCTTCTACATACTCGAGCCGGAGGTCATATCCATGATAAAGCCGGGATTCTCCATGCTCGAGAGGGACGTCTTCCCGAAGCTTGCGCAGCAGGGCAGGCTGTTCGGATTCCCGTTCTCGGGCCAGTGGTTCGACACCGGGAACATGGAAAGGTACGAGAAAGCAATTAAAGAATGGAAAGGAATAAGATAATACGTGATTGATACGAAAGCGGTCATACTTGCAGGCGGGACTGGAACAAGGTTGAGACCACTCACTGACAACACCCCGAAACCAATGCTCCCGCTGAAAGGCAAGCCCATCCTCGAGCATGTGATAGACCACCTGAAGGAGAATGGGATAACCGACCTCATAATAACGCTCGGCTACATGGGCCACCAGATAACCGATTACTTCGGGGACGGCTCCAAGTTCGGAGTGAGCATAGAATACGTGAAGGAGAACCAGCCGCTCGGGACCGCCGGCTGCCTGAACCTTATCCGGGACAAGCTCACAGAGACTTTCCTTCTGGTTGGCGCGGACAACGTGACCCATCTCGACCTGAAGAAGTTCATAAACTTCCACAGGGAGAAATGTGGCCTTATGACCGTGGCGCTCTTTGAGTTCAACAGAAAAGTCGAGTTCGGAATCTACGAGCTCGGTGAAGGCCACAGGATAAGCCAGTTCAAAGAGAAGCCAACTTACACCCACACGGCAGGCACGATGATATTCTGCATAGAGCCCGACATATTCAACCACATACCCAAGAGCTGCGATACTGTGCTGAACCTCACTGATCACATAATCCCGGAGCTCCTGAAGAGGGGCGAGAGAGTCTACGGCTTCCCCTTCAGCGACTTCTGGGTGGATATCGGGAACATGGAGCAGTACGAGAGCCTGAACAGAGGGTAGGACAAATTATTATAGCATGAAACCTTACTTTTATCATGCCCCACATACACGAGAAGATAGATTTCACGGTGGAAGTCTTCATAGTCTTCAGGAACAGGGTTCTCCTGCGAAAGCACGACAAATACAAGTTATGGCTGAGCATTGGCGGACACATCGAGCACGAGGATGACCCGAACGAGGCCGCGGTCCGGGAGGTCAAAGAAGAGGTGGGTTTGGATGTCGAGCTTTACTGCGACCCGAAAATACCTTTGGCCAGGCTCGACGGATACAGGGAGCTGATCCCGCCTGCTTTCATGAACAGGCACAGGATAAACGAGACTCACGAGCACGTCACGCTGGTCTACTTTGCGCGCGCTAAGACAGATAGACTGAAGCTCTCTGACACAGAGGTGAGCGAAGAGGTTAAGTGGTTTACCGCAGAGGAACTCGACCGTCCTGAATTCGGGATAAAGGAGCACATCAGGATGTATGCTAAGTCCGCGCTAATGGCGGTGGGTAAGTAGTCTGTGCGGGTTTTAATTTACCTCCGTGCAATAATATAATATGCGGAAGCTGTTTTGCCATCAGGCGCTGATCGCAACCCTTGTTGTTTTAGCCGTTGCCGCCGCGAGCGGGTGCACGACGGACAACCTTTCCGGGCAGGCATATTCGGCATATTCCAGCCCCGCGGCAGCTGCTTTCTCCCCGGAATCCAACAGGATGACCAGGACAGGACCTGACATCGATTTTTCCCAGGACGGGTCGGCCCCGGCCGGAATATCTGCCCCTGTGTATGCGCTATCCATCGATGCCAACATAGCGCTTAACGGCAACGCTGCCTATGCCAGGATCATACTCGTGGACGAGGCCGGCGGGGAATATCTCATTTACGAGGCGAGCCCGCTCCTGTCCAGCGGCATGTCATTTTCAGTCAGCAACGTGTGCGAGGAGACCTGCTATCTGAACGGAGTCAAACCCAAACTGATAAAGACGGAGATGGAGAACGCGCGCGTGGACATAACCAGTATGTACTACAGCCCCGTCCGGACGGCCGAAAGGAACAAGCTTTCCAAAAGGTCATCCCAGGAGAGCGCGAAGATAGCGAAGATGAACGAGAACATAGCGAAGATGGGGCTGCACTGGACGGCAGGGAAGACATCCGTCTCCGGGCTGAGCTATGCTGAAAAGAAGAAGCTTTTCCCGGGTTCAGCCAGGCTCCCGAACCTCCAGGGGTTCGAGTATTACAGGGGCGGGGTATTCAGCCTGGGCGGCGGCTCCGCCGCCGCGGGCGTACAGTCCGACAACCTGCCGCCGAAATGGGACTGGAGGGATGTGAACGGCGAGAACTGGATGACCCGGGTCAAGAGCCAGGGAGGATACACCTGCATCCACTTCGCCACCATAGGCACGCTCGAGGCCCAGATAAACCTGTATTACAACCAGCACCTTGACCTTGACCTTTCTGAGCAGATGCATGCGGACTGCTTCAACAACGGGGACATAACCGGGCTCAGCAACATGCCGCCCGAATGCACGGTGAGCCCGAACAACTGCAACCCCGGTAACATATTCTGCAAGATGATGTACTATGGAGTTGCTGATGAGGCATGCGACCCGTTTGCCGGGAGGGACATGATGTTCGACCCGGGCACGTGCGGCGACACGAGCAAGGTGTGTTCAGCATGCAATACGAATTATGTCTGCTCCGACTGGAGGGACAGGCAGTGGAAGGTCTCCGGCTTCTGGGACTACAAGTTCCCTGGAAGCGTCCAAAGTCAGAGCTGTTTAAGGCAGACCGTGAATCCGTCCGTGACGGAGTTCAAGAAGGCGCTCATAGAATTCGGCCCGATGAGCAGCGGCATAAAATCCATGAATCACGCGATGGTCCTCGTCGGCTACAACAGGACGACCCTGGGAGGGGAGATCATATGGATATTCAAGAACAGCTGGGGCGAGGGATGGAACGAGCTTGGATGGGGTGTGAACGGCTATGCATACATAGGGACATACGATCTCTCTCCTCTGGAATACGGCTCCATACCTCTTGGTCCGTACATCCCGCCAACGAGCAGGAGCTACTGGCCCTCCGGCTTCACGAACACCATAAACTGCGTGGACAGGGACGGCGACGGGTATTGCAGCTGGGGAATAACCAGGAACAGGCCGGACAGCTGCCCATCGACATGCAGAGCAGAGAAGGACTGCGACGACACGAGGTCTGACCTGGGGACGTTCGACCAGAGCATGAACTGCGTCCCGATAGCTACCACCGGGATAGTGGACAGGGAACCGCTGACCCCGAGGACGCCAACGACCGGGACGCTTTACATAATCTCAAGGCCGGCCGGGGCGACCATATATCTGGACGGCGTCATGAAGGGCAACGCCCCAAAGAGGATCACAGACGTGTCACCCGGGAAGCATAAGATAAAGGCGGAGAAGACCGGCTACATCTCCATGACGGTCGAGGTCACGGTGCTCCCCGGAAAGACGCACAACGTGCCGATGATCATGTTAAAGAAGTTCTGGTAGCGCTGAAGCCAACACACTAATTGGTCGGCTCGCTGTTAATTATGCTAAACCACCAGTTGAAACTGGTGAAATTCTACTTTATGATCATCTTATTGAACAGCTTCATTGCTTCCCTGTCAGGAGTTATGTCCAGCAGGCTTATCTGGTCCCGCGGTATCCAGAATATGTGCCCCGCTTCCAGATTCCTGGGCTTGCCCCTCCAGTTCTCGCACACGTAATAATGGAGAAGTTGGTCTTCGACCGGGGTATGGTAAGGCATCTTGACCAGGAACCTGAATCCCCTGGATGTGAGATAAAGCTCTTCCCTCAGCTCCCGCGCGCAGGCCTGGTCATGTGTTTCGCCGGGCTCGACGTGCCCCCTGGGGATCTCGATTTTGCCCGGCTCGTTGTCGTCGTCCGCGCGCCTCTTCTCCGCGAGTATCTTCCCGTCCCTGTGGATGATCATCACCACGATGTCAGCGGGCTTCATGATAATAGTGTGTTTCAGCGGGTTAAATCCGTTCGCCCTGGCCGCAAAATATTTCTACTAAGCAGTGGCAATAACACAAAGATATTTAAAACATGTTTTTAATTAATGTGCATGCAAAGTAAAACCGGCTTGGATTTCGAAGATGCTTTCATGTACACCATAGACATGTTAGAGGAAAGAGGGTATCCTTACCAGGATGCATTATACTCGGAGGAAACCGTTTCCGTCTCTGAAAAAAGGCGCCTGATGCAAAGGATGAGACGCCATAAAATCGATTACGGATGGGAAAAGAAACGCGATGAAGCTCTTCGGAAAATCTTAACAGCTGCCACGGATGGAGTAGCCCCCGGCGGAGAACCGGCTTCCGCATCTGCAGGGAAGCCTGAGAATGACTCCGAAGTCGATTTCCACAGGCCGGGAATAATGAAATCCGTCGTTTTCAGGTATATGAAGAACGGGTCGGAACCGCACTTCATAATTGCCTGCACGAGCGGCAGGGAAAGGGTGAGTCCTCACGAGCTTATGGCTGAATTCGGACTTTCCAAGGGTGAGTCAGACACACTGGACCACAGAATGAGCTCCTATCATATGTTTGAGGCGACCGGCCGCTGGAAGGGGGAAATAGGCCCGATAGTCGCGGATGAAAAATTGGAAAGGTTGGACGGGATATATTTCACCAATTCTCTCATGAGGAGGTCTCTGAAAGAGCCCAAAAAGGCATTCGACATACCATACAGGATGGACAGGTCCATGATGGTCAGGGCAACCCATCTCTTCGAGGTCCTAAAGCAAAGGAGCAGCAAGTACAGGACATGGTCTGCCTTTGAAGGCGATGTGCCCTTCGAAGTCCTCGAATGGAAAGTAAGAGAGGGCGAACGCAAAAACGGGGTTGATTATCTTTTCGCCGGAACCACGGTCTCTTACAGGGGAAGAGAATATGTGATCAGGAACCCCAGAAAGGGGCATCCAGGATATGACAGAAGGGCGCATTGCTACGGAATGCCGGTTTCTGATGGCGCTAGATTGCTAGGGCACGTTCCGCTCCCGATATCTTACCAGGATTTGGAATCCCGTTTTGACAAATATTTAAATCAATTCCCCAATAGTATCCAATAATATATATACCTGAACTGTATAGAACTTAAACAATAAGTGGTTTAATATGGCATTGAGATCAGCCAAGTGCTACAGGAAGCCTGAAAGGCCGAACACGCGCATAAGCATATGCAAGCCCAGGAGAAGCTATGTGAAAGGTGTCCCCGCCATAAAGATCCACAGGTTCGAGTCCGGGGTCAAGAAGGAATACCAGCTTACTTTGTATCTCAACGTGAGGGACCACGTCCAGATCAGGCACAACGCGCTTGAAGCCGCAAGGTTATCCGCCATGAAGGAACTCGAGAAGAAGGCCGGCCCTGAAGCTTACTTCCTCAAGGTTTTGGTTTACCCGCATCATGTCCTGAGGGAGAATCCTCTCGCCACCGGAGCAGGGGCAGACAGGTTCCAGACAGGCATGAGGAAATCCTTCGGGAAGCCCATAGGCACGGCTGCCATAGTGAAGCCTGGCCAGAGGATACTGCAGGTGAATGTGGACAAGATACACGAGAAGTTCGCAAGGAAGGCTCTCAAGATCGCCTCGTCCAAGCTCCCGAGCGCATGCAAGATCGAGGCCATTGGGCTGTAGGTTAACTCTGTTTTAGCCATCCGTGATTGGATAAAGGTAACTGGTTGTCCTAATTCTGACTATATCCTTTTGAGTAAAGGATTCAAGAAAAGAAAAAAAGGGAGGGCGTCGTTTGCTCCCGGATTAAGCCCCAGACACAGGTCTGACCTGAGTCATACAGGCCCCCCAATTCACCTTTTTCCAGGGGCTTTCATAAGCCCGAGAGCTGCCCAAAGCACACCGACCAGCAATAAAATCCAGCCTAAGAACTGGAAAAGATATACGCCGTAAATCGCTGCCGCTCCTGCCATGTCAGTGAAGAAACTCAATTCGAAGCTTATGGACAGCAGGAAGAAGACTCCTGCGATCGCTATGAAGCTGAACTGTCTCTCAGCCTTCGACCTTATCTTGGCGTACTCCGCAAAAACCGGTGTTATCAGTGTCGCTAGGGCGAACCATACCATCTCAAATGCCATATATTTGCACCCTATTTTAATTATTGGCCCAGGCCATAATATACCTGATTATTTCGACGGATGACGAATTTTCGCCTTTTTCCTTTTTTACAAACAGGCCATTTACAGGTAAACCTCTATGACGGCGCCCAGAAGGACGAACAGCACCCCGACCACGAGTATGAGCATGCTGTCCACGAAGATTTTAGAGAGCACCTCCAGCTTATGGCTCCGCAGTATCGCCGCCGACAGAAGGCCTCCGGAGAGGCCGGCGCAGAGATACCCGACCACCTCCGGTATGCCGTGGGGCAGGAATTGCATGGTGACCAGCGGTATTTCATATATCGACTTGGAGAGCTCTCCCACGTACACCCCGAGTATGGAGGCGTTCCACACGAGAATGAAGACCATCCCGGCCCCGAAGAGTATCGAGAACACGAAAGAGAAGACAAAGACGTTCAGGTTGTTCATGGTGACCCCGAGGAAGGATTCTATCGACCCCTTCATCACAGCCTGGCCGCTTATGGCCGCCCTCACCCTCTGTATCTCGGTCATCTGCACGTGGAAGAAGTTGGGCTTGAGGAAGAACGCCCACAGCGAGAAGGCGAATGTCACCCCCAGGAAGAAGAACAGGAACATTATCAGGTCCTTCTCGTGCCTGCCCCAGAAGTTCTTCGAGTAGTGCGCCTTTATCGCGTCCTCCTCCATCTTCTCCTCCTTCTTTATGATCACGGTGATGAAATAGACCGAGGGTATGATCGTGAAGAGCACGGCGAAGATGCCCCCGAGGTTGAAGGTCGAACTGCCCATCCGGACAGTGTAGGATATCTGGGTGCTGAGGATTATGGCCACGTTCGTGATAAGGAATGCCCACAGGAACGTGAGATACGGACTTCTATCCACCTCCCGGAAATTCAGGATGGATTCGAGCATGATATATTCTTGGCCCGGTGACTAAAATATGCTCCAGCGGCACGAACGCGCTTAAAAAAATTTACATGCATATATTAAAAATGATAAAGCGCCTGACTATCCCTGGAAGCATAAAGAAACACATAGAAGATGACATCGAAGGTATGCGCCCCGGGAAGGGCGAGATCCAGGTCTCGGTAAACCTTCTTCCATCCAATTATATTCATGAAACGGAGTTGCTCGTTCCGGAAGGCTTCATGCACTTCATCTCTCCGAAGCTACCGAAAGAGAGGGTGAGCGGGGAAGAGGACCTTAGCGCCTGCAGGATCCTGACGTACAGGTCGAAGAACCGTTTACAATTACTGTGGTATGTGATCAAAGGCAGATGGATGTCGAACATCCTTGAGGACAGCCTTAAGGAGATGGAGAAGTCCGGGAAAGTGGCAGGGGTTGTCCAGAACTTCAATTTCAGCCTGGAACCGGGTGAAGGGAATGCTTTCATCAGGGATTTTCTGGGCAGTTCAATTGGCAAAATTGGCACACCATACACGTCGGCCCTCCTGGTCGGATACAAAAACAGGGGACTCGAGGCGTATAATGCCGGGACCGGAAGGGAACCCATAGAAATCGGATACGCGTGACCGCTTGGTCATTCACTTCTTCCCGTGCTTCAAAAACTGGGCCAGAAGAGCTTCAAGCTGTATCTCCGGCGAGCCGCCCTGGTTGAGGCGGAACTCGAACTCCCCCACATGGTCGACCAAGGCAATCTTCTTCTCCTCCGGGATGTCGAGGTCGAACACCTGCTTGTGGATGCCGCGGATTATGTCCTCGCCGGACAGGCCCTGGTTGATCAGCATGTCGTAGAGTTTCTTCCTCGCCTCGGCGAACTTCCCGTGCAAGGCTGATTCCACCATCTCATGGATGTCCTCGGGCTTGGAATGGGCTGAGGCCTCATACACGGTCTCCCTGTTGACCTTGCCCAGGGCCGAAGATGACTGGAGCAGGTTGATTGACTGTCTCAGGTCGCCGCCGGATATCTCGTAGATGGCCTTAAGCGCATCCTCCGTGACCTCAAGCTCTTCGGCCTTGATTATCCGCTTCAGGAACTCATTGACCTCGGGCTCGGACAGCTTCCTGAACCTGAACACGGCCGTTCTCGACTGGATCGGCTCTATTATCCTCCCGGAATAGTTGCATGAGAGGATGAAGCGGCAGACTCCCGAAAATTTCTCCATGGTCCTCCTGAGCGCCTGCTGCGCTTCAGGGGTGAGAGCATCAGACTCGTCAAGGAATATGATCTTGAAATCCGTTCCCATGGACTTGACGCGGGCGAAGTCTTTGATCCTTCCTCTCACGACATCTATGCCCCTCTGGTCGCTCGCATTGGTCTCCTGGAAGTTCTCCTTCCACCTGGCCCCGAAAAGCTCGTGCGCCATGCACAGAGCCATGGTGGTCTTGCCCACGCCGGCGGAGCCTGCAAAAAGCATGTTCGGGATGCTCCCTTTCTTGGCCCAGGCCTTCAGGCGGGAGACGACATGTTCCTGCCCCACAACCTGGTCGAGCCTCTGGGGTCTGTACTTCTCGGTCCATATCTCGAGGTTCATAACTATGATATGCAAAGGTGGCTTTTATAGTTTGGTCAGAAGAAGGAAAGTTCTATCGCTCCATCCCGTGCTCGTCCCTGTATCCGGGCTGGAAACCACTCTCTACTCGATCTGTCACATTTTCTCCTGACGAACCTATCTCCTCGCCATGCGCGCCTGTGAAAGGCTTGTCTGAACCCGAAGCGGGTATCTCGTCAGGGAACGGGTCTTTTATCGAATAGACAAACATGCGGGAGTGCCTGAATCTTTTCCTGTTTCCGGACGAGCCTGAGAACCGGGTTTGAGGGTCAACCTCCATAATCCGGGCAACCATGGCTTTTTCCCCGGACTCTATGACGCTTGCCCGGTACTCTATCGAATCTTTGAAAAGGCATGAGTACAAAAAGCTCACGACCTTTCCGATCCCCAGATCATCTTTTGTGAACGGTATGAGGTATTTACTACTCCTGACATCGCCAAGAATTTTTCCCATTATTTTAGATTGGGGAAAAGTTTTAAAAGGGGAATCTACCACACCCTGCTTTCGCGCACCAATTTAACCATCCCCCGCGAATAATAATACAGGTGGATTCTGCATGATAGTCGCTATAACGGGCACGCCCGGGACGGGGAAGACTGCGATCGCCAAGGCTGCCGCCAGGAGGCTGCGCTGGCTGTATCTCTCACTGAACGAACTGGCCGAGGAGAAGAGGTTGTATAAGAGCTACGACCAGGACAGGAAGTGCATGGTGGTTGATATACCCGCCCTCAGGGCCGAGATAAGCAGGCTCGGCCTCAAACACAGGGACATGCTCCTTGACGCCCATTATGCCCACGAGATGCCCTGCGATTTCGTCATAGTGCTGAGGACGGAGCCCAGGATACTCAGGGAAAGGATGGAGAAAAAGGGCTTCTGGGCCTCCAAGATAGAGGAGAACATGGAGGCCGAGATAATGGACGTGGTCAAGGAGGAGGCGCTCAGCAGCGGGAAGAACGTCTACGAGATAGACACGACTAAGACGACTCCAGCCCAGGCCGCCTCCCGCATAGTGGACATGATAAGGAGCGAGGCCATCCTCACCCGGGACGTGAGAATACCGGAAAAGCTCCTGCCCGAGTTCAGGAAGCCCCACGGGAAGGTGATGCGCGGGGACTGGAAAGCCATAGTCTCAGAAGCACGGAAGGAGGCTGTGCTCCCCGGAGAGAAGAAAAGCCTGATCATCACCGTGGGAGACCACTGCAGCTACAACCTAATAGAGAACGGGCTGGAGCCCAACATGATCATAATAGACGGCATGGAGAAAAGGCAGAAGTTCGACCGGGATATTGTCTTCGAAGGGCTAGATGTCGCCGCGCGCAACCCTGCTGGAGGCATAACGCTCGAGCTCTGGAAGACCATAGAGAACATAATGCCGGACCTCGAGGAGGGGATAAACAGGAAAGTCGTTGTAGAAGGCGAGGAGGACCTTGCGGTCTTGCCGTGCATGTTGTTTGCTCCGTCTGGCACGGTCATATTCTACGGCCTCATCGACAGGCTGGTCATGGTCAAGCTCACGGAGAAGAAGCGGGCTGAGGCCAAAGCCCTTCTGAAGAGGATCGTGGAGGGGCAGAAAACGGAGAGAAAGTCAAAGCCTTCCAGGCCCAGAAAAAAACAGAGCCGAAAGAAATAATCAACCTTTATTAAGGGGCACGGACCAATTATAATTATGAAAAAGGGCGAAATGTCATTCGCGCTCATGATCGTGGTCGCCGCGATAGTCATCATCGTGGTGGCGCTGGTCATGCTGACTATTTTTGGCGGCGGGATGCAGAGCGTTGGGTCTATAACCAGTGCACAATCCAGTTGTTCATTAAGCTACCATGCAGCGTGTACTACAACGGGACAGCCACCTTCTGACTGGGCGATTTCAAATAAAGTTTACACTGATAACAGCGGGAAGAAACTACAGAACAGTTGCTCCTTCATAATGAAGCTTGCTAGAAGCGGCGGAGACTGCTCATGCGTAAGACTTAGCGATACTGGCGTGTACTCTCCAGACTGCTGATGAATAATCCCGGACTTCTTAAATCTAATAAGCCACTTTCTCCAATTATAATCATGCGCAGGGGCATGAAGGGGTTCATCATAAACTGGATGATGGGGCTTATGCTGGTCACCATGATAACCGTGGCGATACTGATCATATACGCGATGAACAAGTTCGCCGCTTTTAAGCCTCCGGCTTAACCAAAGACGCAGGTAGAACCTGCGTCATCTGCTGACAGACTGCGTTGCAATACAAACAACCATGGATGTTCATGTTTACGATTTGGCAGGATTGATGTCATGATGAAGAAAGGCCAGAGCGGGCTTGAGATGGGGTTCGGGAGCGTGATAGGCATACTCCTGATGGTCGCATTCATAGCAGCCATGGCACTGATCGTGGTGCTGGTGATGAACACCATGACAAACCCTACAGGCGTCGGGGACGTGGGCCACGGGGGGAGTAGCGGTGGTGCCGGTGCCTCAGGCGGATTTAAAAGCAGCATAACGATCGGGCAGCATGCGGTCTCATATAACCTTACAATGACTGCCATAGATCCGCACCAGGCAGAAACCTGATGGCTTATTTTTGCTAGCCGGTTACTCGTTTAGTGTGTCTGTCCGCCGTTTGTTGGAGCATTATTTAAGCCCGCCCGCCTAACATTAATTTATGAAGGGCGCCAGCGAGATTACCGAGTGGGCATTACTGGCCGTTTTCGTCATAGTTATGGTGGCAGTCGTCCTTGTCCCGGTGAACGATTACATATCAAAGACCGTGCAGGGAGCATGCCTGACAAAAGCCATCAGCCCGCTCAAAAGCATGGTCGGGGCCATACAGAGCGGGAAGTCGGGCCACGTCGTGGTGGAGGCGGGCGGCTGCGTGGAAGAGATAACGATAGGCAATGATGCGGCCATGCCGGGAAGGCTGGAATGCGAGATAGGGACTGATAAGAAGAGTTACGTGGGAATTGAGATAAACAAGGCCAATCTGGGAGTTTTCGGGCAGGACCAGGTGAAGTTCTACGAGGTCTGGAAAAAGGACCAGTGCATCGCTTCATCCGCCACGATAACCCCTGTAAAGGGCGAATGGGACTGCGGCAGCTATTCTTCCGGGACAAAGGCCAAGATTAAGGGCGGCGTGGGGAAGGTCTACTGCCTGACATACACATCCGAGAATGACCGCCAATGGGCCACCTTGAGCTGCAGGAAGATTGATTCAACGGATGATGAATGTGCCGGGGGCGGCGGGTTCTCCGGTAGCGGCGGAAGTCCTGGCGGAGCCGGAGCCTCCGGATGATAATCCGCAGAGCAACATTCATATCAATCATGATTCGGTGTCGGGAAAGGGGCTATGGGAAGCAAAAAGGCCAGCATAGTGCAAAGCAGGTCGATGGTGTCAGTGGTCTTTATATTGGTGGGCCTTACCGGGCTGATCGTCTTCTACAACAACGTATACGCGCCCACGCTCACATATGACCAGGAGGCGAGAGCCTATTTCACCGCCCAGAGCCTTGCCACCTACATGTCCTTCATGTCGAACGTGGAGGAGGGGGAGACGGCCCGCGACCTCAACGGGACCTTCGAGGTCAGCATAGAGAAGAAGTCCCGCGGCTGGTACGCGATAAAGGTGGCTTATTCCTCCCGTGGG
>Ga0315274_10001756_pt1 | contig 33175 bp, 5 predicted proteins | sample YL17G02_20_MG_FD_203700 | JGI IMG/M metagenome (GOLD analysis project Ga0315274, IMG submission 203700) | Sediment microbial communities from Yellowstone Lake, YNP, Wyoming, USA - YL17G02_20 | ecosystem: Environmental > Aquatic > Freshwater > Lake > Sediment | place: USA: Wyoming | collected...
ACCAAACGTTGGACCATTTAATATCAGCGATGAGTTTGGTAATGTTATTGCTATAGATGTATCTAAGAAAACATTAATTAGAGGTATTAGTTATATAGTGAATGATAATGTTAATGTTATTACAATTGAATCTACAGGAAAATGTAAGTTTATAAAAAGTTTTCCTCTCACTGTATTTGATGCATTACAATATTCTGCTTCAGTGTACACTCAAACTATAACAGGTTGTATATGGAGACACTTAACTAACATAAGAATTTACAATACATTCTATGGAAACATAGCACCATACATTATTGAATATCCTTTTGCCTATCAATATCAAGATGAAATTCTTCAGAATGTAAAAGACTACACTAAAGCATATGAATACTATCCTGTAGAAGATGGTGTGTTTAATGATAACACAAGAATAGAAACAAATGATAAATGGTTTAATAAAGCTGTCTTATATAATGGACAACAGAGTTCTGGTGTGCTAGAGCTTGTGGCCAAACCTTTACATAACTTAAAGGCTTACTTACAATACCCTATATTTAATACAGATAGTAAAACTATCACTTACACTAAGAGTGATAACTTCTATCAGTACAATACATTCTGGGCTACAGAGAAAAGTTCTCAGATTCCATTATTCAATACAACTTGTGAAAACTTATCTATTGATAAGATAGTGAATCAAGCTAATATGGATTATGGTCCTAGAAGCTTTAAGAAAGCAACGCTAAGAGCAAAAGAATTAAAAGTGAGACATATACTAGATAACAGTTCAACAACTCATCTAGTGAGTCAATTTATATTAACACCTGCACAAATATCTTACAAGTAATGAGTAGTGGTAAAGTAAAATGCACATGTGGATGGTCCTGGAACAAATCTGATTCTAGTAAGAAGGATATGTACATATGCCATGAGTGTGGTAGAGATAATTCTAACAACATGAAAAATGGTGGTTGGCTAGATAGCTATGCTGATGGTGGAACAATGCAAGAACACCAAGAGAACTATAATGATTCTTCTGTATCATTACCAGAAGGATTTGTTGGTATGGGATATAATACCAAAGGAAGAAACTATTCTCCTGCATGGGGGGGTCAGTTTCAAATGGGTGGAAATATCTATCCAGTTAACTATGTTCCTCAAGCACAGAATGGTGAAGATGCAATTAGTTGGACAAAAGAATATGTTAAGTCACCTAAGTATAAAGAACGTATAACAAATGCTGGTTATAATAATCCAGATGAACAGATAGATAGAAGATTACAAAATTTAGAAAATGTAAATATTGTAGATACATCTAATCCAAGAGGCACTGTATATAAACCAAGTAAAAATACTATTGAGACAGGTTATCCTGAAGATCTACAATATTATAACATACATAAAAATCTATATCCTACTAAACCAGAATTAGATAGTATTATAGCACATGAGCTTGGTCATTCAGAAACTAATAGAAAAGGATCTGCAACATCACTTTTAAACAAACGTGATCGTGAGGAATTAAAAAATAGATTGCGTCCAGGTTCTGATGAAGACCTTGAAGTTTATATCAATGGTGAACTTAAACATGATAGATCAAAACATAATATTATTCCAGAAGAAAATAAATCTGATTTAAATTCTTTTAGATATGACTTACGTAATATGTATGATGCAGGTAATGAAGATTTTACAGAAGAGTATTTAAAAAATTCACCTGATTCATTTGCAAAAGAAAGATTATTAAAAAATTATTCACCAGAAGATTTGATTTGGTTGATGAATAATGTTGCACAGAATAAAGAATCTAATCAACAAGGTAATGTAGCACAGATGGGTGCCTCTATTCCAGGAGCTGTAGGTTTTTCGTATGCAAGAGTAGGAGCACCAAGTAAAGGACCACGTAGAAATCAAACTGATGTTACAGATGCTTCTGCACAGAATGGTAAAGAAATGAGTTACTATCAAAATGGATTAGATTTCCAACCTAAGAGTATTAGTAAAAATGGTGGATGGTTAAATAAATATGATGTAGCACAAGCTGGTGCACAAGTTGAATATGGTACACCTGAATATGAAGAATTATATAACAAAGGTGAAGTTGTAACAGATGAAGGTGGACGCTCTCCTATTTTATTAGATGAAGTAGTTGTTGAAGGTAAACCATTAACAGAGTTTGGAAAAACTAGAAAAGAAATTGCTGCAAAAAATAAATGGGAAGACTATGCTCAAAAATACTTAGGTAACTTTGAAAAGAGTATGGGGCAAACTCTTGAGAATCTTCCTGAATCTAGAAAACAAGAATACGAAGATTATGTAAATAAGTTAGCATTTAATGAATATATTAAAACACATCCACAAGCTAAAGGTGAGAAGCGTGGTGCATACATAGATAGAATGCAAACTGAGAATGCTAACAGTTCTAATTTTGAAAGAGCATATGAAGCTAATGCAGATTATAATGATGCAACAGATGTTAATAAATGGAGAAAAGGATTAATAGGATTAGGTAGTCTTGTAATGGGTCCAGGAGCTATTAATGATTTAAAACAAACTAGCGGTTACTTCTCTACAAAAGAAAAACAAGATCTTATAGAAAACCCTATTCTTTCTAATATTGATACAACATTAGGAACACTAGAACCTTTAACAATTCCTGTTGAATCATTATATGGTAATAAATCTTTTGGAGATATTGCTTCAGGAGAAAATGCAAATATTCCAATGACAGCAAGATTAATTGGTGATCCGTTAATGCCTCTATTTGAAGCTGCACCATTATTAATGGAAGGAGTTAAAGGTTTAAGAGGAGCATCTACTTTAGCAAAAGCATTATCTGAAGAAAGTGCACTGTCAAAATTAAATATGGTTGATGAAGCAGTTGCTTCTAAACCTTGGGAAATGCAAGAACTTCCAGGATTACACATAAAGTCTACAATGACAAATAATCCAAAAGGTTTGTATACACAAGTATCAAAAGATGGAACTATAAATACAGAAAATGCTTTAAAATTTATTAAGAATAATGAAGGAGAAGAAAAATATAATCTAATACGTCAAGGATTTGGAGAAAGTCTTCCTAAGAAGATGGACTACAACGAATTTATAAAAATAGTTCAAGATCAACTTATTCCTTTAGATACACAAATAGTAAATCATTCTTCTAATTATGGAATATCTAGTTTAGGATATCCAGGCCCTAAAAGATCTAGTTTTGAAACAGCAATAGAAAATCTTGAACAGGAGTTACAGCAAGCAATAAAAACTCTTGAAGAAACAAAAGCAAAAGGATATGAATATGATGGTATAGAAAATCATGTAAATTATTTGAAAGAAAGAATTGCAGTTAATCAAGCAACTTTAAAAACTGTTCCATTAGAAAACAAAACATTTGTATTTGGAAATAAACAAAAATTTGGTAGAGGATCTTCTGCACATAATAATCCTAAAGAAACATTAGGACATGTGCATTATTTAATTGATCCAGAAACACCTGATGTACTTACAGTGACTCAAATACAATCTGATGCTTTTCAAGGTACTCATAGAATGATGCCTAAAAGTTTAGAAGATGCAATGATGAAATTAGATGAGGTAAAAGGAAATAGAAAAGAAGTATATAAAGTTTTTGGTGATGAGTCTGAAAAATTCAAAGAGGTTCTTGATGATGCTAATGAGTATTTAAAATTAGAAGAAAATCATATTAAAAATTTTAACCAAAAGATTTTATTAGATAAAAATCACCAAGAAAGATATTTACAAGAAATTGTAGCTAATGCTGCAGAGAGAGGTGATATAAATAAAGTGAGAATACCTACGTCTGATACTGCTGCTAAGGTACAAGGATATACACCTAAGAGAGATTGGAATGTAGACATAAAAGAAGGAGATGAAATAGTTTTATTAGATGGATCAATAGGAAAAATTACAGATGATACATTTTTTAATGTTACAGAAATTACTAAATCTAATGGAGAAAAAATTCATGTTGATTTTACTATACTTGGATCTGAAAAATCTAAAACTCCACCAGTTAAATCTGTTAATAATACAGAATTAAAAGAAGTTAGTGGTTTTCGTCCTGAACAGCAAACCATTCTTAAAAAATATTCAGAACAACCTAAACTTATTAAAAAACTATTTGGTGAAGAACCTACCATAGTAACAGATGGTAAAGGTAACACATGGTATGAATTTGCTATACCTGAAAGTTTTAAACAAGGTAAAGGACAAATCAAAGCATTTAAACAAGGAGGAATCATTAAAGATGATAGAGGACAATGGGATCATCCAGGAGAGATAACAGAAATAGGAAGTAATCAAATAACAATGCGAGGAGTTCCTTATCCTGTATTAGGAGTATCAAATACTGGTGATACACAAATGATGTATCCAGAAGAAGAATATGAATTTGATGGAGAGAAAGTTACAGAATATCCAATTGCTCAGAATGGTTTTGATGCAAAGGCATTTCAAAAAGTATTAGATGAAAAATTTCCAAGATCTTGGAGAAAGAAAAAAGATATTAATATACGTGAAACAAATCCTGTTAAAAAAGATAATACTAATGTTAAACAAAAGAATGAAATAATTATACCAACTAAAAAAGAAAAAGCTACAAGATCTATACAAGACCAAAAAGAATATATGAAAGGTTGGATGGACTCTCCAATGTATAATGAAATGGTTGATAATAGTACAACAGGTATATCTGATAAATTTTTTTTAAATCTTAGTAGAGATCATAATTATGATACTGCTAAAGTTACTTTAATGAATCGAAATTTAACTGGTGAAGATAAAAATGTTGGTGCAAATTCTAATCGTACCACAGGTGCGATAAAAGTTTTTCCTAAAGGATATCAAGGTCCTCAACTAGAAGGTATGATTTCACATGAAATTTCTCATACTACAGATAAACCTGTAAAATGGAAAGATAAAGCTAGAAGTATACATGAATTTTTAGGAAATCCTTACATGGATGAAAAAAGAATTATTCCAAAAAAAGATATAGATTTAATGCAATCATATTATAAAGGAAATGATTATTACAAAGAGTTATTTAATAAGAATGCATTAAATAATGCTGCATTAAACGAAGATAGAGAATGGTTTAATTACGTTAGTGACCCAACTGAAACAAGAGCTAGATTAAATGACATAAGATATAATGCTAAGAAGTATAATATATATGATCCATTTACAGAAAAAGTTGATGTTAAAAAACTTAATGAAATTAGAAAGCTAAGTAAAAAAGCTGGAGGGTTTGATCCTTTTAATCAATTACGTGATGTATACAGTGAAGATCAAATTATAAATATGTTAAATACAATTAGTCAAAATGATACTGAGGAAGATAGATCTGTATCTGTAGCTAAGAATGGAATAAGACAAGAACAAAAAGGTTTGCAGAACTTAGATCAATTGACTAACTTTACAAACTATAACAAACCACAACCAGGAGGTTGGTTAGAGAAGTTTGCAGTGGGAGGAATTGTACCAGGAGGAACTACACCTGATGAATCATATGATATTAAAGAAGGAGATACATTATTTGAAATTGCTCGTGATAATAATGTTCCATTAAATACATTAGCAAATACAAATAAGTTAACTAATCCAGATCTTATTAAAACAGGAGATAAATTAGTAATTCCAAAAAAATATAAAAAAGAATTATCATTTAATGAAATTCCTACAACTGATAATAAAAAAATTGTAATAGATAACTTTAGTAAGCATTATGATTATATTGTAGAAGGAGATAAAACTTATTACAAAGTTAAGAGTGGAAATACATGGGCAGATATTTCTGGTAATAAAGAAGCTAGAGCAAACCTATTAAAATTTTTAGATAAGAATGATTATTGGAAAGGTTATGGTAGTGGTGAAAAAGCTAAGTTTGATAAAGTGAATCATGAGCCTGTTATAGTTCCTGGAGGTAAAGTTCCAAAAACTACACCAACTGTAATAAGAAATACTCAAACAGGTAATAAACCTGCAATTGTAAAACGACCTATTGCTAAAGTAGTTAAAGAAGAACCAGGGTTTTTTGATGATGTTTCAGATTTTGTATCTTCAGGATATGAATCTTTACAGAATAAATGGAAAGATGTAAAAGAACAAACTGATCTTGTAAAGAGTGTTGTAGAAGAATCTGTAAAATTAGGTGTTAACACAGCTATCCAGACAACAGAAGATGCATATCACACTTTAGTAAATGGTATGGAGCGTAAATTTAAAACACATACAGGAGAAGATGATGATGTTAAAGTTGAAACTAAAATCTCTCAAACACCTAAAACTGTAAAAGAATGGTATGGTAATAAATCTGGAGCTGAGATTACACAAGTTATAGATGCACCAAATACTGATGGTAGAGTTTACAAACAACAAGTATTACCTACATCTAATATTAAATTTGGAGTTAGAAATAGGGGAGAGTATAAAGATATTAAAACTGATGGTTTAGAAATTACAACTTTTAATTCATTTAGTAAAAATCCTCTTCCTGAAAATACAACAGTGTTAGCTATAGATCCTGGTGGAAATTTACATACTGGTACATATAAAGATTTTAAAGGAAAGAAAGATTATTTGTTTAGTAAAACTTTTAGAAATAACATTATTGATTTCTCTGAAGCTAATGGTAAAGGTCAATATATAAGCGGTGCAAAATCAGGGAATCCTAAATACCAATTACCAAAAATTAAAGTGTTAGATGATAATGGTAAAGTTGTAGATGGGTCTTTAAACATATTAGTAAAAGATGATAGTAAAAAAGATTACTATGGTCAAGTTCAAGGTGGTCGTGTATTATTTGTAAACCCAGATACAAAACAACAATATCTTGTATCAGGAACTATAAATCATATTAAACAAAAGTTTAAAGAGTTAAAAGGAAATTCTAAATATTTAGAAGCATATACATTAGATAATGGTACTTACTCAAGAGGATTATCTTATAAAGATAAAAAGCTTACAAAGGATAGATTAAAATCATATGATTTAGAAAATACAGGTGGAGGTAATGGATTATATATAATAGATTACAAACAACCAGTTAGTAAATATGAAGAAGACTATATTGAAAACATGCCAAATATTAGAACAAAAAATGATACAAGTTATAAAAAAGGACATGCTTTAAAGAATGAAATACAAAATATTGTATTACATCATACAGCGTACACAGGACCTAATGCTGAAAAGGAACTTAATAAACAATACATGACCAAAGGAAATAACTCTTCTCACATTGTAATACAAGAAAATGGTAAGAGAACTATATATGCTTCACCAGAACAAGTTACATTCCATGCTGGAGAATCGGAATGGAACAAAAGAAAAGATGTTAATGATTTTAGTATAGGTGTTGAGTTTCAAGGTGATACAAATAAAAAACCATTAACCCAAGCACAGATAGAATCATTTGTTGAATATTATGCACCAATTGCTAAAAAATATAACTTATCTTTGAAAGATATTATTACTCATCAAATGATTGCACCAGGAAGAAAACCTGACATCAATGAAAAACAATATGCTCGAATATTAAAATATATGAGAGATAAAAAATTTAAATAAATTAATATGAAGGCACAAATTTTAAAAATAGCAAAAGTTAAATCTGAAAAGGAGTTCTATAAGAAATATCCTTCAGAAGAAGCATTCATGAAAGTACATGGTAAAGCTTTTAAGAAAGCTCAGTTTGGGACTTACATAGGTGGAGACACTAATGCTGCTCCTGCTATGATTGATTATAATAGTATGTATAAAGCTGCTGATAGAGGAGTCACTGGAATGGATGATGATATGAGACAAGCACAAGCTGATAGAGCTGCTGCTCAAGCTGCTTCTCAAGCTGCTAGTAAAGGTGGTGAGTCTGGTGGTGGTATGGGTGATATCATGGGTATGCTTGGAGGAGCTGGTGAAGGAGAAGATGGTGGTGGTGGTATCATGAGCATGCTTGGTGGTGAAGGTGGTGGAGAAGGATTAATGAGTATGCTTGGTGGTGCTAGATATGGAACTGATATTCCTAAAGCACAGTATGGTTATAATCCATATAATACAACAATGAGTTCTCAGCAAACAGCTGGTCAACCTATCACTTCAGGAGGAAGTCTTAATGTAGGTGGTGGTAGTGCTGTTAATATATCAGGTGGTGGTACTCCATTTGGAAACAGTGGTGATCAACATTTTGATCCAAAGAATATTGGTACTCCAGGAAAGGGTATGGGTGGACTTGAAAAGTTTGGTAAATACTTAGGACCATTAGGAGATGTTATTGGAGGACTAGGTGAATTAGAACAAGAAAGAGAAGCATTAAAAGTTGCAAAACGAGATGAGCAATTAAGTGGATTACAATTAAGAGCTTCTCAGACTAGACCTGAAATGAAAGAAAGAAAGTATGTACGTCCTGAAGATGTAAGAAATACTGGTGAAGAATTCTTTCCTATATATGGTGTAGGTACAAATGTACTTGCAAGAAGTGGTGCTAGATTACAAGGTGGTGGAATGATAGGAGGTAATCCTACAGAGATACAAAACACTTATAGTAATGGGTATGACATCTATACAGATGGTGGTTATGAACCATTACAAGATCCTAATCAAGTGAAAGATTTTAGACATGGTGGTTATCTTCATACTATGGAAGATGGAGGTAGTGCTGGTGGTGGAACTCCATGGGGAGCAATCTCAAGTCAAGCTACAGGAATAGGACAAAGTCTTATGCCTGGTGGAAGAAATGCTGGTGGAGGTATTGGTAGTACAGTAGGTTCAACTTTAGGAACTGCTTTTGGAGGACCTATTGGTGGAGCTATTGGTGGATTTGTTGGTGGTATGGCAGGAAACTTGTTAGATACTAATACTAAGAATACACAACTAGCACAAGAAAGCACAAAAAGAAATACTCAGAATATAGCAATGAATCAAATGGCTCCTGCTATACAAGCTGGATATGCATCACATTTACAAAATGGTGGATACATGAATCCTAATTACAATCCACAACTAATTACAATGTTTGGTGATCATAATTCTGATGACTTTGCTGACTATGCAAATAAGTTTAGAGCTGGTGGACATTTAAAAGAATACACTGCTCCAAGTGAAAGAGCTATGGAAACTTATAAAAATGGTGGACAGATGAGTTCTTATGCTATGGGTGGAGAACTACAAACTCATTGGGGTGGGGAAGCTGAAACTATGTCTTATAATCCTTACATGCCAGGATCTGGTGAGACAGTAGTATTTAGAGGACAGTCACATAATGAATCTGATAGAGAAGGTAATACTGGTATTGGTATTACATATGGAGATAATCCTGTAGAGGTAGAAAGAGGAGAACCAATGATTCAAATGCAAGCTGGTGGAAATGTAGATCCAGAAACAGGAGAACCAGAAGTTACTGGTGTAGTGTTTGGTAATATGGAAATAAATAAAAAAGTAGCAGCACAATTTAATGATGAAGAGCTTATGCCTATAGCAAGTAAATATCATGGAAAGAAATTTAAGAATGTAGGAATAGATCTTTCTAAACAAGAAGCTAAACAAAACAAAATTATTGATAAGAGTTCTAATGAATTAAGTAGTTTAGAAGTTAATACACCTTTTGATAAATTAAAACTTTCTTCATTGAGAGCTAATATTGAAGGTGCTAATTTAAAACTTAAAGGTATAGCTGATACTAAAATTACATTAGCTAATTATCAAAATGCAATCAATGATACTAAAGAAGAAATGTCCGATGCTTTCGGACAGAATATTAGTGCTGAACATTTAGCTAAAGGATTAATCAAGTTAGATAAAGATCCTGTAACAATGAATGCTGAATGGGGAGGTAATATTAGTAAACTACAAAATGGTAAAAAGATTACTAAGAAAGAAAGAGATGCTTATATAGCAAAAGGATATAAACCAGATCCAAAAGATCCTAGTCGTTTGATTCTTAAAAAAGATGCTGTAACAACTACTACTCCTGAAACAACAAAAATTATTCCTGGAGTTAAAGGTACAGGTGCTAGTGCTACTACTGGAGAAGCACGTCCTGGTGGAAAAGCTGGAGACCCATGGAAAAGAAAAATGATTGCAGAATTAAATAGAGGTGTGACTTATGAAGAGTTAGCTAAGAAAGGACATGGAACTATTGGTGGATTAAAGAAAATGTTTCCTAATGAATATCGTCCTTTACCTGGAACTCCTGATACACCAGAACGTATAGAAAGAATACCTGGAACAAGTGTTACAACACCTGGATCAACAGAAGAAGTAACTGTTGAGAATGATGGTGGAGGTGGTGGTGGGGAGACACCTAGATTTCCTTGGGAAGTACCTGTTAATGCACTTATAGATTATTTTAGACCTACAGATCAATCACCATTAGATTACAATCAATTAATGGGTGAGATGTATGCTTTATCTAGTAATCAATTGGATCCAGTGCAAGCTCAAATGTATAAACCAGAACTTGGTATTCCTTATGATATATCATATCAAGATCTATTAAATGAGAACCAAGCAGATTATAACTCAGCACAAAGAATGGCAGGATATAATCCTGCAGCTCAAGCTAACTTGAATGCTCAAAAATATCAAGCTAATCAAAAAGTTTTAGCTGAACAATTTAGAGCTAACCAAGCTATGAAAGATCAAGTGTATAGTGGTAATAGACAAACACTTAATCAAGCTAAACTTGCAAACCTAGGAATACTAGATAAACAATACGAGAGACAATCTCAAGCTATGTCTAATACTAAAGCTACAACACAAGCTGCTCTTAGTTCTATGTCTGATAAATATGCTAAGAACAAACTTGAGAATAGAAAACTTAGTATCTATGAGAATATGTACAACTATAGATTTGGTAAGAGTGGTAGAGCTAGAAACTGGAATGGTCTTCAGTTCTTTGATACAAATGTAGATGGAGCTCAATCAAGACAAAAACAAGAAATTCCTCCAGGATATAAAGCTATATCTTGGGATGAAAATGGAAATCCAACAAGATTGCAAAGCATTACAGAGAAAGATATGAAAGAAGATATTGATGAAATAGAATCAATTGGTACAAAAAAGAATGGTGGATCTACTAAAAAGAACTATAAAAACAGCTCTGTTGTAAAAGCATATAAAAATTTATAACTAATTTAATTATAAAGAATTACCAGAATTGATTATTAATTTTGGTAGTTCTAATAATTCATATTACATTTGTTAATCCTATGTACACAGTACATAAATAAAAATAAAGACTATGGCCTCATGGACAGATAGAATTCCTACTTTCAACCCTTACGTAGAACAGCAGCCTGTTGATGCAATGCTGAAGGTTGGTATGTACAAACAACAGAAGTACGAAGAGGGTGTACAAAGAATACAAACTGCAATAGATAATGTTGCAGGTCTTGACATATATAAAGATGTAGATAAAAAATATTTACAATCTAAATTAAATGCACTTGGTAATAATTTAAGTATTGTTGCTGGAGGAGATTTCTCTAATTTTCAATTAGTCAACTCTGTTAATGGAATGACTAAACAAATTGTTAAAGATGATAATGTAATAAATGCTGTAGGTTCTACAGCAATCCATAGGAGAGAAAGTAAAATAATGGAAGGTGAAAGAACAAAAGGTGCACTAACTCCTGAAAATGAAACTGACTATTTAAAACAATTTGGTAAATATGCAAACTCAGATAAAGTAGGTGAAAAGTTTAATGGTAGATATACTAAATATATTGATGTAAATAAAAAGTTATATGCAATAGGTAAAGAAGTTGGTATTGATGAAACTACAGTTCAACAGTTATATCAAACTGATGAACAAAGAAATATATTAACAGATAAAAGAACTGGACAACCTATATGGAATCCAGTAATGGCTGAGAAACATTTGAAAGGAAAAGATGCAGGTAAGATTTTAGCTGCTTTTCAAAATGCATTAACACCTGCAGATTACAATCAATTAGGTATTACAGGAAGATATATTAATGGGAATAAATCACCTGAAGAATTAACTGCAGCTGTTAAAAGTAATTATTCAGATAACATTACAATCGCTTCTGGAAAAATACAAGCTGTATCTCTTGAATTAGAAAAACAAAATTCTAAGAATAATAAAAACCCAGAGTTAATAGATGCTCTTACTAAACAAAAAGAATTTTTTGAATCTCAAAAAATTAAATTAGAATCTGCACAAGCTAGAGATTTAGAATCAGTAGAAAGTAATCCTGATGGAGTGAGAGGAAACTTATATACAAATAATTATTTAAGTGGAATGGCTCAGAGTATATCTGAGGTGGTGCAAGATACTAAATACTCTGTGAGTCCATTGTTTACAATTACAATGGAACAGAATAGATTTAATAGAGATATACAAAGAGATAAAATATCAGATTATCATTGGTCAGTAGAACAAAGAAGAGCAGATAGAAAAGACTTATATGATTCTCAAAAAGATCAGTTAGAACTATTTTTAAAATATGGAATAGGTACTCCTCCTCCAGGATATAAGGGAGGATCTAAAGGATGGGATGAAGCAATTGATGTTCCAAAAAATAAATATGCAATTGTAAATTCAGTACATGATGATTTTTCTGCTGGAGTGAAAGAGCTTAATGATATAAACTATAAGATTACTATTGATTTCTTTAAGAAAGTAAATGCTAGAACTGCAGGTGAAACAACTGAAGCATATGAAAAAAGAATAAAAAAAGCAATATTTGATTTTGCTAAAGGAAATAAAGAATCTATTGATCCAAATTCAGGAGGAATAAATACATTCACAGCTAGATTTGCTGCTAAACAATTAGCTGATTGGTCCAAGAACCCAAAAGATATACCATTTGAATTTAGAGGGTTACTAGCTAAGCAAGACGAGTTATCAAAAGATCTTTCTATCCAACAGAAAAAAATAATAAAAATAAGAAATGAAGCTGCAGCAGAAGCAAAAACTCAAGGGCTTGATGCAAAAAGTATTACAGAAGTGGATAAATATGTAAAACCTACAAGCATACAATTAAAAGATGGTTCAACTTATAATTTAACTAAAACTGACGTTTTGGATTTTGCACAATTGCATCCAGAGGTATTTAATACATTTGGTGCTTGGACAGTTGATACACAACAAGAAGTTGCTAAAGAACAAGCTACAAAAAGATTAAAATTAAAATATGGTAATAAATTTAAGGCACTTGATAATGAATTATTTGGAATTGTTACAGTTAACTCAGATAGTCCTACAGGAGGAACAAGAGAAGTTAATACTAAGACACATCCAAATATAAAAATTGCAGGAGATTTTTTACATGATTCTAACTATGGAAAAATTGCAGAAATTGAAGCACAATTATATATAGATAATGGTTTTGTAAAACAACCTAAATCTTATCCTGTACAAAGAGGAAAAGAAAACAAAGATGATGTTAATGCTAGAATGGTTGGTATTGTAAGTAAATACTCAGGAAACTTAAATGCAGCTGAAGATTTTAATACAGAACAAATGATAGCAGAAATTTTATCAGAGAAACCAGGAGCTGTAAAGCTAACTGCTACTGCAGGAATATCTAGTAGAACTCCTGTAGAATATTCTATGACTGTATTCAATTCAGCAGGTAAACAACAAAATATAATAATATCTGCAGACGACTATACATATTTATCAAAGAATCCTGCAATGACAAGTGCACCAACACCTAGGGTTATTGAACAAATTAATCTGTATGGTACAAGTGGTAGAGATGGAACAGAGAATCCAGATGCTGCTTGGTACACTGCTAATAAATTTAAAAATTTAACAGATGTAAATTATACATTGACTGGTAACTTAGTTCCAGATCAAAACAATCCAAATAATCTTTGGTTTAGAATGTATATAAATACTCCAGGTAAACCTGTAATTCCTATTACTTATGATCAACCAATTCCAAAGTTTAATGCAGATGGAAGTTTTAATCAAGATTTAGATAGACTTCCTGAAGGAATTAATTCAACAATCATACAACAATTATTAAAATCTAGAAAATAATGCCAGATCCAATAAAACCAGTTAACCTACCCTTTTCTCCTCCTGATTTAGTAGGACAGTATAGAACTGCTTATAGTCCAGATGGAAATAGTCTTACTCCAAACTTAGACTATCATAGTATTTTTGATAATTTATTATCAGTAAATAGTAAAAATAATGGTACGGATTTCTCAACAGTATCAGCTAAGGATATACCTATGACAGGGAGATACCCCAAGTTCTTTCCTGGAATGGATAATGAAGAAATGTATGCACAAGCACAAACAGGACTTGAAAAAGCTTACAATGGTGTAGTTAAAATGACTGGTACAGCAACTGCTACTTTCTTAGATGGTACTGCAGGACTTGTTTATGGTATTGGTAAATCTATAGCAGATCAAAAGTTTTCTTCTTTCTACGATAATGAATTGACTAATTCATTAAATGATTGGACTCATACATTAGAAGATTCTTATGCACATTATAAAACTGAAAGAGAAAGAAATGGTAGTTGGTGGGAACCTTCTAATTTATTTACAGGTAACTTCTTATGGGATGGTATTGTTAAAAATTTAGGATTTTCATTAGGTGCTGCAGGAGCAGGTTTTGCTTGGGGTGGTGCATTAAGTGCTATTGGACTTACAGGAAAAATAATGAGCACAGGTACATCAATGGCTGCTAGAGCTGATGCAATTATTAGTGAAGCTGCACAGTTATCTGAAGTAGAAAGACTTTCATCAATTAACTCTAAATTAAAAACATTATTAGCAGAAAGTCAAGCTAGTGTTGGTAAAGGTTTAATGAAAGCTGATCAAGCAATTGTTGCTACCTTTGGAACTGTAGGAGAAGCAGGATTAGAAGCTTTAAATAATTCTAGAGACTTTAGAAAAAACCTAATAGATAATTTTGTTGCTACACATGGATACAATCCTGGAGAACAAGATTTAGATAAAATTAATAGTGAAGCTGAGAGTGTTGGTAATTGGAGCTTTGCTTTAAACTCTGCATTATTAACAGCTACAAATTATGTACAACTTCCTAAGATATATTCTTCTTCATTTAAAGCAGAAAAAGAAATACTTAATAATGTTGCATTACAAGGAGAGAGATATGCTTCTACACTTCCTGAAAAAGGATTTGGAAAACTATTATATAAAGCAAAGAATGTAGCTGGATTATTCTTTAATAAAACAGAAGGATTTGAAGAAGGTGCACAATTTGCAATTCAAACTGGTACACAAAATTATTTTAATAATAAATACAAAGGTAATGAAAATACATCTGTATTAGATGATGGAATACTATATGGTATTAAAGAAGCATTAACAACAGATGAAGGTACTCTTAATATTTTTACTGGAGCTTTCTCTGGTGCATTACAATCTTCTGGATTTGTAGGAATTAAAAATGGAATGCCAGCTATAGGTAAAACTGGGAAGATAGGAGAAAGAGGATTAACTGGTTATGGTGGAACAGCAGCAGTAAATAGAGATGCTGCAGTTAATGCATTAAACAATTCTATGATTAAGGATAAGATGAAAGAAGCTTATTCAAATATAAAAGCTGCAGAGATTATCCAATCAGATAGAGAAGCTGCTATTAGACAAGGAGATATCCTTGAATCAAAAGATCTTGAATTTGACTATGCACATAATTTTATTACAACACGTTTAAAATATAATGCTAAGAGTGCTATTGATAATGAGATAGCTGATCTTAAACAACAAGCAGCTACTGATGCTGGGTTCTTACAACTACAACAACAAGGAACTGCTACAAATTTAGATACTAAAGAAAGTTTTATCAATAGATTAACTAACTTACAAAAGCATGCTGATAGTACAGCAAAAATGTATGAGGCTACAGAAATAAAATACAAAGGACTTGTAGATAAAGAAACAGGTAAAAGACTTTATACAGATGATGTAATAGATCAACTTGTATATGCAGGATCAAAGGTGCTGGATTATGATAATCGTATTCCACAACTTAATGCTCCGTTAGCAGCAGCAGGAATAAATACATTAGATGTATTAGGTAGTATTATCACTGATGGTACACCTAAGGCAGAAGCTGTAGAAAAAGCTATTGAAGATATCAAAGCTTTAAAAACAACTAATGAAGATGATCTTATAACTAACTTAAAAGATGTTGTAGAAGTTTCACTTCGTAGAGCAAAGTTTATAGATGAATATAATGAAATAAAAAATACTCCTGCTAAATTTCAAAGACAAGAAAAAGTTGAAAGTGCTATTGATAAAGCTGCTCCTAAAGATGTAGTTACAATAAAAACTAAGCTTGGTGACAAAGATATTGAAATAGGTGAAGAATACTTCTTAGGAAGAATTGTTGAAAGAACAAAAGATGGTGTTGAGTTTGAACGTTCTCCTAGAATTAAAATTTTAGGTAAGAATGAAGATGGTACAATAAAGATACAAGATGTTGAGAATGGTGAGATTACAGATGTAGATCCTGCTAAACTAGAAGATTATAAACTTGGTAAAGTGGCTGATGCTTCTGAAAAAGATCTTTGGGTATTAAAAAATCTAAGAACTATATTCCAACATAGAGGATTAAAAGATAGTAATGGTAAACCTAGACAAGGTAGAATAGAGATTAACCCTGAAGAGGGTATGAGATTCTTTGTATATACAGATGATAAAGGTAAAGAAAGAAGAGTTCCAGTAAGTGATGATCAGTTTATTCCTCAAGGCGAATATAAGAGAGGAATGATCACTCCTTTAAAAAGACTTACAGCAGCTGAACAACAAACAGTTTCTAAAATCTTTTCTGAAAAAGATCAAGTTACTACAGGTCAAATAGATGCAAGAAATCAATTCCTTGCTACATTACATGATAAAGGAATTGTACGTATAGATACAATCACTAAAAAACTAGAGAACAATAAAAAAACTCTTAGTGATATAGCAAATCAGTTAATAGAAAAAAGAAAAGAATTAACTACAACTAAGAAAGGATCTCTTCGTAAATCAGGATTTGGTCCTATCAATAAAGCTATATCTGAATTATTAAAGTTACGTGATAATATAGAAGAAGAGAACAGCACTCTTAGTGATGAGAAAGTTGAGTTAGAATATATTGTTCCATTAGTTAAAACATTAGTAGCTGAACTATCTGAATTTAAAGATGACAATAGTTCTATGATTGCTAAGATGAACGCTGATATAGAATTATTAGAAGACTTAATAAACATTACAGGAGATGCTATATCTAAAAATGAAAGTTTATTAAAGTCTATTGATAAACTATTCTCAGATGCAGTGACTGCATTGAATGATTATGTTAAACTATTACAAGATGAGAATCCAGATTTACCAACTGTATATTTTGATCAATATAAAAGCTTCTTAGAAAAGTATTATGGAGAAGATAATGCTGCACAAATTATTACAAACAAGGAAGGATTTACTAAAAAGATATTAGAACTTGAATCAGCTATAAATTCATTTGGTGATGAATTAAATATTCCTAAGCTCAACCTTGATGCAGAAAAACTTGCAGAAGATATTGAAGAGTTGAATGATGGTATTGATGATTTAATAAATGAACAAATAGCAAGAAGAAAAATTCTTGAGAAGTTTCAAAAATATGTTAATGAGCAAGTACAGAGACAAGAGGAAGAAGAACAAATCTCTAGTAATACTAAAGTAATAAATGCTGCATTAAAAACAGCTGATAAAACTAGTGTACAAACTCGTGAGAGTAATCCTGACTATGAACCTGATTCAAGAAAACCTACAAACGTAATACCAAGAGCAACTATAGGAGTTGATAGAGGTAAGCCTCATCAAGATAGAGCTAAGAAGTTTGGTGCTAATTTAGAATCATTTAGAAATAGAAAAGATGTACGTGGTGTATATGTAACTGCTGGTAATGAAGCAGAACTTGTACCAGGTTTAACAGATCAATTAAGAATAGATGAGAGGGGTGTAATTGATGAAAGTATAGATAAGGATCAGATCATAGCTATGGTTATGGTTAATACTAAAGGAGAGCTTCTTGGAGAAGATGGTGAAGTGTTGACAGAAGATCAACTTGCTGATGCTAAAAATCATGCTGTGTATCAAGTATTTCCTGATGCAAAATTCCAATGGGGAGAAGAGTATGATAATGCTAGTATGTTTAGAAAAGGTACTTCTGAGGAAGTGAAAAAAGCTATCATTAAGAAATATACTAAATGGAAGAATGAGACTTTACAATCTACTATAATAGGTGAGCAACATCAAGTGGCTGCATCATTTGGTATACCTGAACTTGTTGTTGATCCAGATGGTGAAACAGATTACTCTGCAAGAACTTCTACACAAGATGCTGGACTAGTTAATGATGATCAACTTGAGGGAAGACAAATGTTATCTATCCCTACAACAAGTGATAAAGAATCACAAGGACTTGTTACATACATGAATGCTTTAGGGAAAGTTTTCTTAAAGACAGTTAATGGTATTGTACCACTTCAGAATAGAAAACATACAGAACAAGAAGCAACTGCTATCTATGAGGCATTAGTTCAGTTATCAAAAAACATGATGAATCCTAAAGAAGGTATTACAGGAAATAAATCTGTTAGACTTCTTCAGTATTTAAGATCTGTTGTATATTGGGGTGTTCCTATGGATGCACAGAACAATAGAAAGAAAGCTGGGTATAATAGTATATTCTTTGAGAAAGATAAAGCAACTGGAAAGTTAATGTTATCTATATCTAAAGATGGATTAGATGTTAGGTTCACACCTTCTGAACTTGCATTACATAGAGGAGATATAATAAATAAAATTAAAGATTTACATATCAATGTAAATTCTGCTAAGATTAAAAAGCTTAATGATACATTTGAGCAAATCATTTCTATAGCAGAAGATGGTACTGTTAAAGATAAAATTGTTTGGCCTAACTACCAATCTTATTTATTATCTAATAAAATGCCAGATGCTTCTGGTAGAATATCTGACAAGAGTAAAGCTAGAAAAGCTGATGCTATTCCATTAACAACAGTGATGCGTCCATTAGTTAATGCAGAAGATATTAATAGAAAAGCAATTTATTTTTATACAACAGATACAGCTGATGATTATGCGTTTGAAGATATCAAACAAACTAAAGCATTAGCTCCAAAAGGAAAACTAACTGCTGGTAAAGTTAGTGAAGAAGAAGAACAAGTTGCACAAGCATCTGAAGGAATCTTTACTAAAGGTGGTGGTTTTGTAAATGAATATGAAACTCCTGGAGGTATTGGAATAAGATTTACAATAGAAGAGAATGTTAATCCTGAGAATCTAAAAAATACAATTCAATTCAAAGGATTAGCTAATGCTGAACAAGCTCTTGAGAAAATCAAAGAAGCAATGCCAGAAATTGAAACTGATGAAGATGCTCTAAAAGAGTTAGCTAAACAGTTGAGATATATGTTGTATGAGAAGATGATTGAAGAACCATCTGCTCCATCAACAAGAAGAAGAGTTGTTACACAAGATGATGCTGATGCAAATGATGATGCTGATTCAGAAAACTTCTTTAGTAAAATTAAAAAGAAAGCTGCTGCTAAAGAAGAAGTTGTTGAAGATGCTCCTAAAAAACCTGCTGCAAAGAAAGTCATTTCTAAAATGAAAAAGAAAGGACTAAGAGAAGTAATAAAAAATCAATTACTAGGAGTTGAAATTGAGAACTGGAATGATGTAGAGAAATTCTTAAAAGATAATTTTCCTATGCTTCCTGTATATAGAGTGAAGAATGTAATTGAAGTTACTAATGGTAAACAAGCTTGGGGTGCTTTTGAAAATGGTGCTATATACTTATATGAAAATGCTGAGGTGGGTACTGCTTATCATGAAGTATTTGAAGCAGTGTGGGCAATGTTTACATCTCCTGAAGAAAGACAATCTATACTAGATGAGTTTAGTTCAAGAGAAGGTAGTTTTGTTGATAGACCAACACAAACAACTATAGCATATAAAGATGCCACTCCTCAACAAATCAAAGAACAATTAGCTGAAGAGACTAGGGATTATTTTCAAGATGGTACACTTCCTCCTAAACCTGTAAGTGGTAAATCATTTATAGAGAAGTTCTTTTCTGATCTTGCTACAATGATTAAAAACTTCTTCATTGGAAGTAAAGCTACTAATAACACTGAAAGACTATTTGAAAAATTAGCTACAGGATATTATAAAAAGACTATCCCTAATCAATCAAAGCTTGCATTTGCTAAACAAGGAATAATTGATATTGAAGATTATACCGTTACAGATAATGGAGAACTAAGAGAGAAATTAGAAATTAGTGATAGACAAAGAAATGAGATTATTCAACATATGACTTATTCTACATTGATAGAATTAACATCAAATGATAAAGACTTATTTGAAGATGTTACTAGAAGTGGTAAAGATTTATATGACAGACTTAATGTTGAAGTTAAATCTTTATTTGATGATATAATTGAAGAAGCTGCATCTCAAAAAGAAGATGGAGAAATTACTAAGAAGGAATATAAAGTAATTGTAAAAGATAATACAAAACTAAAAGAGTCAGTTGATAAACAATGGGACTCTATTGTTGATAGATATAAAGAATTCTTAAAGGGATATCAAATTGAATTCGATGAGAATGATGATATGCAATTAAGAGATGAGGATAAAGTTAAAGAGAGTGATGGATACGATGCTACTAAAATTGATAATTTTAAGAAAGCAAATCGTGCTATGAAACTTTTATTAGCTACAGTTCCTTATGTTGATGCAGAAGGATATTTAGAACTATCTTCTATAGGTGGAGCTAGACTTGTACCTATTGGTCAAGTGTATGTTAGTTTATTAAACAATCTTAGTGAATCTATCAATACAGATGATATGATTAATAGATTACGTACAATGGCTGAGAATGATGTGAATTATAGCACTCTATACAAACGTATTACTAAGCATGATGTATCAGAAGATTTTAGTTTATCAAATGTTAATACACAAAATGGTACACGTTTAATAACTTCTTTATGGAAAACATTTAAGAAATATAATTCTGCTGTAAGAAATGTAACTATTCTTGAGAATGGTGAAATTGCTGTTGGTGAGGCACACTTATCTAATGCTGCTAATCAGTTAAGAGATGATTATAAAAATGCTATTATTACAAAAGCAAAACAAAAGAAAGGATACTTTGTATATAGTGAAAAAGAAAAAGCTTATGTTGGAGACTTTACAAAAGTTAAAAATGTAAACCTTATAAGTAATCCAGCTATGGTTGACTTCTTAGATAACCTTGGTATAGTATTTACAGTGCAGGAATTAAATAGGCTTCAAACAGAATCAGGTAGAATGTATTCAGAGTTTAAAGATGCTGTAATGGGTATAAAAGATGGTATATCAAAAGGTATGGTCATCTCTACATTTACTACAACATCTTTGAACATTAATAATAGATTGTTAACTCTTGGATATATTAAAGCTAAAATTAGTAATCCTGATTTTGATAGTGTATTCTTTAACATCAATGGTGATCTTACACAATCTTATATTGGACCTAATGTAGGAAGTCAATTATATGAGTTTGTTTCTTCTATAGATAATCTATCTCCAGGTGAATTTGAAAAAGCTCCTCAATTTAATTATCTAACTACAGATAGTTTTGCTAAAGGATCTGCTGTATTGAAAAGACTTTTCACATCAAAAGGAGTTAAGAAAGAAGATAAGTCTGGTGATCTTAATGCATTGATGCAAGTAGGATATGCTGGAGGTATTGATAACCAACAAAAAGGTAAACAAAGATCTTCTGCTAAACTTAATTATAAAGATCGTTTAATCCAAGAGATAAACTTAAACATAAAAGGTTGGTATCTTAACTTGGTTCCAGGTGATTCTACATTAGATCACATGACTCAGTTAGGTAATGAAACTTCTTCTGATAAATTATCAAAAGGTATGACTGATGTATACAATACATTCAGAGATTACTTTATTGATGAACTTAATGTGTCTAGAGAGGACAGACCTATAGTTGAAATCAAAGTGACTGATGAAGATAAAGCTAATGGACAAAGACAAAGAAGAACTACTGATCTTCGTTTCTTTAGATCTATTCTTGAAAACACAGAAGGTAAAACAGCTGATCAAAAGAATAAACTTCATGATGATATAGTTAAGTATAAAGGAACACCTGAAGAAGTGTATAAGAAGTTTGAGAAAAAGATTCAAGCTGCTTTAGATAACTATATTAATTTAGATAGTCAGTATTTAATAAATACATTAGCTAATTATAATATACTAAAAGAAACTGTTTCAGGATTCACTTTAGAGAATATTGCAGTGGCAAAGAATATGAAACAAGAACAATTGATAAGAGAGATGAAAGCTCTTACAATTAATTATATGATTTCTAATATTGAATTCCATAAACTAATCTATTCAGATCCTTATCAGTATGCAGATGAATTAAAACGTGTTAAGAGTTTTAACTCTCCACGTCAATTGATTGTTGGTGGTCAAGATTCTATAAACAGTGCTTTTAATGATGTTTGGAATGATGGATATGAAAAAGGTGATATTGGATACACTGACTTCACTGCAGAAGCATTTAGAACTGTAACATCTAAAGATATTAATGGAGTTATTGATATTCCTGGATATGAAGAAGGATTTACAGAAACAGATGGTGGTGGTATCATAACTATGAAAGGTCATCGTCACCTTAGAATTAGAGCTAGTGATTGGAATAGCAATGAAGAAAAACAATACAGATATGATATAGCTTGGGAGAAGAGAGATAAAAAACTTGATCTATCACCAAGAGAAGATGAAATTCTTGAAGCAGGTAATCCTCAAGTTAAGAGTACGTACACTCCTAGTAAACCAATTGTAAGTGGAAACAAAGCAGATGGTAATACTTACAATGATGTTGTACTTGATAAGTTTGCACTTTACCCACTTTCATATAGAATTATGAAAGAACTTAACTTGGCTGAAGAATCAAATGCTGTTAGGTTATATAATAAAATGCAAGCTGAGAACATTGATTACACTGTATTTGATTCAGGTAGAAAAGTTGGTGCTCAGAACTCACATGCTTTATATGATCCAGAGACTGGTTTATTTAATGACTCTCTATATGTAGAAGAAGGTGAAAATAGAAACATTATAAAGGTTCCTTTTGAAATTATGAGTATTCAATCAGAAGTACCATCAAAAGACACTGCATTAGTAAGAAGAGGTTCACAGATAACTAAACTTATCACAATGGACTTTATGGATGCTGGTGTACCTGCTGACTTTATGGAAGATGAAGAAAACTTTGATAAGAGATATACAGCTTGGTTTAAATTATCTGAAGATGAGAAGTTAGAATATAATGAAGGAGATAACTTGTATAGAGAAATTAAAACTAATCAAGCTTTATTAGAAGCTATCACTGAACAAGGATATGAAACTTTATTAAAATCATTAGGGATAACAGATAAGAATGGTAAGTTTGAAATTACAGATTTCTCAAAAGCTGGTATCACTCTACGTAATGAAATCTTAAAAAGAGAAGTTAATGATAACATTAGTGCTGCATTAAAAGATTTCTTAGACAAAGGTGTTGCACTTGAGTCTACACCTGCATATCAACAAGTTAGAAACATTCTTTATTCTATTGCTGATAGAGAAGTTGTTAGCCCTAAGATGTCTGGTGGTATGAAAGTACAAATTGCTTCTACATTATTTGAAAGTGTAAGAGCAAAAGAAACTGAAATCAATGGTAAGAAAGGATTTACTTCTGATGTACTTAAGTTTTATGAAGATGAGAATGGTAAACGTGTATGTGAAATCATGGTGGGTAGATGGTTCAAATCAGATATGTCTGATGCAGAACTATTAAAATATTTAAACACTACAGATGAAGGTAAAAAGATCTTGTCTGGATTAGCATATCGTATTCCTACACAGAAACAAAACTCTATTGATAGCTTTGTTATTAAACAATTCCTTCCAAAAGAGTTTGGTGATTCTGTTGTTATACCTGCTGCATTAGTTGCTAAGGTGGGATCGGATTTTGATATTGATAAATTGTCAATCTATTTTAAAAATGTATTTACTAATAGTAAAGGAGATTTAACACTAGTTGAATACAAAGGTTCTAAAGAAGCTACTAAAGCATTCTATTCTGAAGAGTTTGATAGATTAAATAAAAATGAACAAGACTATATACTAAGACAATTAGATAAGCTTCAGAATGAAGAAGAGTTAGATCTTGATAAAGAAGAAGAATTTATAAACAAACAAGAGAAACTAAACATAAGTAAAGAAGATTGGTTAAATGATATATACAAAAAATCTCTTGAGAATGCATATATTCAATCTGGTCAGAATTTAGTTTCCCATCCTAAAAACTATAGTAGACTTATTCAACCTAACTCTGCAGAACAATTAAAAGGACTTGGTAACTTCATAGCTAAAAAGACTACAGGTAAATCATTTGATTATACATCTGTTGGTAACATGCTTAATAGAAGATATATGTCTAGTCTTAGACATGCATTTGTTACAGGTAAGTATGCTATTGGTATTGCTGCTGTGAATCAAACTAACAATGCATTGAATCAAAGACAACCAATTTTTATTGATCCAGAGAGATTGAAATTAATTAGTGAAGAAGATAAGGTTTGGTTAGATGATGCCTCAATTAAATTTGAGAAATATAACAAAATGAAGATTGGCAATAAAATGTATGCCACACTATCAAAAGTTAAGAATGCTGTAGGACAAGATATATCTGATATTCTTGGACAGTTTATTGATGGATATGTGGATATCTCTAAAGGTCCATGGATCATGGAGCTTGGTGCTACACCAAACGTAGCTTCTACATTTTTGTTCTTAGCTAAAGTGGGTGTGCCCATTGATACAGTGGCTTATTTCATGAACCAACCAATTATAAAAGATTACTTACGTTCTATTGAGAATGATGGATATTCATATTTATTTATGGAGTCTTATGTTAATGATATGTTTAAAACATATGGTGCACCAAAGAAACAAGATGCTGCTATATTAAAACAAAATAGAAAGAACTTTAATATTCCAACTAGACCAATATTAAGAAATACTGTAGGGAAGAGTGTTAAAGATATGAATGTTCAAGAGAAAGAACAACAACGTTTAATGTTATTAGAATTCTTGAAATATGCTAAACTTGGTGAGCAAATGTTTAATGTAACACAAGGTACAAACTTTGATACTGCTACATTTAATGATCCAACATTAGTGTTTAAAAAACAAATGCAAGTTGAGAAAGCACGAAGAAGTGTTATGGCATCTGTAGATAAAGAAGGTAAAACAATATCTGCTGTTGATGGTATATTAGATAACTCAGCACTAGGTAATCTTTCACAAAAAATTTATGATATCAGAAATGCTAATGCTACAATTCTTGTATCTGATCAAAAAGTTGTAAGAAATGTTATTCAAAAAGTTCTACTTCCTTATGTTGGATTAAGTGATAGAGAGTTTGTTAAAGTGGCACAAAAAGCTGTAGCTGATTTCTTTGACTGGGCTGTACAAACACAACAAGGTTCTACAGAAATTGATAAATACATTACTGATATTCTTGTAAAAGATGGAGGAATAACTCCAGATGTATTAGAGTTTATAAATGATATTAAGAAAGATCCTGAGCACCCACTATATGATAACCACGTAATTAATATATTACAAGTGTTACCATCTACAAAAGCTCAAGAAGGTGGTGCTAATAATATTAAGGTGAAAGGTATTGATAATAAAGTGTATGATCAAAACAACATCATATATGGATTTAGAGAAATGAGAGACTATATAGAAACTCTACCTGAGAAAAATAGATACTCTAGTATATATGATAAAATCAGATTACTAGCAGTGCTACAATCAGGACTTTCTAATTCTCCTATATCATTTACATCAGTTCTTCCTTATGAAGATTTCCAGGATATTTATAATAATGTCTTGGGTAATTTAAAAAATATTAGTAACTTAGACGACTTTTATAGCTTAGGTGTATTTGAAAGAAACAACTGGAACAATGATGATATGGTACCAAGAAAGAGAGCAGGTTATATTGCATCAATAGGTGTGTACAATCCTGCTATGTATTTCTTATCAGATGAAATACAAACAGCTGTTGTTAAGAAACAAATACCTCCTGTTATTACACAATCAATAAATAACAGAGAAGGTAGATATGATTACATGGTATACACTTGGGAAGTTAATGTAAAGCTTACACCTGAAGATGTGAAACAAAGATTGACACAAGCAGAGAAGAAATCAAAAATGCGTGCACAAGGTGATTACTCTTTCATAAAAAAGGGATTATTTAGAAAGGTGGTAGATAAAAACAATGTTCCTCTTATTCATAGTTATACAAATAAAAATGGAGAACTTGTAGAATACTATGTATACAAAGCTATCAATGCTTGGGGAGATTCATATAGAGCTAATGAGTTTTATGATGTTGATAAACAATCTGCAATTGATAATGGATTCATTAAAGTGAATGATGTAGACAATTTAGATATTATTGATTTGTTTAAAGGAAGACGTAAAAAAACTGTAAGTGATAAAGCTTTTAAACAAGGAGTGGTGAAAAGTGAGAAAGTAGAGAAGACTTCTATTAAAGATGTACAAGAGTTTGACAATAGTAATGAGTATGATTATGAACCTGAGTCTTATGATGAAAGTGGATATGATCCATATGCTGCATATGATCTTGGAACACCTACAGAAACTGTAAATGAAAAACCTAGTAATGTAGAAGTTGTAAGTAGATATTCCATTGCTGATGTAAAAGCTAATCCAAATAAAATATATGTGTTTGGTGATAATATGATAAGAAGAGGAACTGGTGGGCAAGCTCAAATTAGAAACAATCCTAATGCTATGGGAATTACTACAAAAATTTTTCCAACTAATGATGATAATGCATTTATGTCAGATTCAGATTTTGCATCAAATAAAAGTTTTATTGATAAAGATATAGCTAAGATTAAAGCTGATGGAAGAACTGTTGTTTTACCTAAAGATGGTTTAGGTACAGGACTTGCTAAACTAAAAGAAAAAGCTCCTAAAACTTATGCTTATCTAAAACAAAAACTATTGGAAGAATTTGGATTTGATAATGATAAAGGAACTATAATTAAAAAAGGGACTAATAAAAATAATCCTCCAGGTTTACCTGAAATAGATAAAACAAATAAAACCTGTAAATAATAAAACTATGCCTTGTAAAATTGAAATAAAACAAAACATTACAAACGTTATTGAAGAGAAGACTAACTATGCAATGAATAAATCATTTGCAGATGCTAGACAGATTGCAAAATCAGTCAATGATGAGTTTGGTTTTAAAGTGGTTTCATTTGTTCAAAATGATGTTGATTATATTGATAGGGTAATTAATGTTCCTTCAGAACTAGTTGATCTATACTATGATCATGAATTAAAAATAGATGAAGAACAAAGCAAAGAGTATCAAGATATATTAGATCAAGAACAAGAAGGTACACAATTAACATTATTCCAGAAAGCAGAAATGCCTGCATCTAGATCATCTAAAGAAACACTTGATAAATTAAAACAAGTGGCTTCTAATATGGGAGTTAAAATGCAAGCTCTTTCTGATTATTTAAAAGGTAATCCTGATGTAAAAGCTACAGATATCAATGCACTTGCTGATCTTTTTCAAGGGATAATAGCTATTGCTGAAGGTAAAGAAGATGTTGCTCTTACAGAAGAAATTGTTCACGTTGCTACAGCAATGATAGAACAAGTAGATCCAAAGCTTATTACAGAAATGATATCTAAGATAACTAGATTTAAGATATACCAAAAAACATTAGATGCATATAAGACTGATCCTAACTACCAAACTAAAGATGGTAAACCAGACATCAGAAAGATTAAAAAGGAAGCTGTAGATAAACTTATATCTGAATTGATTATCAAGCAATCTGAGGGCTCTACAGAGTTTCCAGAACTGTTAGATGAAACTGATAGATCTATAATTAGAAACTGGTGGAATACTATCCTGGATTGGTTTAGAGGAATGTATAAAGCATCTAACATTAATGTGTTTGAACAAACTGCATCTAAAATTGCTGCTGGAGATATAGGAGTATCTTATGCTCGTAAGCAAGAAGGACTTGATTATATATTTGAACAAAACCCTGAGCTAGCAAACATAGGAACACAGGAACAATATTCTATGTACATAGATAGAATATTCCCTAATAGTGAAGTGAAACAAATTGTTTATCATGGAACAGGTTCTGCTACTAAACTAGAATCATTAACTCCTAGAGATGGAAGAGTTTATTTCAGTGATGATTTAACTGCTTCTAGATATGCTGATTGGGATGCTACTAATAGATTATTAAATGCTCCTGAAGAAGAAGCTAATCCACAATTAGTTCCTGCTGTTATCAACTTAGAGAACCCTGTTGTTCTAGATGGTGTAGACTACACTGAAACAGAAAGTAATAAAGAAGGTGATGGTATTATAGGTTTAAATATTTCAGATCCATTAGGAGGTCTAGAAACACAATATGTTGTTAGAGAGTCTTCACAAATACATGTGTTAGGTAGTGAACAAGATTTGATTGATTTCAAAGAGTTTATGAAAGTAGCTCCAGCTATATTCAAAGGTGAAGGACTTTATTTTCAAAAACTAACACCTGCACAATTAGAGATTCAACAAAGAATACAAACTACAAGAACTAGTATTGAGAAAAGAGAAGAGTCTAAATCTGTAAAAGCTGACCCATTGTTAATGGATACAGAAGAAGCTTCTAACTATTATGTAGTTAAAAATCCTGATGGTACAGAAGATAGAATTGAAAAAAGGGTTACTGATAGAGTTAAGGCATGGTATAGACAAAGATTTGGAGATAAAACTTTCTCTGAAGCTGAGAAAATATTCAATGAATTTAAAAGAACTCTTGGAGTTAAGTATCACCATTACTTTGAAGAGATTCATGGAAGATATTTTAATTCTGATGGAACTAGAAAAACAAGAATTGAACCACGTCCTAGAATAATTAATTCTGTGGATGAAGAAGTTTATGATAAGCTAGAACAATACTATGTAGATTTGATTTCTAAGTTTTCCCAAAAAGGGAAAAACCCATTAGTGTTCTCTGAGGTTATATTGTATGATCCTAAAGAAAAAGAAGCTGGAACTATTGACCTTTTAATTGTAGAAGAGAATGGTAAATCTAACATCTTTGACTGGAAGTTTATGAGTGTGTCTGCTAATGCAAATGATATTCCTTGGTATAAACAAGGAGCTTATAATGTTCAGCTTGGTCGATATAAAGATATGTTGAAAGATGCATATGGTGTTAAAGAGTTTGGAATGAATAGAGCTATTCCTATTTTAATGGAATTTAGAAAGAAGGTTTCAAATAAAAAAGATGATCTTGGACTTGCACTTTCTGGCATAGCTATTGGAACAATAGATTCAAATAGAATTGAAGATATGAGATTGGTTCCTGTATCTGAAGAAAGTGAATCTACAGGTAATGAAGCTCTTGATGGTTTACTAACACAATTAAATTCTATATACAAACAAATTTCAAAAACTAGTGCTACATCAGACGAAGAACGTGAGTATAAGACTGAACGTATGAATGTACTTAAAGAAGCAATTAGAGCAGCACACGCTTCACAAAACATCACACCTTTAATTAATGTAATTAAAGTGATGAGAAAAGAAGGACAGGATATTATAAATGATTGGGAAACAATCTATGATAAGAAAGTTGCATCTAGTGATGACTTTGATAATCCAGAACTTTCTGATTATGCAGATAATATTAGAGAGTACATTGCAATTGCAAATGTTTTTGTGAATGTAGATAAACTTATTGGTGATCTTATCTGGAATAAAGATATGGAAGCATCTGCTAAAACTACAGGAGCTAAGAAAAATTTAGAATATAGAAAGAAGATATTAGATGATATTAATGCTGAGACAAAAGAAATCTTTGACTCAGTAGGTAAAGTAAAAAACATTGCTGGACAGTTTGCAAATAAGTTTATGGGAGAAAGAAATCTTGTTACAGGACTTCTTAAAACTGATGCAATATGGAAAGGACTAGGTTCTTTCTTTAGAGGTGCAGCAGAAGCTCCATTAGCTTCAGTTAGAATATTATATAAACTTGTAAACAATGCTAAGGGAAGAGCTTCATCAGATGCTCTTGAAGAAGTTAATGAACTTATGTCAATAAGAAAGAAACTTGCTGATAGAGGTGGTGATCTTAGAAAACTTGTACAACAGATATATCAAAAAGATGATAAAAATAACTTAGTTAATAAATTAATTTATAAGTATCAGAAAGCTTTCTATGATGCAGTTGACAATAATGCTACTGAAGGTAACCAGGATAAGAACTGGTTAATGAAAAATATAGATATAGATGCTTACAAGAAAGAAGCACTACCTAAAATGAATGCTGCAATTGATAGAATTGCAAAAACACATGAAGACAATCCTGATATGATGGATAGACTGATTGAGCAAGAAAGAAACAAATGGGATATATCTAGTAGAGATTTTAATGGTTGGAACAATTATGTAATTAAAAGACATCCAAAAGATCAATGGTTATCAGAAGAATATAAAGAACTTCAAAAAGATCCTGAGTTATTTGAATTATATAATTTTATAAATAAAATTAATAGTAAAGCAAATGATGTTGGATACATACAGAATAAATTATATTCTACATTCTTACCATTTGTAAGAAAGAGTATGGCAGAAAGCATTGCTTGGGACTTTAGTCTTTCATCTATTATGAAAATAGGAGATGATCTATCTGTTAGAGCTAGTGATGTTGGATATGGTTCTGTAAATGAACTTACTAATGAATTAGAACATAGCATACCTAAGTATTATACACAAGATTTTACACAAACTGAAGATGGTATAAACGATTACAGTGATGTGAGTGAGGATCTTTTCAAGAATATGATATTGTATATCAACCACATGGAGAAATATAAATATCTATCTGAGATAGAAGGACAAATCCAATTAGTAAAAACAGTTGAATCATTTAAGAATCACTTAAATACAAGTCTTACAGGAGATATCATTTATGTAAATGGTAGACCACAGGAAGAAGGAGGTAATGAAGATAATGAAAAGATATTTGATAACTTCTTACGTTCTCTATTATATGAACAGAAATATCCATTATCAGATTATGATACAGCTTTAAATGTTTCTCCAAAAAATGCTGTTAAGAAAGCTATTAATAAAGTTGCAGGTAGAGAAGTTTATCCAATAGATGAAAATCCAAGTGCTATATCATTAGTTAAATCAATGGATGCTTTGAATAGAGGATTCCAATTAAAGACATTAGGATTTGAATTTATATCTGGAGCAGTCAACTTATTTGGTGCTAACATACAGTTGGCCACACAAGCTGGTAACTATTTCAAAGGTAGAGAGATTGCTGCTAATGAAGGAAAACTTTTAGGAAATAAATTTGAGAATGAAGATGAAAGAGAAATGTTTGTTCAACTTATTGATGTATTCATGCCTCTTAAAGATGATCCATCATATGAGAAAATGAAAGCTTCTGGAATGTCTGCATTAACAAGACAAAACTTTTCTGATATGTTAATGTATTTTATGAGAGCTCCTGAACATCATGTTGAGAAATCTGTATTCCTTACACTTCTTGATAACTCAATGATAGTAGATGGAAGAATTGTAAACATCAGAGAGTTTGTAAAAAATAAATATAAAGATAGATATGCTTCTGCACAAGATTATAGATCTCAGTCTAAAACTATAGAAGCTGAGATTGCAGAATTAAAGAAAACAAAATCTATAACTAATACAAAACAACTTATAAATGGTAAACTTGTAGTTCCAGGATTAAATCTTAAAAACTATAAAGAAGTAGAAAGACTTAAAAACTTAACTAGATATATTTCTAGACAAGCTACAGGAGGAATATCTGATTCTGATTTAAACAGAGCAGGTATGAATATCTGGACTAAGAGTATGATGGTGTTTAAGAACTGGATTCCTAAACTTATTGATACACGTTTTGGAGAATTCAGAAAGATAGGAGATGACTTCTCTGTAATTATAGATGAGAATGGTTTAACCACTGGAGAGAAATATGATATAGGACGTGTTAGATTATTTGCTTCTTTCTTATCATTTAATATTATCCAAACAATAACTAATATAAATGACATTATTCAAGTAAATGAAAATGGGGTGTTACAACTTGATGCTATGTATGAGAAGTTTGCTGAAGATTATAAGAAAAGAACTGGAGAAGACTTAACTATATCTAGAGAAGACTTTATGGATCTTATAAGAACTAATCTTCGTAATCAGGTGAAAGAACTTACAATACTTGTAGCTATGTTTGGATTAATGTTATCAATAGGATTTATGGCACCTGATGATGATGAAGATAAAGCTACTAAAAACTTCTTTAGATATTCTCAAAAGGTTATGGATAAGTTTGTTGGAGAACTTTCATTCTTCTACAACCCTGTAGAGTTTCAAAAGATGCTCAGTGGTAGTACATTCCCAGCATTAGGATTATTCTCAGATATTGAAAGATTCATTACACATTTTACAATGGAAACTACAGGATTGGATTTTTCTCAAAAAGATAAAACACCTGAAGAAGTTAGAGCAAAAGCACAACCAGTTAAATATGCTGCTAAGATGCTTCCAATAACTAAGTCATTGATAACATATCTATCTTTATTTAGTGAGGAGTTTGCTAAGGAATATGATATAACAATTCAAAACAAAAGTAATAGGTAATAACGCTATATTATACCAGGTATTTACTGTCAACACTTTTAAAACATATAATTAATACTTAACTTTGCTCACATGAGAACAGCTGCAATTTGCCCAACATGTGCTGTGTATGAAAATGCTTTATGCATTATATACAATGGCCCTTATTTAACTAACATTAATGTTAATCCTTTAGAGGATCTTCAAACAATATTAGGTAAAATAAATACTAACTTAGTACCAAAAACTGGTATTATTGCTCCTAGCACATCTGCTACATATCTAGGACAAACTTATTTAAACACAGCTAAGTCTATGCTGTATTTTGCTAAAGCTGTAGGTACAGGAGCTGCTGATTGGAGTCTTGTATTAACATCTCCT
>Ga0315274_10001757_pt1 | contig 33158 bp, 34 predicted proteins | sample YL17G02_20_MG_FD_203700 | JGI IMG/M metagenome (GOLD analysis project Ga0315274, IMG submission 203700) | Sediment microbial communities from Yellowstone Lake, YNP, Wyoming, USA - YL17G02_20 | ecosystem: Environmental > Aquatic > Freshwater > Lake > Sediment | place: USA: Wyoming | collected...
CAAGGTTCCCTGCCGCAGCGACCATGACACAGCCTCTGGCATAAGCATAGTTGACGGCATTTTCTTCATACGGGGTCCTCTCAAGGCCGCCATAGCTCATATTGATGACCTTCGCGCCGTTATCAGCGGCAAAGATTAGCGCTCTTGCCGATGATATCGTGAATCCTAAACCGCTGTCATCGAACATCTTTAACGGCATTATCTTGGAGTTCCATGTTATGCCGGCTATGCCCTTTGAATTGTTCGTTGAGGCCGCTATGATCCCCGCGACATGGCTTCCGTGCCCCAGACCGTCGGATGTGTCGGTCGTGAAATTCGTGAAATTATAACCGCTAATGATCTTGCCCTGCAGGTCCTCATGGTTGTAGTTGACGCCCGTGTCGATCACGGCAACCACCACGTTCTCAGAGCCGGTCGTCAAATTCCATGCGTCCTGCGCTTTTATCTTATAAAGACCCCACTGGTTGAAGTATGACGGTAAATTTTTGAAGTCTGGATCGTTCGGATATAGAAAGAGCTCTTTATTATAGTTCAATGAAACAGATCTGACCGCAGGGTCCTTTTTGTAATGTTCAGCGGCCTCTTTTACATCGACATCTTCAGGCATGTTAACGATGTAGAAGTTAGAAAGATCAGGGATCTTGGCCGCTTTCTTGTCGGCCATCATGGATGAGGAGGGTTTTTCCTTGACCTCGCGAAAGAGCTTTTCGATCTTTTTGACCTTGAACTTCGCGTTAAGGCTTTTTATCGAAGATGAGCTTATGGCTATCTTGTCGGGTGCGGCGGAGATGTCGCCAACCGGCATCTGGGCTATTCCGGGATCAAGTTCAAGGATGACCTGATCGCGGGCGTACCTTTCCTTTGCATGACAGGACGTCCATACTGTCAAGGTCAACATCAGCGCGATAAAAGCTATAAGGGACCTTTTCATATATCTATATCGAAAAATATTCATAAGAATATCATTTCAGGACAATAATCTTGCCCTTTGCCAGGACACGTGTTCCGTCGGCTATCCTATATAAGTAAATACCGTTCGAAACGATGTTGCCGTAATTGTCCTTTCCATCCCAGTATACCCGGTTAATACCCTGTTTCCCGCCATCAAGCCCGGGAGTATAAACCATGCGGCGTATCATTGTTCCTGAAACACTGAAGATGTATATCTGGACACCAGCATTCGCAGACAGCTCGTATTTTATCATTGTGGAATCGGTCAACGGATTAAAGGGATTAGGGCCGTTCTCCGGCTCTGACAGGACAATAACGCGGTGGCTTGCACCCACTTGGAATGTGACCGTTGTTTCCGTGGTGGCAAGGTCGTTTATCGATAATTTAACGGTGTAGTCGCCGCTTGTTCCGCTTGTATCAAAAGAGCCCAGTAATTCTTTCAGTTTAGCTGAATTTGAGGTTTCAACTGTTACCCATGATGTTGGGCTGCTGCCCAATCCGTACTCCAGGGTATAATGGTCGAATCCTTCTCCCGTGGCCGTTCCCATGACATTGATCACGCCGTATCCCGTTGAGCCGGATGCCGGGCTTGAGAGGCCGGAGTGGATCCCTCCTAAAGCAAGCGTTGCGTGTATCCTGCCGGAGCCAAGAAGCCCAGAGTAGCTGGGATTGATCTCATTGATGTCGTCTGAGTAAGACTTGATCTGTTCATCTATCTGGGACTTTGTCCAGGACGGATTTTGCGCTTTAAGCAATGCGGCCAATCCCGAAACAAAGGGAGCTGCCATTGATGTGCCGTAGAGCCATGCGTAACGATCGGTTCCCTCTGAGCTAGTATAGGTGCTTAAGATGTACCTCGTATATGTGGAAGGACCATCACCGCCGGGCGCTGAAACATCGACCCAGGTACCGTAATTGGAATAGTTCGTCTTAATGTCTTCAGGACCGATCGCCGCTACGGCAAGGACATCATCATATCCGGCAGGATATACCTTGGCGGAAACATTGGAATTCCCGGCCGCGGCAACAATGACCACTTCTGATGTGGACGCGTATGATACTGCGTCAGCTATGAGCGAGCTGTCAGAATAGCTGCCAAGGCTCATATTTATAACATCAGCGCCATTGTCGACCGCATATATTATCCCGTTTGATATCTCAGTGTCCGTTCCCCAGCCGTCATACGATAGGCATTTTACGGCCATCAACCTGCAGTTCCAGTCCACTCCAGCCACACCCTTTGTGTTATTGGTCTTTGCGCCGATTATCCCCGCCACATGCGTACCGTGCCCGTTGTCATCCGAAGCGTCGCTGTCGTTATTGATAAAATCGTATCCTGAAAAAGCCCTTCCCGCCAGGTCCTCGTGATTGTAGTAGATGCCGGTATCAACGACGGCGACAGTCACAGTATTTGTTCCCACTTCAATGTCCCATCCGGATTCGCCGCTTCCGGTCGGTTCAAGCCCTATCTTGTACAAACCCCATTGGTTTGGGGAAACAGATGGATCATCGCTAGCATAGAATGGATCGTCCGGCGTAATAAACGCATAAAGAACGTAATTCGGTTCAGCATATATGACATCGGGATCCTTCCTGTATTCATCGACGGCTTTCATGACATCAAGGTCGCCGGGGAATTCGAACACAAAAATGTCTGAAAGGTCTGGCAGGGTGACGGTCTTGCCGGACCGTAAGGTCTTTGTGCGTTTTACCTCGCCGGTGCGTGTTATCGCTCGTTTTATCTTGTTAAGCTTTTTCCTGGAATTAAGATCGCTTATCGTTATTGAACGGATCTGTGCTTGACCTGCTGATACGGCTTTGTCCCCAAAAGGAATAGCCGCGACATTCGGCCTTAACTTGACAACGATCTCCCCGGGAACATATTTAACTTCGGGTTGTTGGCAAAATGAGCCTGCTCCCCAGAAAAAAAGGTAAACCGCTGTTATAGCAAGTATTATGTGTTCTTTCCGCAGCATTTCTTATACTTCTTGCCGGAGCCGCAGGTGCAAGGATCGTTCCTTCCGATCTTTTCAACCTTGCGCTCGGGTGCCGGCCTCGAGATCCTCGACGGTTCCCCGTATGTCACTCTTTTTGCTTTTGGTAGGACCTCCTCCCCTTCCCTGACAACCTGCACCTTGAATATCATGGAAATTATCTCCTGCCTTGCTGCTGCCATCATTTCCTGGAACATGTTGTATCCTTCGAATTTATATTCGATAAGGGGATCCCTTCCTCCCCAACCGCGCAGGCCTATCCCCTCGCGGAGCGCATCCATGTTGTGGAGCTGCTCGATCCATTTTTGGTCAAGCACTTTGAGCATGACCAGCTTCTCGATCTCCCTCATCGCATCGCTGCCTACCTGAAATTCCTTCGCATCATAGGAGATCTTTATAAGATCCAATAGGGCATTCTTTGCCCCATCACGATTCTTGATCTGCTTTATCTCTTCCATGCCGCCAACATTGGGCCCGATCTCTTTGAAAGCTGTTATCAATCCGTCATAGTCCCATTCGTCAGGGTGTGATTTTGGCGGGATAAAGCCCTCAACAAGGGAGTCCGTGACCTGCCCCATCATTTCAACTACCTTGTCCTTAAGGTCCTTGCCTTCGAGTATCCTTTTTCTAAGGTTATATATCGATTCGCGCTGGCGGTTCATAACGTCATCGAACTCAAGCACCTGTTTTCTTATGTTAAAGTGATATTGTTCGACTTTTCCCTGTGCGTTCTCTATCGCCCTGGATATGAGGCCGTGTTCTATCGGGACGTTCTCTTCGATGCCAAGTCGGGTCATTGCATTGGCAATACGCCCCGATCCGAATAGCTTCATCAGGTCGTCTTCAAGAGAGACATAGAAGCGTGATGATCCCGGATCTCCCTGTCTTCCCGATCTTCCCCTAAGCTGGTTGTCTATCCGCCGGCTTTCATGCCTTTCGGTACCGATCACGTGAAGGCCGCCCAGATCGGTGATAGCTTCACCAAGGACGATGTCAGTGCCGCGGCCTGCCATGTTCGTTGCTATCGTTACGGCTTTTCTCTGACCGGCCTTTGCGATTATTTCCGCTTCTTTTTCGTGGTGTTTTGCGTTAAGCACATGGTGGGGGATCCCTCTTCGCCTCAGGACCTCGCTTAGCAGCTCCGAGTTCTCTATGGATATCGTGCCGACAAGAATAGGCCTTCCCTTCTTGTAATTATCCTCGATCTCGTTCGCAACGCAGGTGAACTTCTCCTTCTTGGTCTTGTATATGACGTCGTTAAGATCACGCCTGATCATGGTCTTGTTGGTGGGCACTTCAAGCACCTCAAGACCGTATATCTTCCAGAATTCCGATTCCTCGGTCTTTGCCGTTCCTGTCATTCCGGAGAGCTTTTCATACATCCTGAAATAATTCTGGAACGTGATCGTGGCCAGCGTCTGGCTTTCTTCCTGTATCCTCACCTTTTCCTTTGCCTCTATAGCCTGATGCAGGCCGTCGCTGTACCTGCGGCCGATCATCAGCCTGCCCGTGAACTCGTCTACAATTATTATCTGGTCTTCCTTGATCACGTAATCAATATCTTTTCTGTAAAGGTGCCAGGCTTTCAGCGATTGAAGTATCTGATGCGCGATATCGATGTTGGCTATGTCAAAGAGAAAATCAAGGCCAAGCATTTTTTCAGCCTTTTTGACGCCGATCTCTGTAAGGACCGCGTTCTTTGTCTTTTCATCGACCGTGAAATCCGTGTTCATTGAAAGTCTTTTGGCTATCTCATTAGCCTTGTAATAACCGTCTATGTTCTCCTCAACGATACCGGATATGATCAAGGGCGTTCGAGCCTCATCGATCAGGATACTGTCCACCTCATCAACAATGGCATAATTAAGACCTCTCTGGACGCAATGATCGATGTGTGTTGCCATATTGTCGCGCAGATAATCGAAGCCGAACTCGTTGTTTGTCCCGTAGGTCAGGTCCGCGGCGTATGCCTTTTTCCTTTCATCGTATTCCATATCGTGCTGTATAAGGCCGACATCGAGCCCCATGAACCTGTAGATAGGGCCCATCCATTCGCTGTCCCTTTTCGCGAGATAATCGTTCACGGTCACGATGTGAACGCCTTTTCCTGACAATGCGTTCAGGTAGACCGGCATCGTGGCTGCAAGGGTCTTTCCCTCACCTGTTTTCATCTCCGAGATCTTTCCGCGGTGAAGCGTCATTGCCCCGAGCAGTTGGACGTCAAAATGTCTAAGGCCCGTTGTCCTTGCCGCGGCTTCTCTTACCGCGGCGAACGCTTCAGGAAGGATGGAGTCCAGAGTTTCACCGTTGTCGATCCTTTGCTTGAATTCCGAGGTTTTTCTTGAGAGGTCCTCCTGCGACAATGAGCGCATCTGGTTCTCAAGTGAATTTATCCTTTCGACGATAGGCTGCATTTTCCTGAGCTTTTTTTCGTCGGTCTCGGCGATCAGATTTATCAACCATTTAAGTGCCATAGCGCTCCCCAGTTCAATTCTTCTGTATGTAAAAAAGAAGACAGGCAGATCAAAGCGTCTTGCCTGTCTCCTATTGGTCCTTTTGTCAGATCAATTCAGGTTCGATCAGTCCGTAATTCCCCGTGCTTCTCCTATAAACAACGTTCACTTCATGGGTCTTTGAGTTGCGGAACATATAAAAATCATGCCCAAGCATCTCCATCTCTTCAGCCGCCTCCTCAGGATCCAAAGGCTTCATGGCGAAGCGCTTTGTCTTTACGATAACGGGGCTTGATTTCTGTTTTGGCGTAAACTTTTGCTCGTATGTTTTCATAAGTTCTTCCTTTGATTTTTCGGTTCTTCTCCTTGGCTCATGCTTCAGCTTTTCCTTGTGTTTTTCGATCTGTTTTTCGACCTTTTTATATACGTTGTCTATTGCGGCATACATGTCAGAGGCTCCATCCGTTGCCCGCAAGATCCTCCCCGCAGACCATACGGTCATCTCGCAGACCTGGTTGCGCTGCAGGTCGTCATTGCGCCTTGCATCAAGGGTGACCTCCACTTTCTGGATGTTGTCAAAGTATTCCTCGAATTTGCTGGCCTTTTTTATCGCGTAATCCCTGAGCGGCTCAGTTACCTCTATCCCGTGGCCCTGTACTTTTATCTGCATTTTAAACCTCCAATCAGATAATAAATGGCGAACTGCGGTGTTCTTTGCTTTCGGTCAATTATATAACGGGCTTATGCGTAATGCAATAATGCGTCCTGCAATATGGGGACGCGATCGATCAAACCGTCCTCGCAAGCGTAAGGACGCATACTTTTTTTGCTCCAGCCTTCATAAGCGCGGATGCCGCTTCCCTTACAGTGGCCCCGGTCGTATAGATGTCGTCTATCAGGAGGACCGTCCTTCCCGTTACCTTATCAGTTGCAAAGAAAGCGTCTTTTAGATTGGTCAGTCTTTCTTCCCTTGACAGTTCGAACTGAGGGGTTGTATCCTTTATCCGCACCAGGGATTCGTCGTCCATGACTATCCCCGTACCTTTTGACAGCTCCTCTCCCAAAAGCTCCGCCTGATTGTATTCCCTAACCTTCTTTTTCTTCCTTGAAAGAGGGACAGGAACGATCATGTCGATCTCAGAAGTGCGGATATCGCTGTTGGGATCAATGAGGAAATCCATCATCATTTTTGCAAGAGGAACGCTTAAAACACGCTTGTTCCTGAACTTGAAAGCATGTAAGGCATCCTTCAATGGCCCGATATAAAAGGCTACGGAACGGACCATGTAAAACGGGGTCTTTTTCATGTAGCACTCATGGCAGTAACTGCCCTCGAACCGATTATCATGCGGCCCGCCGCACACCTTGCATACCGATGGTCCAACATATTTCATGGCTGACATACATTCATTGCATAAGGGATCTTTACCGTACTTGTGGCATACGACGCAACGCGGCGGCAGGATGATGTCAATAAAGCTATTGAAAAATGATCGAAGGCCCATGACCAGGGTATTATATCAAAGAGGTGGAGCAATGAAAGAGCCGGCTATGACCAATCCTCGGCCACCGGATGTCCGGCCATTTTGAGTAATTCTTTGAACAAGCCAAAGTTAACTCTATATTTTATATTAGCATACAATTCTTTTGGAGATCTGTAATTATAAGAATTGCCGCGATAATTAATTGCCCAAAATACTTTCATTACTCTTGATCTAACAAAGCTTCGAATTTGAGCTTTGAAAGTTGCAAGCTTCGGCTCTAAAGCCTCCAGAAGAACTTTTCGATTGTAATCGTTGAGTTTATCTATATGGAAGTCCGGCCTTCCTGTATTACAAGAAAATCCAGGAACGGGATCTTGTTCACATAATGACAGTACAACTTCTTCGACCGCAAGCATTTTTCTTACAGTTGAAACCGGTACGCGATAGATCTCGGAGTTCTGAATGCGTACAGGGAGCCATCCTTCTGTAGTGAACCTGCAGTCTGCTCCTCCCGGTAGTTTAATAAGCCCACCCGGTCTGAACAGTGAAAGCCGAACAGAAATATCTCCCGTTTGCATGCCAATACATTCAAAACATGATCTTTGAACAGCCATTTATGTTTTCCTTGAGGAATTGATAGAATGCCTGCTTCCTCGGCTATTTATCGTTAAAATCAACAGAAAATATCAATATTTTTGAAAATATTATCTTGTATATGGGCTATACGCCAACAAGATTGACCTTGTTCTTTGAGGAGGAACAATAAAAGCGCTGTTTATGACCAGTCGTCTTCCGCCGGATGACCGGCCATTTTCATCAATTCTTTGAACAGTTGCCATTCAATTCTATAATTTAAAATGGATACCATGTCACTTATTGACTTAAATGATTGATTCGAGGCAGGGAGGTAAGGGACTTTACCGAATATGCGCAATACGCTTGATCTAACGCTGCGTCGAATTTGAGAATTGATCTTTGCAAGCCTCGGTCCTATAGCTTCCAGAAGATCTGTTGTGTGTAAACTTGCTGTATCACGCCTAATGAAATATACAGGGATAGAGTGCTTTTGTTTTATTAATGGAAGCACAACTTCTTCGACCAGAAGCATTTTCTTGACAGTTGAAACCGGTACGCGATAAACATCGGATTCCCGGATGCGTACGGGGAGCGTTCCTGTAGAAGGGACCCTGCAGGTTGCCCCTCCCGGGAGAGCAATAAGCCCTCCCTGTCTGAACAGTGAAAGCTGACCGGAAAGATCTCCCGTCCGCATTCCAATACCTTCAAATCCTGATCTTTGAACTGCCATTTTTACATTCCCCCTTAAGGAATTTATCGAACATTGTCCTACTCAGTTATTTATCGTTATAATTCATTTGAAATTTCAATATATTTCATATATGCCATATGGCCATAAAATTGACTTTTTTCCTTATTTCATGATAATATATCAGCACTTTATGAACTGGGACGAAGTAATTCAGCTCCTCCAACAAGGCGAAGGCCAGTCAGTAGAATTCGAAAAGGGCGTTCCCTCCCCTGATGATGTTGCCAGAGAACTTGTCGCATTCTCCAACTCCGACGGCGGAAAGTTGATCCTTGGGATTGATGATAAAAATAAACATCTTATTGGAGTGGATATGCAGGAGGAAACCCTGCAAAAGCTGCTTGAGGTTGGGAGGGCGAGATGTTTACCGGCAATAACGCCCTATATTGACGTGATCGAGAAAGGCGGGAAGAAGATCATTATCCTGTCCGTCCATGAGGGAGATGAAAAGCCGTACAGGACAGATGACATCTGTTATATCAGGGATGGGAATATTTCGAGGCCTGCCAGAGAATACGAAGAAGAAGAGATAAAAAGCCCGTGGAGCGGCCATGAACTGAACAAGCGGCAGAAAAGGTCCCTTCAGTTCATAGCCGAGCACGGGACCATCACGAACAGGGAATACAGGGAAGCCTTCGGGGTCTCTCACAAAACAGCGCACATAGAGCTTACGATGCTGGCCGAGAAAAAGCTGGTGGACTCGCAAGGTGCGGGACGGAACACGCATTATATCCTGCCGGCAAGCAAATAGCTTCATTAATCCCCGATCCTTTAGATGGATTAAGTTTCGCTTCTTTACAAAGAAATCGTTTATGATATAATTTTATTTCCAATTTTTTGAAGGGAGAATTCATTTGAGAAAGCCCGTTATAGCCGGCAACTGGAAAATGTTCAACACCGTTCAGGAATCGATCAACCTTGTCACAGAACTTCGCAAGAGCGTATCAGGCGTCAAAGAAAGAGAAATAGTCGTTTGCCCTCCTTATACATCCTTGGGATCGGTCGTAAATGCCCTTAAAGGCTCGAATATCGCCGTAGGCGCACAGAACCTTTATTTTGAGGAAAAAGGCGCTTATACCGGAGAGATCTCCCCTGTCATGCTTAGGGACATCGGCTGTACCCACGTGATAATCGGGCACTCGGAGAGAAGGCAGTATTTCGACGAGACGAACCAATCCGTCAATAAGAAGATATTCGCGGCGCAAAAGATCGGATTGATACCTATCGTTTGCATAGGTGAGATGCTGGCAGAAAGAGAATCGAACAGGACATTCAATGTCATCATGGTCCAGCTGAAAGAAGGGCTTGAGGGGCTGTCAAAAGAACAGATGTTGAAACTGGTCATAGCTTACGAGCCGGTCTGGGCGATAGGCACCGGGAAAACGGCCACACCGGACCAGGCGGAAGAAGTCCACGCGTTCATAAGAAAAGAACTTGAGAAGATGTTCGGCAAGGATATCGCGGACGAGGTGAGGATACTTTACGGAGGTTCCGTGACCCCGGACAACGTCAAAGGCCTGATGGCGCAGAAAGATATTGATGGTGCCCTTGTCGGCGGCGCTAGCCTGAAAGCGGATCCGTTCACAAAGATAGTCAGATATTGAAAGGAAGGCAGTAAATGATCAATTACAAGGACCTGGGTCTGGTCAATACAAGGGAGATGTTCAAAAAGGCAGTAAAAGGAGGGTATGCCGTTCCGGCCTACAACTTCAACAACATGGAACAACTGCAGGCGATAATGATAGCCTGCGCGGAAACTAATTCACCGGTCATAATCCAGGTATCAAGCGGCGCAAGAAAGTACGCTAATGCGACACTGCTTCGATACATGGCCCAGGGCGCCGTGGAGATGACAAGGAAGGACCTTAAATCCAATATCCCGATATGCCTGCATCTTGACCATGGGGATACGTATGAACTATGTGTTTCCTGCATCGAGTATGGTTTTTCATCGGTGATGATCGACGGCTCCCACCTACCCTACTCCGAAAATATCGCCCTAACTAAAAAAGTGGTGGATTATGCTCATAAGCATGATGTAGCGGTTGAAGGAGAGCTCGGCGTGCTTGCAGGAATCGAGGATGAGGTCAAAGCCGAGAAACATACTTATACTCAACCGGAAGAGGTACAAGATTTCGTATCGAAGACAGGCGTTGATTCGCTTGCGATCTCCATCGGGACATCGCACGGCGCTTATAAATTCAAGCCAGGCACGAAACCGCAGATAAGACTGGACATACTACATGAGATCGAAAAGAGACTTCCGGGATTCCCTATCGTCCTTCACGGCTCATCATCTGTCCCGCAGGACCTGGTGAAGCAGATAAATTCGACAGGCGGAAATCTAAAGGATGCTATTGGGATACCAGAGGATCAGTTAAGGGAAGCTTCGAAGTCAGCCGTCTGCAAGATCAATATTGACTCTGACGGACGTCTTGCGATGACAGCGGCCATCAGGAAAGTGTTTGTTGAAAAACCGGAGGAGTTCGATCCCAGGAAATACATCGGCCCGGCAAGGGACGCTTTAAAGGAGCTTTATAAACACAAGAACATAAACGTTCTCGGATCCGCGGGAAAAGCTTAATTAAGAATAAGGAGGAAGAATATGAAAAGGTCAGTTTGTGTCTTGGTTTCATTGTTTCTTTTGTCTGCTCCGTCTCTTGCTTTAGGTCCGGTTTCTTTTACTTTGTATGGAGGGGTCACATCTCCCATTTCTGGGACGATTATCGGAGCGAATGCGGCACTTTCACTCCCGCTGTTGCCAGGCTTAGGAGCAGAACTAGAATCAGGGAGTGGTTCTGTAAGCGGAGTGAATTATACCGGAACAAGGGTCGGATTACTATATAAAGGATTTCTCGGGTTCTTGAATCTCAGCCTTGGGTCGGAAAACATCAATCTTTCCGGTCCTTTATCGGGCTTTTCTTTGCCTGGCGGGAATTTGTCAGGATCATATATTGGATTGGGCATAGAAATTGGGATCATGAGTGTGGTTGTTAATCCAAGGTTAGTTCTAAGTACATTCAGTCAAGGATCCATTCCCTGGGTAAACATCACAATTGGGTATAAATTTTAACTGGTAAGGGGGATTGTAAAATGAAAGTAGGCATTTTAACTGGCGGTGGGGATTGTCCGGGCTTGAATTCTGTGATCAGGGCAGTTGTAAGGAAAGGCATAGAACACTATAAATATGAAATGATCGGGATAAGGAACGGATGGAAAGGCCTGCTTGAGATGAACTATGGCCCGCTTGACCTGAGGTCTGTTTCGGGGATACTGCCGAGGGGTGGTACGATACTCGGTACGTCAAGAACAAACCCCGCGAAGATCGATAAGGGTTTTGAAAAAGCAAAAGACAACTTCATCAAGATGGGTCTTGGCGCTCTTATTGCGATTGGTGGCGAAGATACACTTGGTGTCGCGAATAAATTGACATCGATGAATGTAAATATAATTGGGGTTCCAAAGACCATAGATAATGACCTTTCCGCAACAGACTTCACTTTCGGTTTTGACACGGCGGTCAATATCGTCATGGAGGCACTGGATAGGCTTCACACGACAGCAGAATCACATGACAGGGTAATGGTCTGTGAAGTAATGGGACGTCATGCAGGCTGGATCGCAACATATGGCGGGATCGCGGGCGGGGGAGATGTTATTCTGATACCCGAAGAAAAGTTCGATATCGAAGAGGTTTGCGAGAACATAAAAAAGAGGCACGCAAGGGGCAAGAACTTTAGTATTGTGGTGGCCGCAGAAGGCGCACAACCGAAGGACGCAGGCGACTTTTTTACTGCAAGCAAGGAACTTGATTCGTTCGGCCACGTGAAACTGGGAGGCATAGGCGAAGCGCTGGCAAAAGAGATAGAGAAAAGGACCGGCTTTGAGACAAGGGCTACAGTGCTTGGCCACATACAGCGAGGAGGATCTCCGACCGCATTTGACAGGGTCCTTGGAACAAGATTCGGGATAGCTGCCATCGATCAGGTAAAGAAAGGTGATTTTGGCAAGATGGTCGCTCTGCAGGGCAACAAGATAGTTGTTGTGCCGCTTGAGCAGGCTGTCGCAAAATTAAAGACAGTGGACAAGGACATCTACGATATAGCTAAGGTTTTCTTCGGTTAGTTGGAACGATCATTCACTGTCTTTCAGGAGAGATCCGGCTTCACGGACCTCTTTTTCTGTACGCTTCTTGATGGATTGACGGGACCTCGCTTTATCCTTTTTTGACGGGATGATCATTTCGGAGACTTTTCGTGAGGGGATCCCCCAGGCGCGCACTTTCGGGAGCTTCTTCTTTTTGCGCTTTATCTTACTTGCCAACGCTTTCACCGCCGTTGAATTCGTAAATAACAGCGATCTCGTTGCACTCGTCGGGGAACTTTATGCAGTGGATGCATTCGCCCCATATTTTCTGTGGAAGCCTGCGCTTCTGATATGATCTGAATCCCTGCTTATGGAAGAAATCCTTGATCAAAGTAAGGGCAAAAACCTTTTTTATGCCGAGCTCCTTTGCCTCTTTAAGGCATTCCTTAATCAGCTTCTTTCCCCACCCCTTCCCTTTTATCTCCTCGTCCACCGCAAGAGCCTTGATCTCAGCCATGTCCTCCCACACGATGTGCAGGGCCGCGCAGCCCTTTACTTTGCCGTCAAGATCAACAACGTAGAAATCCCTTATGCTTTCGTACAGGTTGTTTATCGAGCGAGGGAGCATGAGGTCCTGGGATGCGTAATGGTTAACTATGTTCTGTATCTCTTTAGCGTCAGAAACGCGGGCTTTTCTTATCATGATGTGCAAAAGTATAGCAGGAATATATCGTCAATTCAATTATTGCGGATCACTTGGATAGAGATATCAGTTATATTGTGTAAAATATTGAGGAAATATTATCGAAAATGGAATATAATACTTTCCATTATGAATAACAATGCTCAATGGAAACGAATTCTTGCATGCGCTTTAGTAACAGTGGTCTTATCTGTGCTGCCCCTCGCCCAATCATTTGGCATAACAAAGGAAGCTGTGCAAAAGAAGGGCCAGTTTTCACCGTCAATACTTGGGATGAGGTTCGGCGCTTCAAGGGATGAAGTGAAAGCAAGGTACCAGGATTCACAGCCTGATTATGAGACGGAAGAAAGGCTTGTATACAACAGCCCGGTAATAGAATTGAGGGATGTTAACGAGGTGGTCTACATGTTCTTTGAGAACAAGCTCTATGCGATCTCGCTGCTTTTGAACAAGGAAACAACTCAAGGGTCCGCAAAGAACCTCCTTGATACTTACGATTATTACAAGAATGCGCTGACCGGAAAGTACGGGGCCCCGAAGTCTGATGATGGAATGAGCAAAGTATACGATAACGATCGTTTCCGTCTTGTAGGCATTGAAATAGGCGCGGGAAAGTACGAATCAAAATGGGACACCGAAGATATGTTTGTTGAACTTGCGCTCAAGGGGGATAATTATAAATTGGATTTCCACCTGGATTACTACTACAAGCCAATCGCCGAAAATAAACAAAGAGCCGCGCAAAAAGAACTTCTCCAGAACCTGTAACATTAGATAGAAGCTAATGTTTAGATGAGGTCTTACTCGCCAACCTGTAGAACCGGACTGTTGCCCACAGCTTGATGTCTTCCCATAACATGTGGAGCAATGTGGAAAACCTTGCACTTGTGAATGTTTTTGAATTAGGGTAACAATATTCGGTGACCGTCCTGACGTAAAAATGGTCGGACAGATGTGCCAGCGCGAAATACACGCATCCTTTTTTTTGCATATCAAGCTCATAGGCGACCTCGCCTATGAGATCTATGCGCCTTACTCCAAGGGCCTTGAATATTTCCGCGAAATGTTCCCATGTGTTCTGCTTTTGATCATCCTCTGACAATATGGGTTGAGGATTGCGGTGAGGGGTGGGCGTAAAGATGAAAACACCTTTTGGATCAAGGCTCTCTATCCATGCCGCGGTTTGTTCGGGTTGATCAGTAAAGACAGCTACTGCGGTATCCGGATATTTCAGACGATCACCGAGGCGGGTTTGGAAATCAGGATATTTTGCGGCATAATCCACTGCGACCGAGGAGCGGACCTCCCTGCCCCATTTATCAAGAGGGAAAGCGCTCTGGGAGTAATTCGGATGTATAAGAACGTCAAGGCGGTAACCCCCGTTTCGGACAGCGGCCCTTACCACATCCTGCGCTTCCAGGCTTGTGCATAAAGCCGGGGCATATATCACCGTCATGTTGCCTATTCTGAATACCGACATGCCTATACTTCGCAATATTCCGACATAAATTTCACTCCCTGATCATATTTTCCATAATGAAAATCAAGGATCGTAAAATCGTTCGTTACTGAAATTATCATGAATATTTGCCGATAAAAATGAAATTATCCGAGCATTATGCCGATAAATATGAGTATTATTATGTCCATAGCAGTAAAAATACGTAATGGCGACCCGGCGCTTATCTCTTTTTTCTCAGGCATCAACGGAGTGCGACTTTCCGCACCCGGAGCCGAGCTGAGAGGGATCGACCTGCCTATGGTCACCATGCAGAGCCTAACGGAAAGTAATATCCTTATAAGGGATATCAGCCGGAATAAATATACTTGCGAAATGACAAGGGATAACGTTGCCCTTATGGACCAAATGATATTCTCGTCAAAAGGTAAGATCGTTACGACAGCTCTGGTATGTTTTTCGTACATGTTCCGCACGAGCGATCCGAAGGTAGGATGCGCCGTTCATGTAAGCTCAGAGCGAGTGAAGGAAAAAGCATATCATTTCCGTTTGGTCCGCACGGCCTTGTCAACGCTAAGGAGACTCGCGCCGAAATCTGTAATCCATGCATATATTTCAGGGGGCTATGTTCCGCAGCTTGGCCGGCATATGGTTGAGATGTTGGCTGATAACCGTGACCTGGTAAAAGCGATAGCAAGGGAATTATTGCGCCAAAAAGTTGCGATAGAAGCTGTTGAGATAGGCGCAATGTATAGATGTCAGGAATTAGGCATAGGAAATGGCGAGTTCGGATTCAGATTGCTGTGAAATAAATAAGGAGGATGTTATGGGAGCACAGAGATCAATGATAACGGAACTATTGGGCGGTTTACGGGATCCGCTCGGAGGCATGAGCTGGCAGAGGACGGTATCAACTTTAGGCCTCTCAAGTACTGCTGTCCTGGCGATACAGGAGCTTGCGGCAAATCCGGCCGAGTTCTTCCGAAATGGCCCGATGGACAGGCCGCACGCAAGGCACGCGATGCTTACTCTTGAGCTGCTATCAGTAAGGAAAGACAACAAAATACTTGATATCGGGGCGATGGGTAATATATTTGTAAGACAGGCTCAGGCCCATGGCTATAAAGGGGCTAAAGGCATAGACAGGAGCTTGCACTGCAATATAGAAGGGACAAGGCATGGAAGGCGCACTGACCTTTTTGAACTCCCCGAGGGAGAGATGTATGACGTCATCCATTTCAGGAAGCTGCTTGATTACGCGTCCGGAGGAGGATTTGAAGGCACGGAGCGGATGTTCCCTATCGAAAAGTTCGCACAGCATATAACGCTCCATTTAAAGCCGGGCGGCCTTCTTATCTTCCAGGATGTAGCGAGGAACATGCACAGATTCATTGAGCTGCTTAATGACCTTGGATTTGAAAGGGTTCCTAACAGCAGGATATATTATTACGTTTTCAGGCTTAGGGGGTAATGGAATATGGCGTATTCCATATTGAAAGTGGACGCAGCGGCGATTCCTCCTTCATTTACTCCGTTAATGAGGGCGCAGGTCTGCTATGGGACATTTTCAGTTGGTGAGATAGAGAGGTTCGAGGCATTGACAGAGGCGATGTCCACAAAGAAACCAATAACCGAGAACGGGAAAGCGCTCTATGATAACGATGTCTTGAGGTTCACGCAGTACCTTCTTATGAACCATACTATTTCCCTTGCAGTGGCTATAAAGAACGGCGATTACCCCGAATTGAGCGAACACTCAAGACTTGTAGCAGCCGGGGGCAGGACGGACTGGGGATATTCACTGGGGATGCACTTAAGTATTCCGGATGATCCGCTTGAGAGGATGCCGGCCGCATGGAGTTTTGCTGAAGATATTCCGGAAATACTGTCAGGCGGGAAGAATATACTTGAGCTCGGTTCTGGCATTTCAATCGGTTCGATGAGGTACGCAAGAGCGCATCCTGAACATTTTGTCGTTGATGTGGAAGCAAATGTTTATAACGTTGAAGTCGCATACGAAATATTGGGCATGCTGGGCCGGATAGATGACCCCATGCCGAATTTGAGGATCATGCTTGGTGACATATGCTGGCTGAGGCCGCCTGAGGACTTCCGCGCAGACCTCCTTATCGCGAAGGACGTTTTCTGGAGGACGGTTCCATTGGAAGAGGATAAAGAAATGTTGCGGGCGTTCCTGAAGTGGGCACAACCTAACGCGTCTTTCCGTCTTTTACCCGGGATGAAGGGATTTGAAATGAGAAGTCATATCGACGAAGAGCTGCAGCGTCCGGAGAACAGAGGTATTAAGCTTATAGCTGGCGGATCCGGTAGTGATAAAGGTGATCCCGCATGAAAAATATATCTTTTAAAGGTATTGAAAGGGCGTGGCCTGACCTGCCCCACTACTCTTCCGTTTCATTCAGTGAGTCCTTCGGGGTAAGTGTGGACCTTGCACCGGTATTAAGGAGATTGGATATAAGGCTGGAAGACGCGATATTGGACATTGGTGCTTTCAAGAACGAGACGGTCGAATCGCTTCAGGAGCAGGGATTTTATAATGCCGTAGGTCTGGACGTCAATCATCAGATACTGTCATCAAAGTTCGGTAGGCAGGGCAATTTCCGCGATATCTCTACGGACGAAAAATATAAGGTCATATATTTTTCGCAGTTCATTGATCATTTACCGGGAGGGAACTTTAATACCGGGATGAAGCCCAAGTTGACGCTGTTCGCGATGAAGATATGGCATAATTTATTGCCCGGCGGATATCTGATATTTAGTGAACGCGCGAACAATGTTCCTGAGCTGGTCAAGGCGCTTCTGAGGACCGGTTTCATTCTCATATCATCGGAAAAGGGATTGTATATCTTTAAAAAGGGCGAATAATATGGCTTTAATTTCAGGATGTCCTGTAAATATCCATGCCGGACTGATAGCGATGTTCGACCTGTCGGCTATCAGGCGCCTGCCTGAGGGCATGGAGAGAAAAAGAGTAAAACTCTCGATCGGGCTGGCGAGCGAGTTTGAATGCGATAGGAATATAACTGTTGGGAAGCTTCTTGAACTCGCCAGAGAATACCAGGAGCCTCGTATAGCGTGCTGGGACAAGATACCCTTTAAAATATTGGAGAACTACGGCGGATCAGCGGATTCAACAAAGATATGGATCCCTATCCGATTCGCAAGGGCGCTTAAGACCCCGCAAGTGATGACATATGAGGAATATCTGGGGACAATGCATGCTTATCAGAAAATGAGCAGCGATAGGTATCTGTTGACGACGCCAAAAAGAGCCATGAGGTCCGCCATAGCGAACTCATATTTTGAGCTCTTCATGGGCGGAATATTGTCGATAGGATTAAGCATGGTGCTTATGTATGGAATGTTGAACGCGGATTCAGAGGTCGGATTGCCAATGCGCATGCTTATCCTTGGAGTTCCTCTTGCGGCAAGCCTGCTGGCATTCTTGAACGGCGCACATAACAAACTGATCAATATCCCGAAGTCCTGGCTTGCGTATAAATGGCTGGCTGGGATCGATCAGTAAGGAAAAACTTCGAATACGGGCCATAATTCCCCAAGGATTGTACACGGCAATCTTCTAATAATTATGCAAGTATTTCCCGACTTAATGCGATATATCATATATAGGGGGAAATAATGACGCTTACTGTACAGAGTACTCCGGCGCCTCGTATTAACTTATTTACGATAAAGCCGGGGGACCATAAAACTACAATAACAAGGATGATGCGCCTTGTGGGTGTTGATCCTGACAACTTTGAACAGGTAACTTCTTTTCTTTCCCGCGGGACGCCTGAAGAAGTATTGATGAAATTAAGGATGTACACATTCTCCTTCTTTAAACAGGTAGAGATGAAAGAGCAAAAGAGCGCACTTGAGATGTTCAGAGCAAAAGTCGGGGATTGTGCGGATTTTGCCGCATTTAACATTGTTGTCCTACAAAAAGCAGGGATATCCGTCACTTTATTTGATCTATCTCAAGTCAAAACCTTGAAGGAATGTATAGGTAAAATTTTGAGAGGAACACTAGGCGTGTCCAACTCTGAAATTGCTACAGGGCACGTATTTGTAGTGGCTGAGTCCGGAACGCGTCTTTATAGATTGGATAATCACGGGATTTATTATATCGGTGATAGGTCAAATATTACGAATGGCGACATCATAAATTTTGTTTCATTCCAGCTTAATAATAATCACCGTGGAAGCCGTTGCAGACAACTTGAGAATACGGATCTCAACACAAGGCAAGATGTATATTCATTCCTTAGACTGGAAAAGAGGGCTATTAACGCGTCAAATGGTACAAGGTTCAAGTGGATTCATGCCGGAAGTGTACGTGACGTACCATTTGGCCCTACTGAAGTAGCAGGTTATTTAAGGAAAAATGGATCGGTGGAAACAAGGATATTCGGCCTAGATGATATATATACTTACTATAATAGTGATATGAGGGAAACAGCTAGTCACGCAGCTATTAATATGACATCAGGGGCGATCAATTACCATCTAATGTTCAATGACCTTTGATTATTATTCAACAATAGATACCAATAGGCTTGATGAGATCGAATATCCAATAATGCTCACACAAAAGTAAAAGATCTTATTATCATCCCACAGTTTTGAGGTCAAAAATTATGATTAATGAGGATATGTCGCGGCTTGGCGGGTCAAAGTACCGTGCAAGAGAAACCTTTAGGCATAGGTCCTTGAACCTTCTTAAATAATTCACCCGCACTCTTTGAGGCCGACATGTCACGCATTTGATAGGCAATCGCAATGTTTTTGATAGCCGGCGCATATGTCGGATTTCTTACAAGTGCCATCGAATAAGCATTAATTGCAGCTTCAAAATCGGCTAACATAGAATAAGCATTCCCCAGATTGAAGTATTGTACATATGCCGATGCATCAAGTTGTATCGCCCTAAGAAAACAATCACGCGCATTCGGAAAATCGCCTGAATTGAAGTATTCAAGCCCTCGATTGTTCCATGCCTGAGGGAAATTGGGATCTATCTCAATGGCCCTATCATAACCCCTTATTGCGAGATCATGCCTTCCCAGGTGTGCGAATGCCAGGCCCCTGCCTACGAGAGGCGCAACATCCGTCTTGTCCATGTTATAAACTGCTGTATAGTCTTTTACGGCCAGATAGTTCTTGTTTAATTCATGGTATTCATTGGCTCTGCTCAAAAGTGCTTGGGTAAAAAGGTAAGGATCGGCAACACCCAATAATAGAGATCTTGTGAACATGTGAGCAGCAATATCGTGTCTGCCGGCCCTATGGTATTCATTTGCGAGATTATTAAAGACATGAGCAAGAAGGACATTATCCCACCTGCTGACGATCAACGGCGCATTTCTGTATATGATCTCTTTATAGTCATAAGACACCGGCAGTCCATTTGTTGTTTCAAATCCGATATATGTATTATTGGGCAGCGCCCAAAATATCATTGCATGATCCTTTGTACTGGCCATATATAGCGGCCAATTTAGCTCATGCCCTACCGCAAGGAATATAAAGCATCCCGTGTCGCAGTCCACTGCTTTATCTTTTGCGGACAATTGTTCTGACAAGACACCAAAGTCAACATATGACCCTTTGATATCCCTGCGGATTATCTTGTACAGCGCTGTCAGTGATTCAACAGGGCCAAGATCTGCAGGTATGGTAGTGCGGGCTGTCCGTATGATCCTGCCTATTTCACGATAAGCAGGGGTGACCTTTATGCCTGATAATTGTGATTCGTAAGAAAAGATCGTGTTGATCGGATTATCCTCGGATATTTCAAGTTCGATCCTTGTCCTCGGCAGTTCAGGTATCTTATAAAGCATTTCTATCCGCCGCTGTGCAGCCTCCGCTTCCATGTATTCAAATAGCTCTTCCGATCCATAGCCGTCAGAAAACTGGCCTTTGCTATTTGACGGATTAATAGGCAAAGTATCCTCATCACTGACAGGTTCATTATTTGAGGATGGCTCTGCCTGCGGTCGGTTCTCGATTTTCCATTTTATAGTAATCTCTGTTTCTGACATGGTTACTCCGTCTATTTATCGTCATATATAGCTGAAAATTGCGGATTATTTGGATTTTTTATTATCGAAGAGAAAGATATTCTATGCTATAATAACGTCTTGTGATCAAGCAAAGAACAATATTATCCTTTATTTTATTGCTGTCCCTTGTCTTCCTTTCAGGGTGCCAGGTGACCTATACCGTGCGCAACGCGAAAGTAAGCGACATCGCGCCCGAGTTCAAGGATTACATAGGAATGCACGGATACAACATCACGTACCAGAACGATAAGACAGGATCCTATAACGTCGATATGGGCAACGTATATGTCTCGGGCAGCAGCTCGGCCACAAAAACAACAACAACTATTGTCCAGCCGTCAGACTCTTCCACCGGCCGGCCGATGACCGCTTACGAACAGACGAGCTGGAACTCCGTGAACGATCCTGCGCGGTATGAAAGGGCCGGAGCCGCGGTCAGCATCACGCAGAAGGGCAGCGATGTCGTCATATTCATTGATACGAACAGTGCAGGCGGCACGATGCTTAACGACATCAAGGACTATATCAAGAGCCTCGGCTATAAGGTGGATTGATACTATTATGAAAATGATAATGAGATACAGGATATTGTTGGTCGCGGCGGCAGTTACTTCCGTTATCAGTACGGCGGCATTCGCCGAGACGTGGACTTACCGCCAGATAAAGGATATCTCCGTTAAAGAAGGCGGCAAAGTCCGCCAGTCGGATCAAAAAGGCGACCTCTTCGAGTATACGTTCAACATCGACATGAAGAACAACGTGGTGACCCGTACAAAGATCAGGCGCCTTGACGAGGCCAAAGCGCGCGACGATGCGACGGTCTTCAACGTAAAGGAGATAAAGAAACTATGGGGGAGCGAGGCAGGCAGAGGAGGCAGGGTGATCGTTGCTTCATCAAAGGACGGCACTGAGATAATAGAGCTCGGCAGCAGGTTCGCTTTCACCACAAGGACAAGCCCTTTTTCACAGGTCATAACAGGTGTATATAGAAGGATGTACGACAGGGCCGACCATAAGAAATACCGCAATAAATAAGGCTATATAATCAGCTTTAAATCTTTTTCCTGAAATGCCTCGCGGAAAGAAAAATCTTGTTTGCATCGCCTAGGCTAATAAGATTGGAATATACCATGTTGTCGGTAATTGCCGCGAAACGACGTTCCCTGCGCTTTTTCATCCATGAACGCATCGCCTTGACGCAGTAATTTTCGACATTTTTTATATCCGCACTAACATCTGCAGAAGTTATGCTTATAAGCATGTCAAGCGACCATAAAAGGGAAATGACGGGCCTTATGTCCGATGGGGCGGGAGATCTGCCAAGTTGCGACGATATGTCATTGTATGTTTCAAGCGCCGTCATCCTTATAAGATTGTCATGTATTCCAGGATATCTCCTGTCCAGGAAGGCGAGCGCGCGTATCAGGTTGGCCTGCCTGCTCATCTCCATCAGGACCTGGATTGTGTGCGATTCACTGTGATCAGAGAACATTGACCTCGCGGCGGACTTGCAGCCCTCAAGCATGACCTCTATGCTGGCGCTTACATCCATGGTGCTGACCTCTATCAGCATATCAAGCGCTTTCATGTAGAGCACAAAGGTCGCCTCTGACGGCGTTTCACTTAATACGCCCATTGACTGCCTATGTATGCGTTTATCGTGGTCCTCTAAGCTTGTTATTACGGGATAGAAAATGCTTCCGGAACCGAAGAACGTGCGAAGTTTTGCCCTGCCCTCCCTGAAGGCTCCCACAGTATATTTTTTCGTGAAACCGGGCATCAGGATGTCGTCTCGCCGTACCATGTGCCCGTCAGCTATCAGGTTCGCCGCGCAGAGCATTTCAAAAAAGGCGTTCCTGGTATGAACGCCCATAGCGTCAAGGGACCTTTGCCTTGTTTCATCGGTCTCGAACATGAACGTTTCCATGTAATTGAGCATAATGGCGCTGACGTAAAGCAGCAGCTTGGTCCTTTGTTCCGGTGTTTCCGTTCTTTGAAAAGCCTTCTCCATTGTCACGACACTTTTGTCCGCCAGCGTTAATTTGGCTTGGGCCGGATTGCTATGGCCTGAGCCCAGGTTGAAAATGCCTAGTACATCGATGAAGTATTCCCCCGACATGATGCTTTCAGCTATTATGCTCTGCAGCACCGCGCCGGGATTCTTCATCGCTATTTGCAGGGTCGGCAGGAGCTGGTTGTCGATAGTGTCTTGTTTCATTTTTTCAACTGCAGACTCAATATCGGCTTCCGAGGGTTTTACGCCGTAATACTCGATCCTAAGGTTCCTCAGAGTGACGTTGCTCAGCAATTCTATGTCCGTGGTAACGCTGTCACTTCTGTAACCAAGCCTTTCGACCATCCTGTCGCTTATGATGGTGGCCATGCAGCTGTCCACCGAAGGGACAGGAGGATGCGCGCGGAAATTCGTGACGGCCCACACGGATCCGTCAGGCCGATCCAATGCTATCGCGGATTTGTCAATATATGATGCGTTCAGGACCTCGACGGGACTTTTGAAGTCCGCCCTCATCCTTGTCAGCGCAGCTGATAAAGCAACTCCCATTTGATTACCTTCCTTTTGGGAACATACTCTGATTTATCGGGAATAATTAGCGGAAATTTCACGATATTTGGAATGAATGGGCATCTTCTGTCGCAGCACGAGAAGGCAAGATGTTATGAGCTTATTAATAATATTAGCTTTGCAATGAAATTAATCTGATAATTTTACGATATTGTGTTGGAGTAACCATGTCAACGCAAGGCATCGAATCAAATAGACCTAAGGAACCCCAGTATTACGGGGCACGCTCGCGAAGCATTCCGAGTCTCGAGCAAAAGGCTCCCGCAAGCGCAAAAGCAGAACGTGAAGCAGGTGAGCAAAGAACACCGCTTTCAGTGACAGTGAGCGGCGCAGCCGCCCCGACACAGATCTCCACAGCTAACACAAGAAAACATGAGAATATATCCATGGATAATCCTATCCGAAAAATAGTGGCCATAGAGAGCGAAATAACAGGAGGTCAAAAGGCGGAACGAACCCTCGCATTGATAAATAAAATCATTGGCGCCGTTATATCAAAGATAAACGACTTGGACAGAATGGGGATCTATTCCCACAGAGAGATAAGCATACTAAAAACAATATATCGTGTAATAAGAGAAGATTTTGGCATAAAGTATAGACCTCAGCATCTTATGACCGATGGCCTTGGAGGAGACGAATTGATACTTGATTGCGATACAGGCTGCTTCGTTTATTATGCTGTCTTATTTGAATTGAGGAAGGCCGGCCACCTTAGAGATGTTACAGTGGATATGGCGATCAAGCCCCATCACGCAAGCATCATATTACATAGGATCGAAACGCATTGGGGTGTGGACGAAATGATCCATTTTGAGACAACAAGCGGTAAACTCATAAGCAGGGTAGACTCAAGCGAAGATGAGTCCTATCGATTGCTTGAATATCGTATTCACGATCATTACGAACCGACAAGGAGCTATTTTGATCCGCTTTATGCAATAATATATATGAACAGATCAACTGTATACGTCAAACAGAATATGCTTGACAGGGCTTTGATCGAATTATCGAAAGCGATCAAGTTGAATGGCCGCCTTTATCATGCCTACATAGTAAGGGCAAATATCTATTTGCGGCAAAAGAGATATGAAGCCGTGATCAGTGATTGTTCGGTTGCTCTCGGAATACGGGATAATGCAGATTGTCATTATATGAGGGGAATATCGTACAACAGGCTTGCAATGTACAGGAGCGCCGTCAGGGACCTGGAGCGCATTACAGCAAAAGATGAATCGGAACGTATGTTCGAATTAGGTATAGCTTATAACGGGATCGGTGAACACGAAAAAGCCGTTGAATCCCTTGATAAGGCCATATCATTAAGAAGGAATTTCGCTGATGCTAACATTGAACGCGCGCTGGCCCATGTGGAACTGGGAAAATTCGATCTTGCAAAAGCGGATCTCCTGAAAGCATATGCCATCGATCCTAAGAACGCGCAACTGTATTGCCACCGCGGCTACATGTACTTTAAGCTTGGGAGAAATGAGGAAGCTATGAAGGATTACAGGGCAGCCATCCGTCTTGACAGAACGAATTCACGCTCTTATCTCTATATCGGTTTGCTTCATGCTAGGAACAAGGAACACGGCCCCGCCCTGCTTAATTTCAATAAAGCCATAGAGATCAGCCCTCATTATGCCGCCGCATACGGAGCAAGGGCTGAGCTGTACTGCGAACTTGGCAGGTATGATCTTGCCCTTAAGGATGCGATAAGGATGGTCAAGGAGGACCCGGAGGATATCTACGGCCATGAACTGCGCGGGCGGTTGTACAGGCACTTTGGCGAGTACAGCTTGGCATTTAGTGATTATATGGCCGCCAAAAAGCTAAGAAGAAGTATGCAGCAAAGGTAATCCTCTTTCCCCGGCCCTTTCCCCTTACACCTTTTACCTTATCCCCTTTAAATCTTCAACTTCCCGATCTTTCGTGACGATGTGAAATCGGTCTTGTTGATGTAAATAGACCTTTTTTCGGGGTGTTTCCTGCTGAACCAGGTAAGCTTTTTGTTCTTCAGGTCATAAACCGCGGTCCACTGGGTCACGGACTGTGATGTCTGCGCATGGCGTACGTCGGTCTGTGTTGCCGTCTTCATTATGCCGAACATATCGCTTATAGTAAGCTTATTCCCGGATAAAGCCTTGGCCAGGGAATATGACGCAAACGCGAAGCGGTTCTCGCTCGTAGTTTCACCGTCTTCTATCGGGATAACCTTGTTGCCCCCATAGCCACGGAACTGGCACAGGTATTCGCGGCTATGCTCATAGAATGAGTTGGTTATGACGGGAGGGACCGGATCTCTGTGCACTTTAAGCTTGCCGTCGGGGAATTCGATGATCGCTGAATCCCCGGAAGCGTCGGCAAGGAACCAGTGAAGGTCAACCTCAAAGCCGCCCTCTTTGAAGCCCGAGACCCTTACTTTTTTGAGGTTATTGAGGGCTTCTGCCACGTTCGAGGACGTATCGAGCAGATATTCGAGCAGCTGATAGTCATTAAGTGATACCCTTCCGTCCTTGGCAGGATATTTGACGGCCGGCGGCGGGTGGATCCAGAAGCCGCCTCCCCAGAGCCCTTTTTCGTTGATGCCGCAGCTCGGGGCGCTGGATTTTATCCTTGCGAGTTTCAGGAAAAGTTTAACGAACCATTTGAAATTCCCTTCCATGTTGAATGTTATGGTGCCGTACTTTGCGGTCCATTTTACGGGAGCGGATCCGTCCTTAAGCTTGTCAGCAGTTCTACTGATGCCGCGTTCGTTAATGAAGACATTTCCGTCGCCGTACGGCCAATCCATTGTGCGGCCGACAAGCATCACGCCGCCCTTGTCCATGAATACTCCTGTGCACGGGAATGCTGACAGGGAAAGGATAAATAGGAATAGTGCGATGACCAGTATCGTATTAAATTTCATGAGAGGAATTATACTAAAAAATATAGAGGAATGCCACTATAACTTGTCCGCCATAGCTTAAGCGGGGACAGGTTATGAAGTGAAATCTTACTATATTATTGACGATAATATATGTAGGGGAATAACGTATGTCATTCATGTCAGCAAAACTGGATAATTTCGTTTCGTATGCCAATACGCAGCTCGGGAGATCGATAAATTTCATCGGCATGCCCGCGCTTGACCGTGTTTGTGTCGCGACCTCATTCCCCATCGTGCACCAGAGGGAGGAAAGGAACGATCTTCCCGTATATTTCCCAAGCATTTATCTTGAGGGGACGGACGGCCAACAGCGGTTCCTCCCGCAGAAGGAATGCCAGATCGCTCAGGAGGTTGCCGCTCATGTTATTCACAATAAAGGTTTCCGCGCCGACAGAGGCGTCCAGATAGACACGAACTATAAAGAACTCGGAATAAGTGATCCAGCGGCGTTCCTTGTCAATCTTAACAGTATGAAGCACAATATTTATCATTTCCTGCTTACCCTGAAGATAGATACGCTTTGCGCGGCGCACGGATTCAGGCGTACGAAGGACAACGAGAGCGTAAGGATGATGGTGCAAAGGTATATCGTGGCCGACCTTCACGGTGAATATGCAAAGCTTTGCGGCGGTTCCCAGTTCGATGAAGATGTGGCCCGCATTCTCTTCAATGACAGGATAATCGCGCTCGCAGAGATATATTTAATATTGCCGCAGGAGCAAAGGGAAACGATGTTCGCGGGGGAGAACGGTTACTGGAAGAAAGAGGTGGAATCGTTCGTTACGGCAATGGGAATGAACATGAGGGCGGAGGATCTGTATTGTGAGGAATATGACCGCGTTTTCACTTCGGCAAGGTTCGAAGGCCTGTTATCGGCCGGCCTTGATCATTTCTCCGCGTCAGGAAGGGTGTTCAGGAGCGTCCTTGTGGACAGGGAAGAATACTACAAAGTGGTCAATAACCGAATATTTCACAAAATGCAGGAAAGCGGCCCGATCGAGATCGGTCCCGGCGGCACAATGAATGTCCACAAAGGTGAGAATTGGTACGAAGCATATGCCATGGCGATAGCGAATCCCGCGGATCAGGAGCAGGCGGAGCCGCTGATAACAGCATGTGAGATGACGCTGCTTGACATGGTTCATGGAGGCAGCCTTCAGGACAGGGTGTGGGCGATCGCAGGTGAATTCCAGAAGAGAAGCCTGGACAGAGCGGCAGCCTTGTTCGTTGACAGGATATTTACCCGTTACGCACCGCAGTGATCTTCTATTGCTGATCCCTGATACCTCACACCTCATACCTCATACCTCGAACCCTATTCTCTTCTTCGGGCTTTCCGGCGGTTCTATAAGCTGTCTTATCGCCTCGAATATCGCTGTTATCTGCTCGTCGTGCTTCCCCACCCTGCCCTCGAGCTCTTTGAACTTCTCGGCAAGCTCCTTATGTGTTGATAATATTTCACGCAGTTTAGAGAAAATTCGCATTATCCGTATATTGACCTCTATTGCTTTTTCGCTATTGAGGACGGAAGAAAGCATCAATATGCCATGTTCCGTAAAGGCGAACGGCTGGGCTCCGCCAAAAAGGGATCTCGATGGTATCCCAATTTGGGATACCACCCGGTTCTCTTCCGAATCGTTCAGTATGAACATGAAGTCGTTCGGGAAACGCTTCAAGTTCCTCCTGACAGCCCTTTTAAGAAGTCTTGTTTCCATCCCATATAATGCGGCAAGATCGAGATCAAGCATCACCTTTTTGCCCCTTATAAGGTAGATCTTGTGTTCAATGATCTTATACGGGACAAGCTGTTTCCCCATCTTTCACCTCTCATCTCTAGTGTATGCAATTTTCTTGCCATTGCATTTGAGCGTGGAATAGTGAAGGCAGTGAGGAAATATGCAGCGTAATTCGTCATTCCCTGATTCCTGACCCCTGATACCTGACCCCTGATACCTGACCCCTGATACCTGACACCTTATACCTTTTACCTTACCCCCTCATACCTGACTCAGGCCGCGGGCTTTTTGTATCTAAACAAAGTGAAATCCGGATGAAAAATAGACGATATAATTATGTATGAATGTCATAAGGGGGCTATCAAAATGGGGCCAATAATACCAGCAGCGATCGCGACAATAGCGTTACTGTTATACCCTGCCAACAGGAAGGTCAACGAAAATATCGCTTTGCCTAAGCTAAAGGCTGAGCCAAAAAGGGCGCAGAAGGCGGAAAAGAGACCGGCGGTCTCGAGCAAGCTTGAACTGATTGGTGGGGTCACGGCTGCAAATGTGACGAGCAAGAGCGCTGTGATAGCTTATTCGATACTTGATATCGGTATTCACCCTATCGGACAGAACAATGCGCTTCTGCTCATCATCAAGCTCGATGGCGTCGATCCCCAGGGCAAACGCCAGTCATTTACAAGGATGAAGACGGTTCATTCAACGAACGTGATCGGTAAGGAAGAGTTCTCGAGGGCTACTATGAAGGAGAACGGCATATCCTTTGATCTCATGCCGGACGCGACATACGACATCAGGATATCATACGCAGAGGTATCCTTTAATGTGGACCTTCGCGCTTTCAATAAGCCCGGTGATCTTCTCGGCGGCTGCACATTCAAGACCCCGCCCGAAGCAGCGAAGTAAATAAATCAGTTAGCTTAGTATAAAATTAAGCCCGTTTCCTGTCTCAGGAGGTGGGCTTATTGTTTGTCCTTTTCCTCTTTTAGCTCCTTTAGCTCCTTTTTCTTATACCTCGAACCCTATACTCTTCTTCGGTCTCTCCGGCGGCTCCATAAGCTGTCTTATCGCCTCGAATATCGCCGTTATCTGTTCGTCGTGATTCCCCACCCTGCCCTCGAGCTCTTTGAACTTCTCGGCAAGCTCCTTGTGTGTGGAGAGGAAATTCCTGATCCGTACAAAAGCCCTCATGATGGCGATATTTACCTGAACAGCGCGATTGCTCCTCAAGACCGATGACAGCATTGCAACTCCCTGTTCGGTGAAGGCCAATGGAAGTTTACGCGTACCTCCCCAGCTTGATATCGCGATTTGCGATTTCAAGTTTGATGTTCCAAAATGGAACTTCAAGTTCTCCCATTCCTCTTTTGTCAGACGGAACATGAAATCCTCGGGAAAACGATCGATGTTCCTCTTTGCCTGCTCATTAAGCCTAAATGTCGGCACCCCATATAGCGCAGCCAAATCTTTATCCAGCATCATCTTCTGTCCCCGTATCAGATAGATCTTGTTTTCGATGACTTCAGCCGGTATCAGTGCTTTCATTACAGATCACCTCATGTTCGATCATGCAACTTGCTTGCCATTGTATTTGAGCGTGAAACAGTGAAGGTCGTGAGGCAATATGTAGCGAGATTCGTCAGCCATATAGAATTCGAAGCTATTCGCGATCTAATCCCCCAATTTTCCGATCCCCTGTTTCCCAATCCCTGACCCCTATACCTCGAACCCTATTCTCTTCTTCGGGCTTTCCGGCGGTTCCATAAGCTGTCTTATCGCTTCGAATATCGCTGTTATCTGCTCGTCGTGCTTCCCCACCCTGCCCTCAAGCTCTTTGAGCTTATGTGCCAGCGCTTTATGGGTGGTAAGAAAGTGTCTGATCTGGACAAAAGCCCTCATGATGGCGATATTGACCCGGATAGCTCTTTTACTTCTTAGGACAGAAGATAACATTGAAACACCCTGTTCTGTAAAAGCATAGGGGAGATATTTGATATTTTCTCCCCGCTTCAAGGTCGCAAATTGCGTCCTTGAACACGAGTTCATGCGGGATTTCAGCAACCGATCAAGTTCACTCCATGTTAACTGGAACATGAAGTCTACCGGGAACCTTTCAATATTCCTTTTAACCTGTTCTTTAAGTCTTCTTGTGGGCACCTGGTATAGCAATGCCAGATCCCAGTCCAGCAAGACTTTCTGTCCGCGTATCAAATAGATATTGTTTTCGATTGCTTCAGCCGGTATCAGTTCTTTCATTGCAGATCACCTCATGTTGGATCATGCAATTATCCCGCCTACGCCGTCACTGCGTTCCTAGCTTCGGCGGGCAGGCCTGCCATCTATTATGAAGCGATATTGGAGTGAAAGATGTCTTATTTGTAGTGAATATCGTCAATTAGGGCGTTAAATTGGGATAAATGAAATATTCGCAAAAAGTGAAATTATAATCCTTTCATAACGATATAACATATGGATTTTTGACGAATTCATTCAAAAAGGAGAAAAAATATGGCAACAAGCGCAGTACAGGGTGCAAGAGTTGGCGGACTGGTCATTAAGGATCCGGTGCAGTTAAGGCGAGCGATCGAAGACGCAGTAGGAAATGTCAAAATAGAGGATATCCATACCCATATTTTCCCGCCCGCCTTCGGGGGCATGTCCCTCTGGGGCATCGATGATCTCCTTACATATCATTATTTACAGGCAGAATATCTGGGTGTGAGCCGCGAAGATCCCCAGAAATTCCTGAGCAGGTCAAAGGAACAGCAGGCCGACAGGGTCTGGAACGCTCTCTTTAACAGAAGGGCTCCGATCTCCGAGGCCACAACGGGCGTTGTCACATGCCTGAGCGCGCTTGGCCTGGATCCTTTTCAGCCCGACCTGAAGAAGCACAGGGAATTCTTCCGCGATACGACCCTGAAAGACCATATCGAAAGGGTTTTTAAGCTGGCGGGAGTCGGATCAGTCGTCATGACGAACGATCCTTTCAATAAGGAAGAGGCCTCCGTCTGGATGAAAGGCTTTGAGAGGGATCCGAGGTTCAGGGCCGCCTTGAGGATCGACGCGCTGTTCGATCGAAGAAAAGACGCCGTGGAGGAAATGAAGAGACAGGGATATCATTTCTCCGGCCAGGTTGTAATTTCGCACGTCAAGACATTCCTTGAAAGATGGGCGGACAGGATGAAGCCCGTTTATCTGGCGGCATCGCTTCCCGATACTTTCGCTTATCCTGACAGGCCCGATAATCAAATAAGGACCCAGGTACTCGATGAGGCCGTTCTTCCTTTAGCAAGGGAAAGGAACATACCGGTCGCTCTTATGATCGGCGTAAAGAGAGGGACGAATCCGGGATTGAAGCTTGCGGGCGACTCGCTTGGTAAAGCGGACATAAAGGCGGTAGAGGAATTATGCAGGAAGAATCCGGAAAACAAGTTCCTGGTGACCATGCTTTCCCGCGAGAACCAGCATGAGCTCGCGGTGACCGCAAGAAAATTCCCCAATCTCATGGTCTTCGGATGCTGGTGGTTCCTGAACAACCCAAGCATCATTGAGGAGATGACAAGGGAGAGGATCGAGCTGTTGGGATTGAACTTCATCCCGCAGCATTCCGACGCGAGGATACTCGACCAGCTTACATATAAATGGATCCATTCCCGCAGGGCGATAGCGGCCGCGCTGGCGCCGTACTATGAGAGGCTCATGAGGTCGCACTGGCGGGTCACGAAAAATGACGTACAAAAGAGCGTGCAGCAGCTTTTTTCGCTAAACTTCATGGATTTCCTGAAATGGAGGCCCGGAAGCGATACGGAGCCGGTCGAATTGTCGTCCTCCGCCGCGGTAAAGGGAGCCGGCGGTAAAAAGGAAGGCGGTAAGGGGAAAAGCCCTGAAGCCGTTCCTTCCGGTATGAAAGGTGACGTGGCCAAAAAGGTCAAGAAGATACTCGCTGAAGAGCTTGGCCTAAGTGATGCCCAGATCAAAAAGATGGGAAAAAGATCAAAGCTTATAGAAGACCTTGGCGCCGATTCGCTGGATGAGGCGGCATTGGTACAAGCGTTCAAGGAGGAATTCGATATCGAGATCGATGATCAAGTTGAATTCAGGACCGTTGGCAACGTAATAGACGAGGTAAATAAAGCTCTTAAAAGAAAGGGCCATAAAAAGTAAATAATTTAATCGGCTAAAGTGATATTTAACTGAAATATTGACGATATATTGAGGATTGGAATAAATAAAAGGAGGAAGATAAAAATGGGTACAGATAAGTCAGCTACAGGAGTAGCGTTTAGTAGGACTTTGGGCGGGAATAAGGGAGTGCAAAGTATACGGAATACGGAGGAGGCCGATATTGCCCTGAAAAGTAACGATAGGGTGATGAAAATGCGTGCCGCGAAGTCTAGTTTAACTTCGAATTGTGCATTGATCGATTATCTGGATGGCGAATACCAATTAAGAACATTTGATTATCAGAAAGCAGCATTAATTAATTTACAGGGTAGGACCCTGACTGCTGGTGAAGCAAAGCATGCTATAGCAAGCGACAATCTCGACGTAAGGAAGTGTGGATTGAATTCTCCCAATATTTCCAATAAATTATTGATCCAATATATTTGCAGCAGCCTGGGGGGATACCATACTGCACCTGAGGAGATGAGGGACCTGTCAGAAATGGCGTTCAGGAAATTGCAGGGAAGAGCGCTGACCGCAGATGAAGCTGTGACGGCCTTGGAAAATAATTGGGACTCGGGTACCGCAGTCAAACTTCAATTGATGGCGATCAATTCCCCATCTGTCCCTACTGAAGCATTGGTCAGGTTTACGAAAGGACCTCATCTTCGAATGAGCATTGATGCTGCGCTTGAGGTCATAAAGCACAGAAGCAAGTAATTTTAATGCTAACATTTTAAGCCCGTTCCCTATTTAAGGATGCGGGCTTTTTGTTTGTTCTTATCCCCTTTACCTTTTACCTTATACCTTGAATCCAATTCTCCTCTTCGGGCTCTCCGCCGTATCCATAAGCTGTCTTATCGCCTCGAATATCGCTGTTATCTGCTCGTCGTGCTTCCCCACCCTGCCCTCGAGCTCTTTGAACTTCTCGGCAAGCTCCTTATGTGTTGATAATATTTCACGCAGTTTAGAGAAAATTCGCATTATCCGTATATTGACCTCTATTGCTTTTTCGCTATTGAGGACGGAAGAAAGCATCAATATGCCATGTTCCGTAAAGGCGAACGGCTGGGCTCCGCCAAAAAGGGATCTCGATGGTATCCCAATTTGGGATACCACCCGGTTCACTTCCGAATCGTTCAGTATGAACATGAAGTCGTTCGGGAAACGCTTCAAGTTCCTCCTGACAGCCC
>Ga0315274_10001758_pt1 | contig 33152 bp, 26 predicted proteins | sample YL17G02_20_MG_FD_203700 | JGI IMG/M metagenome (GOLD analysis project Ga0315274, IMG submission 203700) | Sediment microbial communities from Yellowstone Lake, YNP, Wyoming, USA - YL17G02_20 | ecosystem: Environmental > Aquatic > Freshwater > Lake > Sediment | place: USA: Wyoming | collected...
CTGGCGGACTGACACCCCCGCTCGGACCCATGCCTCTCTGAACACGACTAGCACAAAAGCCCCTGACACCCATGTTCCATGCGCCTCTGCGTCAGTCTCCCCGGGCGAAAAGGGCCAAACTACAGGGAGCGGCCCCGGCCTTTCGGCCGGGGCCGCTCCCTTCCCAGACTGGACACTTCACCGCGACAGACGTTCGCCGCCGGCGGTGCGCGCCCGGCTTACGGCTCGTAGATGATCAGAACCGGCACGTCGCTTGGGTCAAGTTGGGCCTTCACTGCCCAGCCGGTCGAGAGGCCGACGGCGCCGATGTAGGTCACGGTGCTGCCTGTCTTGCGATAGACCACCGGAGCGGAACCGAAGAACGTTCCCGGCGGCGCCGCCCGCTGCAGGGTCACGCCGACCGAGGAGGCGGACAGGACCGTGAAGCCCGTAGCCGGCGTGTAGGGGGTGAAGCTCGTCACCCGGCCGGTGGCCCCGTCGATGGTCAACTGTCCGAACTTGGTCGCCCAGGTAGAAGGATCCACGGTCGAGCCCAAGGTCTGCTCCACGCCGAGGTAGTCGACGGTGATCGAGTAGACCGGAGGCGCCCCGGAGGCCGAGGAGCTCTTGACATAGACGATGGGGCTCGTGTCGACAAAGCCGATGCTGTAGAAGAGCCGGCCGGCTTCGTTGCGGGCCAGCTTGTAGTGCTGGCCGACAACCAGGTCGGAGGTGAGGTAGCAGCCGCCCAGCAAGGCGTAGTAGCGCTGTATCTTCTGGACTACCCCGCCGATGTTCATAAAGACGTAGTAGCGGGTGCCGCTGGCGTCGACCTCCGTGCTGTTGCTCGTGACGTCGCCCTCGGCGATGTTGCGGGTGGCCCGGATCTCGATGATGGAGTTCTTGTCGGTGTAGCCATTGGCCCCGAGGGTGGCGGCCTTGATCACGTCACCCGGCTCCAGATTGTCGGCTGCGGCCGGAAGGCCGTTGATCTTGACCACCGCGCCCGAGCCGATCTCGAGCGTCTCACCGCGCAGCTTCCAATAGGCGTCGACGCCATCATTGTAGTACCAGTAGGGGGAGTCGGCCGGAAAGGCGACCCGAGTCGGAATGGCCCCGGAAGAAGGCTCCACGTTGGCCAAGGCGTCCTCCGGCTGGCGGGGGAAGATCGACCCGACAGGCGGGGGCAGGACTATCCGGGCCCGCACGAGGTCCCAACGGGTGGCCTGGACGGCCCAAGCCAGACCATCGATCCCGGTGTTTACGAGCACGTAGTCGCCCGCCTCAAGGCACGTCTGGTCGCGGGGAACAGCCGTGTCCCGGTTCAACTCCACGGGAATGCCCCCGGGATTGTAGTAGAACTTCTGCCCGCTCTCAAGCTCAATGTAGCTGCCGCCGGTGTCGGTTCCAAGACTCTTGAAGACGCCCGAGTTGCTTGATCCCTCGGTCCGGTGGATGAAGACAATCTTCCGGTTGGTGTCGGCGACGCACTCGACCTCGGTCCCAACGCACTCCTCGTAGGTCGAGGCGCCGACCATATAGACCTTGTCGGCAAGGTCGAGAGGGCCCATCCAGGTACTGATGTAGATCTGGGCCCCGGTCCGGCCTCCGAAAGTGCCGGTCCAGTAGCGGGGATTCGTGCCGAGATCGGTGAGGATGGCCCCGTCGGGGTCGGGTAGACCGCCCGCGTCGAGGGGCACGACCTTCATGGTGGCGAGGAGCATCCGGGCCATGTCGCCGCGGGTGCAGGAGGCGTTTGGATCTCCGATAGCCACATCGTCGGTGAAGCCGCCCGAGACGCCGTAGAAGACGTAGTTGTTGGGCCAGGGCAGGCTCGGGTCAACTTCGGCCTTGTGTCCCGGAATGGCGCAGACCAACATCTTGATGGCCTCGGAGTACTTGACCGGGTTACTCGGCTTGAACGAGCCGTCCGGGTAGCCGCCGATGATGGTGGCCTGGACGGCGGCGTTAACGTAGCCCCAGGCCCAGGTCGGAATATCGTCGGCGTCGGTGAAGAGGGGTTTCAGGCCGGCCAGACCCTGAGCCAGCGAATTGAGACCCTTGGCCACGATCAAGACCTTACAGTACTGGGCTCGGGTGATGGGGTCGTTGGGGGCCACCGCGCCACCCAAGCCGTAGGCGCCGGTAAAGACGCCGAGGGCCCCGAGCACGGTCAGGTCGGCCTCGGCCGGATGGCCGGCGATGTCCGAGAAAGCGGGTGTCGGGGAGAGGTCCCCTGGAGCGGCCAAGGCTAGGCCGCTGCCGACCGTGGCCAGCATGGCCAGAGCCAGGGCCAGGGTGAGAAGCTTCTTCACGTAGTTCCCTCCTTGAGTTTGCTTAGCGGTCACTGGGCCCGCCGGCTGGCTAACACTGGACCCGCACCGCTAGGAGCGCCAGACTAAGCCGGAAGTGGAGCGACTGGACCTAGATGTCTGGATAGTGGGTAATTAGTCCGGAAAGTGCGTAGTCCTGCTAAGCAGGGGATGGTGATGAGCAGACAAGGAGGGACCCGCCGGGGCCCCTCCTCGTATCTTGCCGCTGTCACTTCAGCCCGCGGACCGCCGGACACCGCGGCCGCCGCTTGGGCTTGCCGGTTTAGAACAACCCCTGGACCTTGCCTGTCTCGACGTCGACGTCGACACGGCGGAAGGCCGGGTTGGACGAGGTGCCGGGCATGAGCTTGATCGTGCCGGCCATGGGAACGACGAAGCCGGCGCCCTTGTAGACCAGGCAGTCGTGGATGCGCAGCCGCCAGCCCCTGGGCACGCCCTTGAGGTTCGGGTCGTCGGTCAGGGACAGGTGGGTCTTAACCATGCAGGTCCCGAGCTTGGCAATCTCGGGGTCGGCCTGGAGCTTGGCGATCTTCTCGACGGCCTCCGGCGTGAAATCGACGCCGTCGGCGCCGTAGACTTCCCTGGCGATGATCTCGATGCGCTCCCGCAGCGGGGTGGAAAGCTCGTAGAGGAACTTGAAGTCGTTGGGCTCGTTGCAGGCGTCCACAACGGCGTCGGCCAACTCGAGAGCCCCGGCCCCACCCTTGGCCCAGTGCTCGGACACGGCCACGCGGGCCCCGGCGGCTTCCGCCGCCCGCTTGACGATCTTGATCTCGCTCTGGGTGTCGGTGGCGAAAGCGTTGATGCAGACAACCGGGTTGATACCGGCCTTCTTGATGATGTTGATGCAGTGGACCATGTTGGCGCAGCCCGCTTCGACCCAGCCCACGTTCTCGGTCTTGTAGCCGGGATCCATGGCCTTGCCCGGTACCGGGATGGGGGCCCCGCCGTGGCACTTGAGGGCCCGGATCGTGGCCACGAGAACGGCGGCGTTGGGCTTGAGGCCGGACATGCGGCACTTAAGGTTCCAGAACTTCTCAAACCCAATGTCGGCGGCGAAGCCGCTCTCGGTGAGGACGTAGTCGCTAAGCTTGAGGGCGATGCGGTCGGCGATGATCGACGACTGCCCGATGGCGATGTTGGCGAAGGGACCGGCGTGGACCAAAACGGGCTGCCCCTCGAGGGTCTGGAGGAGGTTCGGGTTGATGGCCTCGGCCATCCAGGCCGTCATGGCCCCGGCCACCTCGAGATCCTCGCAGCTAATGGGGTTACCGTCGCGGTCGTAGGCGACCACGATACGGCCGATGCGCTCGCGCATGTCTTTGAGATCGCGGCTCACGGCCAGGATGGCCATGACTTCCGAGGAGACGGCGATGGCGAAGCCCGAGTCCATCGGTACCCCGTCCATCTTCTCGCCGAGACCTATCTTGATGTTGCGCAGGGCGTGGGCGCAGAAGTCGATAATCCACTTCATCTGGACGTTGGCCGGATCGATGTTCAGGCGACGGGTGACACCCTGCTTAGCCAGGAAGGCGTCGGTGGCGATGGACTCGTGGTGCATCCGGGACGTGAGGGCCACCATGGCCAGGTTGTGGGCGTTCATAATGGCGTTGATGTCGCCGGTTAGGCCGAGGGAAAACGGGGTCAGCGGGATGCACTGGGCCAACCCGCCGCCGGCCGCGGAACCCTTGACGTTCATGGTCGGGCCACCCGAAGGCTGGCGGATGGTAGCGATGACGTTCTTACCCCGCAGGCCGAGACCCTGCGTAAGACCCATCGTCGTGGTCGACTTGCCTTCCCCGAGCGGGGTCGGGGTGATGGCCGTGACGTCGACGTACTTGCCGTCGGGCCGGCCGCCCAGGCGAGCCAGGACCTTCTTGAAGTCGATCTTGCCCACGTAGTGGCCGTGGGGCAGGAGTTCGTCGGCCTCCAGGCCCATTTCCTTCGCCAGTTGGGTCACCGGCTTCATCGTCTTCTCGGCGTCTTCGGCGATCTCCCAGTCTGCGTGCTCAACCGGATTGAGAGTAGAAACCATTTCCATACCTCCTCGCTTAGTTGCCGTGTCGGAATGCTTAAGGGCCGCCGACCACGATCCGGCCGTTCTTCACTACCATCCTGACAAGGTTCACGCCCAACCGGTAGGCGACCTGCCGGTAGTCGCCGGCCTCGAAGACAACGAGGTCGGCCGGAAGGCCGGGCCTGATTTCACCTACCTTACCCCCAAGCCCGACGGCTCTAGCCGCCCCGGCGGTGCAGGCCCGGAAAGCCTCGGCCGGGGAGAGACCCATCGTCCGGCAGGCCACGCCCATCACCAGGGGCATCGACTCCACGGGGGACGTGCCCGGGTTATAGTCCGTGGCCAAGGCTATCTCCACTCCGAGTTCGATCATCTTCCGGGCCGGAGCGTAGTCGCGGCGACCCAGGGTGAAGAGAGTCGTCGGCAGGAGCACGGCGGTAACGCCGGTGGCGGCCATCCGCCTGAGACCCTCCTCCGAGGCCCGGGCCAGGTGGTCGGCGGACACGGCCCCCACCTCGGCCGCCAGTTCCGCTCCGCCCAGGGGTTCAATCTCGTCGGCGTGGAGCTTGAGGCCCAGGCCGTGGGCGGCGGCAGCGACCAGGAGACGGCGGGAGTCCTCGACACTGAAGACGCCCTCCTCGCAGAACACATCGCAGAAGCGGGCCAGACCGGCGGCGGCGATCTCGGGCAGGAGCGGCAGGCAAACCTCGTCGAGGTAGGCCCGTGCCGCGTTTGGTCGCCCGCCGAATTCGCCGGGAACGGCGTGGGCCCCGAGAAAGGTCGGAACGAGGTCGATCGAGTGCTCCTCGCCCAGACGCCGGTAGAGGCGCAGGGCCCGGAGCTCCTGCTCCCGATCGAGACCGTAGCCCGACTTGACCTCCACCGTGGTCGTCCCCGCCCGGAGCATCCGGTCGAGAGCCGACCGCCCGTGGGCGAGAAGCTCGTCGTCGGAGGCGACCCGGAAACGGGCCACAGTGTTCAGGATGCCCCCGCCTTGGGCCAGGATTTCAAGGTACGGACGCCCTTCGAGCCGCTGGGTGAACTCGGCTTCGCGCCAGCCCGCGAAAAGGAGGTGGGTGTGGGGATCGATGAGGCCCGGGGTCACCACGCCCCCGGCGGCGTCGACGTTGATCGTAAGATCGCGCTCCGCCAGGACCGGCTCTATCTCCCGCCGGGATCCGGCCGCCACAATGTGACCACCGGACACGGCGACAATCGCGTCTGAGCACGCAAACGTGGGGCCCGGAGGCGCCATCGTGAGCAGTTGCCCGATGTTCCTGATAATGAGATCCGCTTTGAGCCGCATGACCCGACCTTTCGGATCCGACCTTCCGGACCCGGCCTTTCGGGCGACTAGGTTCTACGAGCCGCAGGGTCGCCCCTTTTATGTGAGTTTTCCCACTAATGCTGCCTAAGATGGAACTCCCAGGAGCACCAGGCCCCTGGCGGCAGGTCGCCGGGCGGGCAATGCCGGCAGATCACCTCAAGTCCGGGGTCGATGGTCCTGGCGAATCCCGCGTACTCGAGGAGGCCGACTTCCCGGCAGGGGAAAGGGGGTAGGCCCTGGCGGTTCCGGGCGTCCTGGACCCGGCAGGTGAGCATGGTGAAGATGAGGCGGTCGCCTTCCCGGCGGATTTCCTGTCGATTAAGGAGGGCGTAGAGGCGGGCCCGGAGGGCCGTCTCCAGAGCGGGAAGGCCGCCGCCGGGGGCCAGGCCGAGCCGTTCCATGACCCGCTTGGCCTCAATCACTGTCCAGGCGACCATGGCCTCGCCGTCGCGGAGGATGGCCTCCTCCAGATCCGAGGCCTTCTCCACGGCCCGAAACCAGAGGCCATCGTGGGCCAGCCAGAGCTTGGACGCATCTCCCAGCCAGCGGAGAAGGTCGTCACGGGAAAGACCGGCCGTGGCCTCGGCGAGAGCCTGGTCGGCGGGGGTGGAGGCCGAACCGGGTGGTGAGAGGTAGTTCTCCAGCATCTGCGCCGGCCTAAAGCCCTCGACCTTCAGGAAGTGGGCGGCGGCCTGGGCCAAGGCCTCGGCCGGGACAAGGCCGATGATCTCGCTGCCGGCCACGCCAACGCCACGCTTCTCGGCCTCGCTCCGGACGGCCTCGAAAGCCGTCTGGATCGGGGTCACGCGAAAGTTGACTAGGTTCATCGATACCTGGGCCTGGTTTCTCTCGGCCAGGAAGACCCCGATGGCCCGGAGGCAGGGCAGGCCGCCCGACGACTCCCGGATAGTCCGGGCGATGTCGCGGGCCACGGAGAGGTCGGGAGTGGTCAGGTTGACGTTGAAGGCGATGAGCGGCCAACGGGCCCCGACAACGGTGGCCCCGGCCGTTGGGTGGAGACGGGGTGGGCCGTAGTCCGGGGCCCGGGCCGGGTCGGTGGCGATGGCGAGCTTCAGCCCCTCGTACTGACCCTTCCGAATCTCGGGCAGGCTCCGGCGCTCGGGGCGCAGGGCCGCTTCCTCGTAGAGGTAGACCGGAACGCCCAACTCGCCGGCGATGCGGCGGCCGAGGTCCCGGGCTAGGGCTACGCACTCGGCCATTTCCAGGCCCCGAACCGGGATGAAGGGCACGACGTCGGTGGCCCCGATGCGGGGATGGTCCCCTTGGTGTCTCTCCATGTCGATGAGGCGGGTGGCGACGGCGCAGGCGTCGAAGGCCGCCTCCGCCGCGGCGGCGGGCGGCCCGACAAAGGTGACCACGGTGCGGTTATGGTCGGGATCGGGGGCGGTGTCGATCAGGCGGACCCCTTCCGCGGCCCGGGCGGAGACGGCCGCGGCGATGGCCTCGTAGACCTCGGGCCGTCGCCCCTCGCTGAAGTTCGGCACGCACTCGACAAGCTTACTCATGGGAAGCCTCCTTGCGGGGCCCCTTCTCCGGAGTCCCGGCGAAACTTCGCGGCCCCCGACCCAGTTTAGCAGGTAGACGGCGGTCGCCGGTAGTAGTAGCGACTCATATCGGCGTAATCCCCTACGGAGACCCCGGTAGAGTTCCACCTCCTGGTCTGCCCCAATTCCGCGGCTACGGGCATCCCCCGAGGAGAAAACTCCCGCGAGGCGAGCGGAGGTTTCGACATGGACAGACCCGGCTACCTGCGCCGGGCGACGGCCGGGGTGGCCTCGTGGTTCGCCTTCGGCCGGAACATGCATCTCATCGTGGCCAGTGCCTTCGCGGCCAACGTCGTGGGTACAGCCAACTTTCAGTATCTTCCTATGTACATCCGCCGGCTCGGAGGGTCCATCGAAAGCTTGGGGTTCTTCTTCTCCCTCCAGACGCTGATCCTGGCCGTCTTCGTCCTCATCGGGGGTTGGCTCGTCGACCGCTTCAACCGCAAGCTTCTTTTCTCCCTGACCCCGGCCATGGCCGGCATCTCCTGCCTGATGCAGGCTTTGGCGCCGACCTGGCAGTGGCTTATCCCCGGGATGGTCTTGAGCCTCCTCAGCATGTCCATCGGCGGACCGATCTTTTTCTCGATGACCAGCGACATCGCCCCCAAGGAGCGCCGGGCGGCCTTCTTCGGCTACCAGGCCATGGCTTTCAGTGTCTGCGGCATCATCGGCCCCATCGTGGGCGGTTTCTTCTTTCAGTACCTCGACTACCGGTGGTTTCTGGCCCTCGGCGCCGGGCTCGGCTTCGCGGCCAGCTACCTACGGAGCCTGCTGCGAGATCCAAGGGACGAGCCGAACTTCGTGCCCGAGGGGGCCGAGGAGGCCGGGTCCGCGGGGACCGGGGGTCGAGACGAAGCCGGGCCCGGCGACCCGGCGGGCGCCGGCTCGCGGGCCTCACCCCGGATTGGGCTCGTGGCCGACTTCCTGGCCAATTTCCGGACCTTCGGGCGGTGGGCCATCCGGACGCCCGGGGTTCTCGTCTTCATGCTTCTCATCAACCTGCCGGCTTTCGGCAGCAAGCTGACCGAGTCGTACTTCTGGGTCTACGTCAACGAGGTAGGCCTGATCGCGCCGGCGGCCATCGGCGTCCTGGCCACCATCGCCGGGGCCTTCGCCATTCCGGCCAATCTCTTTGGCAGCCGTATCGGCGATAGGCTAGAGCGGCGGGTGACCGTCTCGGTGGCGCAGTTTTCAATGGGAATCTGGATCATGGTCGCCACTCTCGTCTCCGGCTTTCCCGCCTTTGCCACCCTGTTTGTCTTTGACGGCCTCGTCCATGGGGGGCTGTATCCGTCAGTTGACGCCTGGAAGGCCGACCTCTGCCCGTCGAGGCACCGGGGCACGTTCAACGGGATGCTGCAACTGGTGGGTATCGTGATCGCCATTCCGGCCCCGCTGATCGGGGCCCGGCTCTGGCACAGCCTCAGCCCGGCCGCGCCGATACGCCTGGCGGCCTTGATCGCGGTGGTTGCGGCTATTCTTCTGTGGAGGTTTGGGCCGAGGACGAAGAGGGCGGGGGGGTGAGGCGCGGCGGTCTCGCTGTCGGCGATCAGGATCAGAGGGCTTGGGTCGCCTTGCTCGGCGGCCGGCATGTTGAGTCGCTCCAAGGTGGAAATCGCCTTCCGCGGGTGGACCGTGGCCGCTTTCCGAACCCTCGGCATCATCCCCAGCGACTCAGGAGCGGAAGCATGACAGTGGCCGCCGCTAGGATGACCAGGAATCCAATCACCGCGACGACTATCTGTCTTTCTGCCCTGAGGAGCAGATTTCTAAGGTACCAGGCCAACGCCACGAGCAGCAGGGAGAGGCCGAGTAGCGCACAGAAGAGCTCCAGGGGAAGAAGCCCTCGGGCGTGAAGCCCATAGGACACCACGACTGCAGCTAGAGGGAAGAGAAGGGAGAAGAACCCGCGGGTCACCCCTTCAGCACAGAACCTTCCTAGTACCAGACGCACGAGCAGAGTCCCTACTATGAAGCACCCGGCAACTTCGGCTGAAATATCTCCGCCGATGGCCAGAGCAAAGGTGAAGATCATGAGACTCAGCAGACCCGGTAACCCCCAGGCCATCCCTTTCCACGACTTGCCTCCGAGGCTGCCGAACAACATAATGTAGATCCCGATAACAGAGATGTAGCTGACTGCGAGCCACTGACTGGCGACGGACCACGGGACCTGGAGGGTGAGCTTCGACAGAAGAAACGCCGCGCTGAGAACCGGGAGACCCACCGCAAAGGCGAACCGTACGGCTCCCCCAATGCCCCCTCCGAGGGCCCGACCGGTCGGGCGGATCACCATCAGGACCCAGAGCATGGCCAGCACCAGGCCCCGACTGAAGGGTGACAGGCCAAGGCTCGACACCCTGGCCACCATCAGTAGGAGAGTCAACATAACCCCGATATCCTGAAGAAACCCCACGAAGCTCACCATCCCCAGGCTGAATGATCGCGGTCCTACACCAGAACACTGCGCCGAGCTCTGTGCTGCTCGGTATCCGAAGCCATGGGTTGCCCTGACGCGGGAACCGCGCGCTCCCTACCCCAGGCTCGGATGGCGTCGATCGCCTCAGGAGTCGTCTTTGAGAGTGGCACTATGTTGGCGAAGACCTTCCGCCAGTAGCCGTCGTCGACGGCGGCGTCGCCCTTGAGAATGGCCTCCTTCGCAATCTCTGCAACCGCACTCTCAAGGTCGGCGCCCGCGAAACCGTCCGAGAGGTCGACCAAGTCCGCGAGCATCTGAGAGGGGAGTTCGCAACGCATATAGCGTCGCGCGTACAAGGTGATAATCTCCTGCCGCTCGTCAGTGCTGGGGAGGTCTACAAAGAAGAGGTCGTCAAAGCGGCCTCTCCGGAGCAGTTCGGGAGGGAGCCTCTGAATGTCGTTGGCGGTGGCAACCACGAATACCCGGGCGCGACCCTCCTGCAGCCAGAAGAGAAAGTGCCCCACAAGCCGAGCGGAAGCGCCACCATCGTTTGCGGTCGCGGCCCCTGCCAGCCCCTTTTCAACCTCATCAATCCACAGCACACATGGAGCGACACGGTCGGCCGCCGACAGCGCTTCCTTCAACCGAGACTCGGACTGCCCGAGATACTGTCCATGAATGTTCGCGAGGTCAAGCCGGTACAGGGGGAGGTTCCAGTTCACTGCCACCGCCTTGGCGGACAGGGACTTGCCGCAACCCGGAACCCCCACGAGCAGAACACCCCGCGGCGGGCGGAGACCACGCTCTCGCAGATCCATGGTGAGTAGGGGCCGCTGTCTCTCAAGCCACGCCCTCAGGCCAGCAAGCCCGCCGACTGTGAGGTCCTTGGCGGAAACCTTGACCCGCTCGAGCCCGGCGATGTCCGAGAAGACTCGGTCTTTGAACTGGCTCAGTTCCCCCAGGTCAGCCTTGGTGATGGCTCCCTTCGCAAGAAGGGTGGCGATGGCGTTGTCGGCCTCGATGCGGGTCACGCCCGCGAGTATTGTCGCAGCCTCGGTGAGGTCGGCATCGTCCCATTCCATGGGCACGGCTCCCCGATAGGGAGACAAGCATTCAGAGATAACCGTCCGCATCTCGTCTTCATTGGGAGGATCCAGGGTCAGGGTCATCCCTAGGCGCTGCAAGCGTGGCCAGATGTTGGACGTTGTGATGACGACAACGACACCACCACGTTCCGTCGCCGACGAGACGACGTCGAGTATTTGCCGACTCGTCGGAGTGTCTCCCTCCAAATCCTGAACCTCCGTGAAGACGAAGTTTATGTTCTGTCGTTGAAGAAATTGTTGGCTTGCGTAGTCCAAGGCGCCAGCGACCGACCGGTCCTCGCTCACCACGCGCTTGGCCGCGATCTCACGAATACCCTGAGAAAGCGTGTGGTAGTAGACTGGGATGCTAAGCTCGGAGGCTACGCTCCGGAAAAGCTCCAGAACCGGATCACGCTCGTCCGTACGGATCGAGATGAACGGAATCCGCGCCTTCAGGTAGAGTAGCAGTATCTGACGACAACTCACGAAATCAGGCATATGCAGCCTCCGACCCTATAGGATAATCACTCGGCGCTCCCGACCCGCAGACGCGGGGCTCTGTTGTCCGACCTGTTCCTCGCTGGTGGGGGGTGCGGGCAAATCGCCGCGGGTTAGGGTGAGGGCGTTGTCTCGGATTGTCTTGGCCAGCCACCCTTGATCGTGCCTCATGTCCTTCACACTACTCTCCAGCGACGATTGGGTCTCAGTGGCCCATCGATCCACTTCGGCGGTGAGATGGGTGCGCACCATTTCCGGAATACTCTGCAGGGCAAGAAAGGCGCGCAGAGGGACAAGCCCCCTGCGCGCCTCAACTAACGCGTTGGCGACCGCATGGTAGTCCCCGCGTGCTCGGTCCAGGGATGTCTGCAGCCGCTTCGAGAGAGCTTTCAGCCGAGCATTCAGCGCGTCGCTGACTCGAAGCGTCCACCGCTCGGCCACAACATTGCTCCACTCAATGCTACCACCCTTCATAACCTGGATGGTAGAATCATCCCCCACCCCGAATCGCTCAAGTAGAGAGAGCCATTCGGCGTACGTGTGCGGCGCGTTCATATGCCCGGGAGGATCCTGACCTGTCGCCGCCGAGCCAGTAGAGTCTGCGGCGGCCGCAAATCCCACTTCGGCAACTGAGTAGCCAGAGGCGATTCTGTCAGGACAGGCTGAGCATAGCCTGCGACCGCGTTCGGACCGTCCAACGGAGTCGGTGAGCCACCGGTGCCGCTATCGTTCAGACTTGACTTCTCCGGCATAACGATCCTCCTCTCAGACTTCCGAGCCCAAAATGGCCCGAGCCTGCTCCGGGCGCTTCAAGACAAATTGCGATGTACTCAGGGATGACAGGAAACTCGTGACAGCATCGGCCTTGCTATCCTCTCGGACAATCTCGCGGCGCAGGTCCGTTAGCTCAGCCAGACCCGCTCGCAGGATGCGCAGAGCATCGTCGCGTTCCTTCTCCAGCTCGTTCCGCACACGCTGGCGGGTCGCACCGAGACCCCTGTATTGAAAGTAGAGGTAGGCCCCGGCCCCAGCCATGAGGGCCAGACCAATGAAGGCTGCGCCCTGGATAGCGACGAAAAGCCCAATCAGACCGCCAATTGCCACCCCCACCCAAGTTGGGCCGGTGATCTTGACCGCCGCGACGGCTTGTTCAATGCGCTGCGCGTAGTGTTGATTGACTTCCTCAACGAGCTGTGTCTCGTTCGAACCGTCCTTGCTCGAGCACTTGACCGAACCGCAGTTCACTTCGACGTGAGTCGGCATCTGCGCCCGGTCGCGAGCCACGAGGTCCTGATGTCCCGCGATGATCCAATGGCGACATCGGGAAACCGCGTAGCGCTGTGTCGCAGGAGTCCCCCCGAAGCGCTCCGGGTACATGGCCACGTTAGTCATCGTGGCGGCGAAGTCGGTTTGTTCCTGAAGCGCCTGTGATTCCACGTCAAAACGGCGGACAGCCGCTTTCTTGTCGCCTTCTTCTTCCACAATGAGCTGGAGAAGACGCTCCTCGCGGCGAAGGGGCAACTCCGCGTCATCGAAGTTGGTGACCAGTGCTTCGAGAAGCGCATCGACAGCCGCCTCAAGTCTGGCCGGCACCTCGATTTCGCCTGTAAAGAGCTTCTCGAAGAAAGAGAGAACGACGTGGTTTCTCCTGGCGGCCACGAGGGCAGCCTCGAGGGCTGGCCACGTCGGGCTGTACTTGCGAAGCGTCGGGTACTCATCAGGAGCCGCTTTCGGCGCGAGCACGTCCAGTGCCTCGGCCCATCGCTTGCGCTGTTCCTCCGAGAATCCGGCTTGTTGCTCGAGTTCCTTCATCCATTTCTCGATGACGCCTGAGCACATGGTCAGGGCAGCGCCGCCGAACACGCCGTTGGCCATGGCGTCTAGCATGACCGCGGCCTCGCGGTCGAGGGCCACGGGGGTCTGTGTTTCGAAGTATCGCGTCAGCCAGAGGGCACAGGCTTCCATGCGGCGAGCCCGGCGGCACACGAGGGCGAAGAGAAGAGATGTCTTCGAATCATCGCGCTTGAGCGCCTCCGTCAAGCACCGTTCCGCCAAAGCCGCATTGTCCTGGATCCACGACGTAAGAGCCACGAGCCCCGGGGCGAGCCAGTACCCGGGACAGGAGATCATCAGTTCCTCGCCCGCTGTCCGCATAGTCTCCGCACGCACAATGGCGGCGTCGGTAGCCTGCAGAAGGCCTGTGGCGGTCCGGCGGACCTGATCGTGATGACCGAACTGCTTCTCTAGAGATTGTCTTACCTCTATCAATCGTGTCGTGGCGAATTGCCGCTCTTTATGGCGAAGATCCGCAGCTAGGAAAGCCTGAAACTCATCGCTCAATTGCCCAAGCTCCTGCTTGGCGATCTCCTGCTCCTGAGCAACGCTCTGGATCTGTCCGCTGACAGTGGCCACTGCTTGGGCCACGTGGTGCATTGTCTGGTTGACTTCCGCCATTCTGTTGTCGATGTGCCGATATAGGCTCGACAAGTCAACGCTCATGCGAGTGCCCCTCCTAACCTTCAGCTGTAGTCACGGATACCGATCCATCCACGGATACCGCCCGAAGTGCGTTGGAGTAGACCTCAACGAAAGCGTAAGACGGGTGCAGGGCTAGAGCGCGGGCACGTTCAAACAAGGGCGGCATACAGCGATACGTCTCGTAGTGCTCGATGATCTCCCCCTTGAAATCGCAGACGTGGACCTCATAGGGTTGTCCAAGATAGCAGCGCTGGACAATGCCCAGAGGTCTCTGATCGATACCCAGTTCGGGAAACTCGTTAGCGATAGCTTCGATAAGCGCTTGAAGCGCGTCGGTGTCGGCGCTGTGAGTATGAACATCGAGCCGGGTCATTGCCTCGACATAGGCCCGTGAACGCGATTGCCTGAGCTTCTGCTGGAGTCGCGGACCCTGGAGGGACGGACGAGTCGACGCTAGGGGTTCGGTGGTCTGCCTAGGGGTCTTTGCATTGACGTTAGGCGTGCCGAGGATTGGTCTTGGCATTTGTCACCTGGTTCTTGCGAGAGTCTGGCAAGATGTACCATAATCCTACATACTTGGCGGAGTTTCCGTCAAGCTCCAATTGGCTTTGTGTCGAGGCGCCGCCTGGGGAACGTCGGCGGTTCCCTGCGTGGGCGGTTGCGGTGAGGGGACCTGGCATCCCGAGCGCGGTTCCGAAGACCGGGCTTCAACGTCATGGCCGGGTGCGGGCCCCCACCCTCTGCCTTTTCTGGCAAGGGTCTTTGCCCACCCTGTCGAAAGCTGCATCACCTGGCGGACTTGCCCAACACACCTGCGAAGGAGAGATCAAAACCGGGTCGGCCTGGTCGCGCGGAGGTCGGGTTGACGATGCCGCGCGGGGGGCTTGAGGTCACAGGGTGGGGAGAATCACCATGAGGGTCACGTGGCTGCACATTTCTGATCTGCACCTTCGCGGCGGGGACTCCTACGACCGCAATGTTGTGCTGCGGGCCCTGGTCGCCTCCGTCGGCAAGTTCCGAAAGTCCGGCCGCAAGCCGGACCTTATCTTCACCACGGGAGACGTGGCCCACGGGGGAAAGGAAGAGGAGTACAAGTTCGCCACGGCCTTCTTCGACGACTTGCTCGAAGCCGCCCGTCTTGAGCGGCGCCATCTCTTCGTGGTTCCCGGAAATCACGACGTAGACCGGGATCTTGGCCCCGGTCTGGTCAGATCACTTGAGCGGGAGGACGAAGCGCAGAAGTACCTTAATGCAAGAGGCCCGATAGACCACCTGACGCAGAGACAGGGTGCCTTCCTCCGGTGGTACAACGAGTACTTCAAGGGGCACCGGAATCTTCCGGACAATTCAACTTGCGCCCCGGTTGAGACTATCAGTATCGATGGATGCCTGATCGGCGTGCTCTGCCTCAACAGTGGCCTCTTCTGCCTGGACGAAAAAGACCACGAGAAGCTGCGGATCGGACGCCTGTGCCTGAGGCCCGCCATCGAGAGTCTTCAGGCTCTGAACGCGGGTCTCCGCGTCGCTCTTGTTCACCATCCGCTCGACTGGCTATGCGGCACGGAGCGTCCAAATATCCAGGCCAGCCTGGAGACGAGCGTCGACATCCTGCTACGCGGCCATCTCCATGAGACTGAAGCGCAGGAGGTCGTCTCCCTGCGTGGCGATCTCCTTCACGTGGCGGCAGGCGCGGCCAATCAGACGCGCCGTTGGCCGAACCGTGCCCTCTATGCCACCTTCGAGGATCGACACCTCACCATCTTCCCGATTCGCTATGAGGATAGCCCGCGGGAGGTATGGACGGTGGACCCGAGCGTGTTCCCGGAGGCGCCCCGCTACGAAGGACGCTTCGCCCTGGCGCGGCTCGCGGCCCCGGTAGCGCGCCCGGCGACCCAGGCAGAAGAACGCCCCATCGCCACGCCGGCCGAGGCGGGGGTGCCGGCGCCCCAATCTCGCCATCGCAGCAACATCGCTTCGCTCTTTGGTCTTAGCCTTGTGGGCCGGGAAGAGTTCATCAAGGAGATGGAGAGAATCCTGGACGATCCCTCGGCGGAACGCGCTCTCGTGCTCCACGGTCCCCCCGGCGTGGGCAAGAGCGAGCTTGCCCGCGAGTTTGCCAGGCGCCACCCAAAGCGCTACCCCGGAGGGACCTACTTCATCGACGCGTCAAGCGGTGACGTGCTGGTGGATTTGGTCCGCGTCGGAGAGAGCCATCTCAACCTCAGCTTCCCTCTCCTTTCTCTTCCGGAGAGGTGCAAGCGGACCCTCCTCTCCCTCCCAAGTCACACGCTCCTGATCTACGACAACGCCCAGTCGGTGAAATCGATGCGGGATTGGCTTCCTCCGGCGGGCATGTCCTGCCACGTTCTCATTACGACAGATCTGGATCGGCGGGATCCCGGATGGATGGACCTGCCCGTGATCCCTCTTGAGCGTGGGGCGGCTCTCAAGCTCATTCGGGCCGTGGCCCACCCCGAGGTCGTCCCCGACCAGTACGTAGAGGCCCTCGCCGAGATGGCCGGGGGGCTCCCTGTTCAGCTTCGCTTTGCGGCCGAGACCCTGAAGTACGAGGTCCGCCGGGGCGGGCTCGCTGAGGTGCAACTGGCAATGGCGCCCGAGACCCGCGAGTGTTTCGGTCTGCCCTACGAGCGCTTGGAGCCCCGCTCGCGGCTGCTACTGCACGCGGCCGCCTTCTTGAACTGTCAACGCATCGCGAGAGAGGATCTCCGCCGCCAGGTCAACGCTGCCCCAGAGTGGGGCAAGGGGAAGTTCAAGGAAGCGCTGGATGCCTGCCTAGACTGGCATCTGCTTGAACGTGAACGCGACGGGGCCCTTAGAATGCATCAATTGATTGCCACCTACGTGCTCGAGAAGTGTGTCTCCGACGAGGACGCTCCGGTCCTGAAGCAAGTCAGAAGCGCCCAGCGGATCCGCCTGCTCGAAGTCGCCAGGGAGCTCATAGCTGGTCCCGCCAATAGCAATCTCGCCACCGCCCTGACAGGGTTTCGACTAGATCCGAAGGCTTGGGATGATGCCGGCGTTGGCATTCCGCCCCTCGAAGGCGAGGTCATCGGCCAGGCCCTAGTCGGAATCGGGAAGTTCGCGGAGGCGCGGTCGTGGTACGAGCGGGGGATGAGGGAGGCTGAGAAGGAGGATGTCCACGGGCCCGTTGATCACGCGAGCCTCGGCAGAAGATTGCACGCGGTCGGGTTCTGCCTTTCCAGCGCGGGAGAGTTCGCGGAGGCCCAACTGTGGTATGAGCGGGCGGTGGAGAAGGCTGGGATGGGAGATGTCCACGGGTCCGTCGATCACGCGAGCCTCGGCCTGAGCTTGCACGCCGTCGGGTTCTGCCTTTCCAGCGTGGGGAAGTTCGCGGAGGCCCAACTGTGGTATGAGCGGGCAGTCGAGGAGAAGAGCGCCGTCCACGGACCCGTCGATCACGAGAGCCTCGGCCTGAGCTTGCACGCGGTCGGGTTCTGCTTGTCCAACGGGGAGATGCTCGGGGAGAAGCCAGAGGAGGCCCGAGTGTGGTACGAGCGGGCGGTCGAGGAGAAGAAACAGGGCAACGTCGACGGCCGCGTCGATCACGCCAGCCTCGGCGCGAGCCTGTGCCAAGTCGCGTTCTGCCTGTCCAGCGCGGGGGAGTTCGAGGAGGCCCTGCGCCGGTACAAGCAGGCGGTAGAGGAGGCCGAGAAGGGCGATGTCCAGAAGCGTGTCGATCACACGCTCCTGGGCGCGAGCCTGTACGGAGTCGGGTTTTGCCTCTCCAGCGCGGGGGAGTTTAGGGAGGCCCAGTCTTCGTATGAGCGGGCGGTCGCGGAGGCCAAGAAGGGCGACGTCCACATGCGCGTCGATCACACGAACCTCGCCAAGAACGTGCACGCAGTTGGGTTCTGCCTCTCCAGCGTGGGGGAATTCGAGAATGCCCGGACCCATTACGAGCAGGCGGTGAAGGAGGCTGAGATGGGCGACGCATACGGGCGGGTCGATCACGAGAGAGTCGGGACGAGCCTGCACCAAGTCGGGTTCTGCCTCGCCAGCCTGGGAAAGTTCGAGGAGGCCCGGTCCTGGTACGAGCGAGCGGCCGAAGCGGCTAAGAAGGCCGACGTCCTCGGGCGCGTTGATCACGAGAGCCTCGGTTTGAGCTTGCACGCGGTCGGATTCTGCCTCTCCAGGGAGGAGGAGTTCGAGAAGGCCTGGCCGTGGTTCGAGCAGGCGGTGGAGGCAGCAGAAGAGGGTGACGTCCACGGTCGCGTCAATCACGAGAGCCTGGGGGTCAGCCTGAGAGCGGGCGCGGCTTGCCTGCGCCGGCTGCGGCTCACGAAGCAAGCACGTAGTTGGAAGAGAAGGGCCTCCGGGCTGCGCTCGCGGAGCGGTCCGGCCAAACCGGTGAAGCCAGCGGTTGCCTCAGCCCCGGCGGCCAATCGCGGTAGCGGCGGGCGGCCCACAGAAGAGTAGGTTCAGCCCGGACTCGGCGTCGCACTTTCCAACCCGAACCAGTCCCCCCTTTCCCTATCCCCCCTTCGCCCACCGCCAGGCCAAACGCTTCTCCCCGCCCAGCCTGTAGCGGACGACCTGGTAGCCCTCGTCCGTGGCCAGTGAAGCGTAGAGAGCGTCGTCGCCGCCCAGGTAGACATCGGCCACTTCCGCCTTGTCTCCCGCGTCCCCGGCAAGAGGGATAGTCAGGACGGCTCGGCCCGCGCCGTCGAAAACGGCCAGGCAGTCCGGGCTACCCGCCCCGCCGAGCCGGGCGTAGATAAGTCCCCGGCCATCGACACCCACCAGCCGCAGGTAGCGGGTGTAGGTCAGGCAATCGAGGTCGAGCTTGCCCTTAGCCCGGCCGCCGGAGGTGAAAACCCAGACCTCGCGGACGAAGGGGTTGGCGCCGGAGGTGGCGCGCGAGCCACTGTCGCCCGGGGGAAGACCGCCCCCGGCCTCCCCCACCTCGGGTCTGGCGGCCACGACATAGAGAAGGCCGTCGCTGCCCACGGCTACCGACTCGACTTCGAGGGCGATAGGCAAGGAGTCGTCAACCTTGACCGAACCGTCGCGGACCAACTCGTAGGCGCAGAGGTCCTTGAGGTCGCCCTCGACCTCGGGCAGGGCGCGAAGGAAGTAGAGAAGCTTGTCGGGCAGGAGCTCGTAGCCGGCCACGACCACACCGCCGCCGTGAAGGGTGTCGAGATCGAGCATAAAGCCGGCCCAGGATTCTGGCGTGGTCGGGGCCTGGGGGTCGTAGGGGTCGCGAAGTTCGGCAAAGCGGGTCGGGGTCGAGAGGTCCCGGGTCCACTTGAGGGTCCCGGCGGCGTCGGCGGCCAGGATCACGCCCTCCCAGCCGGCCAGGAGGTAGATGTCCGGACCGGAGGCGGGATCGATTCGGCCCGAGGTCGCCTCCAGCCGCCAGGCTCCGGCGGAGAGGGCCAGGTCGGTGACGTAGGGCGGGCTAGCGAATTGGGTGGCCTGTTGGTCACCGACGGTCGGCTGGGTGCCGGAATGGTCGCCGGATGGCAAGAGACCCTGACCATCGCCCGCGACCGGGGTCGCGAGAGGCCGGGCCGGGGCGGCGACAGTGGGCTGGGGACGGAAGCCGGAACCCCAGGCCAGGCAAGGGTCGAGCCGCCCGTAGACGGCGGCCCGGTCGTCCTCGGTCTGGGAGGGGGCGGTTCCGCCGGTGAGGGAGAAGACCCCGAGGAGCCGGCCCCCGGGATCGAAGATCTGGATGCGGGAGTTCAGGCTGTCGGCCACGACCAGGGCGCCCCGCTCGTCGGCGGCGATGGCCTGGGGTCCGCGAGGGCGGCCGTCGGCCCCGGCCCCGCGTCCGAACTGACCGTCGGCTGCGCCCCAGTCGCCCGCCACGACAACCTCCGAGCGAGCGACCCAAACCGTGTCGACCCGGAGAAGGGCCAAGCCAAGGGTGGCCAGGAGGACGAGACCCAGGGCGGCCAGGGCGAGAGGTGATCTTAGTCTCAGAACAACCACGGAAGGGCGCCACCTTTCCCCGCGGGCCGGCTTCACCGACTGGCCGTCTCCCTCTATAATGATAGGCGGGACCGGGATGGGACATGACAGGCGAGGCGGTCGGAAGTGGCGGGCGAGGTGAAGGTTTCAGCCAGCCGGAAAAGCGATGGCCAGCTGGCTCGATGTGGCCGAGGACCACTCCTCCACCCCGACCCCACGGGCTCGGAGGTAAGCGCCGACCAACTGCCTGTGGCAGAAGCGGGGGTCGGGGCAGAAGCAGAAGAGAGCAACGGTCTTCCCGGCTTCCGCGGCCCGCACGAGAGCCCGCAGACCGGCGACCTTCTCCTCGGTCTCCATCTCCCGAGAGAAGGCAGAGGAGTAGTGTGGCCACCATTGTTCGCCGGGGCACCCCCTCCACTGGGCGAGGTAGGTCCGGAAGAGAGCTTCGCTCGGCGCCAACTCGGCATGCCGCACGAGCGGAGGCACGTCGGGGCCGGCTCTGGCAATCAGCCAGTACTCGTCGGCGTCAATGTCTCGAACCCTGGCCACGCTTGCGGTGATGATCCTGCCGAGCACGGCGATCGCCTCTCCCTGCCCGGGTCCAGATGACGGCGGCAAGGCCGGTATCCGCCTGACCCACGACAAGGATACCACGGCCGCCGCGAACCTGGCAGTTGGCGTTTGTCTTTGGGCCGATCAGCCACGGATGGCAGCCGCCCCCAAGGAAGACGGCCGCCTCCCGTTGAATAGACTCGCCCGTGAGTCACCGCTCGATCGGAGGTCACCACCATGGACTGCAACTCTCATCCGGGCAAGTCGGCTGTCGGCGTGTGCGTCTCCTGCGGCAAGGGGCTCTGCGACGTCTGCGCCAACAAGGTCGGCGGCAAGATGTACTGCGAGACGTGCTCCAACAAGCTGTCGGCGGTGCCGTCGGCGCCGGATGCGGTCGGTCGGGTCAAGCTTGCGGCCGGGCTCTTCGGCATACTTATCGGCGGGTTGGGCGTGCATAAGTTCTACCTCGGCGAGGCCGGCCTGGGGATTCTCTACCTTCTCTTCTGCTGGACCGGCATCCCGTCCCTGATCGGGCTTGTCGAGGGCATCATCTACCTGACCATGTCCGACCCGGACTTCAACGCCAAGTACAACGCCCCCAAGCCTTCACAGGGGACGGCGCCGGCGGTGTAGGGCCGGGCGGAGGCGGGGCTGTCTCCATCGGGCTAGCTTCCGGTGGTGCTGGGCGTCGGCCTCGTCCACTGTGACTAGCCGACCAAAACTCGCAGGACCTCGCCCACCATGCGGCGGAACCTATCGGCGTCGTCCACGACGTCGAGCTTCCCCTCCTCGATCAGACGCCGTGCGTGTAGGAGCGCTTGGTCGGCCAATCCGACTTGATCCATCACGGAGATGAGCCGGCTCAGCGAGTCCACCAGCCGATAGGGTCCGTAACTTGGCGGTTCCGTCAGAAGCCCGTGCGCACTGGCGGCGAGGTAACCCAAATGCAGCCGTAGGGCCGTGCGCAGGGTGGCGGCGTCGGCGCTCTGGCCGTCGCTCGCCGGTCGGGCGGTCAAGTCGAGCGCTGGAGGGGTCACTGCTTCAACGTCAGACAGAGCGGCGGTGGGAGCGGCCCCGGCGATCCCCGCTTCGGCCGGCTCGCCCTTCGCGAGGCGGCACCCCCAGCGATCGAGATGAACGAGGTCGTCTATGTCACGGCGCTTGGGGCCCCTGGGGAGGGGCGCCTCGGGATAGCCCAGGGTTATGAGTAGCTCAGGAACCATGTGGTCGGGCGCGGCCAGAACACGGCGGACCGCGTCCTGATGAAAGGAGCGAACGACGCAGGCGCCCAGACCGGCGTCCGTCGCGGCTAGGAGGATGTTCTCGGCCGCGAAGCACGCGTCCATGAGTCCGAAAAGCTCCCCGCCCTCGCCCGCCTTCCGACGAGCCTTCTCCCGGTCGGCGCAGATAACGACAATGGCTTCGGCCCCGGCCGAAATGCCCGGGGCCAGGCTGCCCAGCGACCGGACCGTGTCCGGGTCCTGAATGAGAATGAACTCCCAGGCCTGAAGGTTACTGGCGCTCGGCGCCCGCCGGCCACTGTCGACCAAGGCCAGAAGCCGCTGAAGCCCGATGGCCTGCTTGGTGTAGCGGCGGACGCTCCGCCGGGCCAGGATCGCTTCCCGCAAGAGCACTCTCGTTCACCTCCGCACCGACCCCCCAACCCTACGATGCCTTGCCGAGCGAAACAGCCGTTTCTCTCAGGCTCTCCTCCACCACTTTCCCCTTCTCGAACACGACCCGGCCATCCAGCTCGACCGTCGTGTCGAGGGAGACAGAATCCGAATGGGATGGCCCAGGGACACCCGAGGGTGGGAGGAGAGACGCGCCGATGCTGCCAAAGCCCCAGGTCGTCGAACCCCAGACTCTCTGGTCTTCGAGGATGTCGCCAACGAGTCCGGCGCCGGGAAGAAAGCCAATTCCCGTGTGGGCCACGGAAAGCATTTGCGGGTGACCAAAACCCCTCAGCCACGCTTCGTAGGTCGCGGCCTCCTGGCCGCCTTCGACCGCGACAACGCGGCCCTTCTCGACTCGCACGGTCACGGGGGTCCGCACGATGCCGATGCCCGGGGAGACCGAACCGTCCAGCACAATTGTGCCGTTGACGCTTTCAAGCGATGGAGTCCAGGCCACCTGTCCGGCCATCATGTGCGTCCCCGGGGCGTCGGCGTACCCGTCCACGAGCAGGATCGGACGGCCCGGAACATTGTCGAAGGAGACATCCTCGCCGGCCTTGGAGGTCATGCGCACGTGGGTCGCCCCCCGGACGAGTTCGGCCAGCGTCTCGCCGAAGCCCTTGAGGGACCGGTAGTCAACCCGGCCCAGGCAGCGAACCATGCTGGCAGTGGCCACTCCCGTGAGGCAGTAGTGGCGCAGCTTGGGATTGTCCTTCATGGCTATCTCATAGGGTGTCGAGTAGAGGATCCACTTTCGGTTGAACTCCGCCCAGGCGTCGGCGCCCGCGAGAAGCTTCCCGAGGGCCTGGACCGGCAAGCTGGCATCGGCCGCCTTGCTCACCCCGGCGGGCGTGGATGTCCAGACGACCAGCGGCTTGGCCCCCGCCGCGAATGCCTCCCTGGCCGTGGCGTCGACGACCCGCTCATCTGTCTCCGTGTCGGCTGTAATGGCCAGGGTCTCCCCGGGTCTGAGCTTGAACAACTCGCGCACCAGCGTGCGCGCCGCCTTGGTCAATTCCCAATCCCACTGCCCGTCCATCACTCGCGCCTCCTCGGATCATGGTGGTCTCAGCCAGGTAGATGGTAGTCTCAGCCACGTAGATGGTAGTCTCAGCCACGTAGATGGTAGTCTCAGCCACGTAGATGGTAGTCTCAGCCACGTAGATGGTAGTCTCAGCCACGTAGATGGTGGTCTCAGCCAGGTAGATGAAGTCCTCCGCCGAGGAGTTCGGCTTTGCGGGCGATGGCGGTGGCCACCGCTCCGTCTTGAACCGCCACTCCGACCGACTTGAACAGGGTGATCTCCTGGTCGGAGAGCCGCCCTGGTATCTGTCTATTGATCAGTTGCCCTATCTCGCCCACTATGTGCCGGCGGCTGAAGAGGCCCGCTTGGATGGGAATGATGATGTCGCCGGCCTCTTCAAAACAGGCCTCGACGGAGTCGACAAAGAGCCTGCTTCTCCGGACCAGCTCCCCGGGTAGCTCACGCGTGTGGGGCCTGTAGGCGCCGATGGCGTTGACGTGGGCGCCGGGCTTCACCGCATCGTCGGGAATGACCGGGTCGGGCGCCGTTGTGGCGGTGCAGATCACGTCGGCGGCCCGCACGGCCTCGGCGGCGGAAGCGGCCGGCGCCACGGGCAGACCAAGCTCGCGGGTCATCCGCTCGCAAAAGGCGGTGAGCCTATCCTTGTCCACGTCGAACGCCCAGGCCTTCTCGATGGCCCTGACCGCGCACACGGCCGCAAGCTGCGAAGCCCCCTGCACGCCGGCGCCGATGACGGCGACGGTTCGGCTGTCCGGCCGGGCCAGAAGATCCGTGGCCAGACCGGAAGCGGCCGCCGTCCGCAGCCGGGTAAGGCCGATCCCGTCGATCACCGCCAGCGGCGTCCCGGTCTCGGCGTCGAAAACCTGGACCAGGGCCTGCAGCAAGGGAAGGCCTCGCTCCCTATTGCCGGGGCAGATGGACACAACCTTGACCGTGGTCGTCTTCTCGGCCGGCAGGTAGACCGGCATGATCAGGACATCGCCGAGACCCGGTAGGACTATGGCCGTGCGGAGCGGGGAGATCGCTTCACCCGCCGAGAGGGCCGAAAAGCCCGAGCGCACGGCCGCGATGGCTTCCTTCATCGAGATGATGGCAGCCAGGTCACTTCCTGTTAGGTATCTCAACGCGCCTCCGCTTTTGAATCGGCCCAGGTGGTCCGGGTGTACTGGAGATGCTCCAAGGTCAATCTCGAAGCTTCCTCGCTCTGACCATTGGCGACAGCATCGAGTAGTTGGCGGTGGATCTCGGCCACGGCCGTTAGCCCACCCTCGCGGGCGATACGCTCCAGGCCGTGGAGATGCATCCGCTCGCGGAGCTCCGCGACAATCCCAACTAGAGTCGTGTTGCCGGACGCGCCCACCAGCAGAAGATGGAACTCCGTGTCCAGCCTCAGAAACTCGGGCAGATCAGAGTCCGTGGCCGCGGCGCACATCCGGTCCACCAACGCGTTCGCCTGGCGCAGGGTCTCCATGGAGACCGACCCCGCCGCCTTTCCCACAGCCCACGGCTCCAGTAAACTTCGAACCTGAAAGATCTCGTCCAACTCCTGATCCGTGACCTGCGAAACACGAAAGCCTCTGTTGCGCACCGGCTCGACCAGACCCTTGTGCGACAGCCGAATGAGAGCCTCCCTGACCGGCGTCCCCGAGATGCCGAGTTCCTTGGCCACGAACTTGGCCGAAAGCACTTCACCCGGTTCCAGACGGCCGGTCACAATCGCTGTCTTAATAATGTTGTAGGCTTGTTCCTGGAATGTCTTCTGGGGAAGGACCGCGTCAATCTCACCCCAGTCCATCTGACCCCTAGGCGAGGTTCCCTTCTGCGACTCCCGCAAGTTGGCAGATCCTCCTCTTGGCCTCCGTCTACCCCGCCGGGCCACCGGTCGCTCCATAGACATGGCACCGTACCCAGTGGGTGTCGGACGTCTGGACCATCGCCGGGTCAACCTTGGAGCAGACCGGCGTGGCCTCTGGGCACCTAGGGCTGAAACCGCAGCCCGGCGGGACGTTGACCGGACTGGGGATTTCCCCTTTTGAAAGGATTTTCCTTGGTTTCAACTCCTCCTCGGCCGCCGTGACGACAGGGATGGCCGACAGGAGCATCCTGGTGTAGGGGTGAAGAGGGTCGCGGAAGAAAGCGGCCGTAGGCGCCAGCTCCGAGACCTTGCCCAGGTACATGATGGCCACTCGGCTGGCGACATTGCGCATGAGGCTGAGGTCGTGAGTAATGAACAGGTAGGACAGACCCAACCGCGACTGTAGGTCAGCCAAGCGAGCGATGACCTTGGCCTGAATCGAAACGTCGAGAGCCGAAGTGGGTTCGTCCAGGATCATGACTATGGGGTCGGTCGCGAGGGCCCTGGCCACAGCCACAAGCTGGCGCTCTCCCCCGCCGATGGAGTGAGGGTTTCGGTCCCTGTACTCCGGGGGCAGGCCGACCAAGGTCAGAAGCTCGGCCACCTTTTCCGGAAGATCGCGGGCGGACACTCTCCGGTGCAGCCGCAACGGAAGGCCGAGACTCTGCGCGATCGTTCGCCGGGGATTCAGGGATGAGCCGGGATCCTGGAAGACAATCTGGATGGCCCCCTTCTGGGCCAAGGTTCTCCTAACCGCGGCGCCGGCCACGTTCTTCCCGTTCAGGGCAATCGTCCCGGCCGTTGGTTGGTACATCCCGACGATGGTGTAGGCCACCGTGCTCTTACCGGAGCCGGATTCCCCGACCAGTCCCAAGGTCTCCCCCCGGCACACCGAAAGGTCAACGCCGTCCACCGCCCGGAGGATCACGTTCTTTCCCACGGTGAAGTACTTCTTGAGGCCAGTGACCTTCAGCACATCATCCATCTTCATCGTTCACCTCGCCCGTAGATAGCAGGCGACCATGTGACGGCCACCGGCGTCCAGGAGGGAAGGCTTGGCCTCCCCACAGGTCTTCAGAGACTGCGGACAGCGCGGCGAGAAACGGCAGCCTCTTGGCGGATTGCGGTAGTCGGGAAGCCTCCCCGGAATGCCTTCCGCGAAGCCCTGGCCGGTGAGGCGGGGGATGCACTCCATGAGGGCGGCGGTGTAGGGATGGAGGGGCCTAGCAAAGACCTCCGCCGTAGGCCCTCCCTCGACGATGACGCCCGCGTACATAACGTAGACATACTCCGTCACTTCGCGCACCACGCCCAGGGAGTGGGTCACCAGCACGACCGCCAGATCCTTGGTCTCGGACAGACCGGTGATCAGGCGAAGGATCTGGTCCTGAATGGTCACGTCCAGTGACGTCCCGGGCTCGTCGGCCAAGAGAACTTCTCTTGTGGCGGTCATGGCCGCGGCGATGCAGACCCGCTGCCTCATTCCCCCGCTCAACTGGAAGGGATAGGTCTTCATGATCCGATCGGGGTCGGGCAGGGAGACCTCGGTGAGAGTCTCCGCGCACCGCTTGATCAGGTGGGCCTTATCCGTCTTCCCGCGGGACTCGGTCGCGTATCTCAATCCCACCTGAAGCAGGTCCCCAACCGTAAAAACGGGGTTCAGCGCCGCGGTGGGGTCCTGAAAGATCATCGCCGCCCCGCGCTGTCGGAAAGACTGAACAGCGGCCGGGCTGGCCTTCAGCAAGTCCTGTCCTCTAAAGAGGATCTGACCCCCCTCGATGACCGCCTGGCTCGGGAGGATACCCATGATGGCTTTGAGGGTCGTTGTCTTCCCGCAACCGGCCTCCCCGACCAGGCCAACCCTCTGGCCCTTGGCCACGCGGAGGTTGACCCCGTCAAGGACCCGCGTCTTGCCCCCGTAGACTCGGAAGGAGACCTGAAGGTCATTGACTTCCAGAACAGTGTCGGTCGCCATCATGCTTCCTCCACAGTGAACAGGTCGCGTATTCCGTCGCCCAGAAGGTTGAAGCCCAAGACGATGACAACGATGGCAATGGCGGGAAAGACAGTCATCCACCAGTAATCCGGGAGGTACTTCACTCCGGCCGAGACCATATTCCCCAGGTCGGGGGCCGGCGGTTGCTCACCGAGTCCCACGAAGCTGAGGGAGGCCCCCGTCATGATGACCCACCCCATGTCGAGAGTCATCTTGGTCAAGACCGGAGAAAGGCAGTTGGGCAAGATCTCCCTGGCCAGGATGTGGAAGGTGCTGGCCCCGGTTAGCTCGGCGTAGCGGACATAGTACTCGTTCTTGATGGATGAGGCCACATTGTAGGCGAGGCGACAGTACCAGGGCCACCACATCACGGTGATGGCCATCATAGCGTGGGTCAGGTTCGGCTCCAGCACCGAGGCGATGGCCAGGGCCAGGATGAGGGGCGGCACGGAAAGGAAGATATCCGTTACTCTCATGATCAGGGAGTCCAGAAGGGAGCCGCGATTGTAGCCCGCGATCAGGCCCAACCCGAAACCGATTGGCACGGATATGGCCAGCACCAGGATACCCATGAGGAGCCCCGGCCTTAGAGCGAAGATGAGGCGGCTCAGGATGTCCCGGCCCATGTTGTCGGTGCCCAGAAGGTAGCCGCTGGAGGGCGACTGGTTGGCCCTATCAAAGTCGACGTACGGCCCCGCCTGCTCGGGATGCGGAGATACGAATGGGGCCAGCAGGGCCAAGCCAACCACTATGAGCACGAGAACGGCTCCGACAACGGAGGCTTTGCTCCGCGAGAACTTGTACCAAGCTTGGCCGAACAGATGGCGCTTCTCCATCGGCGGTCTCACCCCCTGAAGTGGTTACTTCGCGCCCAGCCTAATGCGCGGATCGAGGAGCGACACGACGACATCCACAACCAGGTTCATCACCACGAACACTAGGCCCATGAACAAGACCACGGCGCAGATGCCGTTGAGGTCCTTGCGGAGCATGGACATGATCCCGTAGCGAGACAAGCCGGGCCAGGTGAAGACGAGCTCGACCAGAAAGGCGTTGCCGAAAAGGGACGCGAAATCGAGCCCCATGATGGACACCGTAGGAATGACGGAGGGCCGCAGTAGGTACTTCGACATCACGACGCGGCGGGGCACCCCCTGCGAGATGAGCGACGACACGTAGTCCTTACCCATGTTGTCGAGCATGGAGGCCCTGGTGATCCTGGCCTCCTGGGCCATGCCGCCGAGGGCGAGAGCCAGGGCCGGCAGGATCAGGTGGGCCAGGGCGTCGCCGAAGGCCCGGAGGTTCCCCTGCAACAGGGCGTCCAGTGTCACGAAGCCCGTGATGCTTTGGAGAGCAATCGACGGACTGAGGCGTCCTCCGATGGCTGGAAGAATCGGCCACCAGAAACCGAAGACCAAAAGGAGAAAGACCGCCACAACGAACGAGGGCGTGGCCACGAAGACATAGCCCATCACCCGGATGGTCGTGTCAATCGCACGATTGGCGTACATGGCCCCGATGATGCCCAACAGTAGTCCGAGAGCGGATTGGAGAAGCCCGGCCATCACTACCAACTCAATCGTGCTGGGCGCGAACTGTTTGAGATCATCCATGACCGGTCTCTTGGTCATGAGGGAGTAGCCGAAGTCACCGCGGACGGCGCCCTTTATCCAGTAGATGTACTGAACGTAGAGGGGTTCATTGAGGTGCATCTCTTCCCGGAGCTGCTCCACGACCTCCTCCGGGGCCCGTGGGCCGAGGGCCATCCGGGCCGGATCGCCGGGCACGACGCGGGCGATGACGAAAATCGTCATGGAAAGGCCAACCAGGACCAGAATCGACCAGCCGAGTCTTCGTAGCAGGTAGCTCGTGGTGGTCACAATCCAACCCCCCAAAAACGACGCTCACGGGCCGACCGCTCCGAAGGACGGGGTGGGAGGCGTATCCCTGAGTCACACTGCCCCCCACCCGGTCCTCCTTCGACAAACCTAGCGGACAGCTAGTCGTCCGGCCTACTTCGGCATCCGTCCGGCCTACTGCGGCATCCTGTCGGGATAGATCTTGATGCCGCGCATGTACCACAGGTACCCCATGACCGGGACCACAGGCTGGCCTTGCTTGGCCTGGTCAGCCGCAGCCCAGACCATGTAGCCCGACTGGTAAGCTATCAAGTCGGTCTGGTCGAAGAGCGGGACGGTGACGCAGTCGTCCATGAGGGTCTTCTGGATGTCCTTGTAATTCTGGAGCCGGGCGTCGAGGTCGGTCGTAGCGATGGCCTCGTCGATGGCCGCGTCAATAGCCGGGTCGCTCACCCACTCGCACCGCTCCCAGGAGCCCACCGGCTTCGACCGGAACCGGGCCACTAGCTGGGAACCGGCTTCGGAGTAGTCGGGCGCCGTCAAGACGGTGGCGCTGAGCGGGGTCGTGGCGGCCTTCGATGAGTCGTCCACCAGGGACAGCCAGGGCAGCTTGACCACGTTGACCGTGATGCCCAATTGGGTCAGGTTGGCCTGAATCAGCAGGGCCAGTTTCTCGCGGTCGGGGGTCTCGGCAATCCAGGCCACCTCCAGCGGATACTGGCTGAGCTTCGAGTAGTACTTGGACTGCTTCAGTTCGGCCAGAGCCTTGTCCATATCCAGAGTGAAGTTCGAGGCGGTCGGGTCGTGGCCCGCCACCACGCGACTAACCACGCTGTTGGCCTTCAGACTGCCGGGGTAGATCTGGCTGACCATTGTGGCGTAGTCGATGGCCCAGGCAATCGCCTTCCGGAAATGAACGTCATCCGTGGGCGGCCTCTGATTGTTGAGGGTGAGGCTCATCAGGCTGCCAACGGCGAACCTGGCGACATCCACACCGTCAATGGCGTCCATGGCCGTGTAGTTCTCCATGGGCTCGTAAGTGCTGGTGATCTCGAGCTCCCGGCGGGATATCATGGTCTTGACCGTCACCGGGTCGGCCGAGGAGAGCAGCTTGAACTGATCCGGGTTGTTCTCGTCAAAGCCGCCCCAGTAGTCGGCGAACTTGCCGGCCAGGAGGTACTGGTCCTGCTGAAACTCAGTGACCGTGTAAGGTCCGCTGCCGGCGTCGTTGCTCTGTAGCCAGGCTTTCCCGTAATCACCGTTGGTCCCGTAGTTACCGGTCGCCTGGTTGGCGACGACCGTCTTCTTGTCGACGACGTAGAGCCGGACAAGAGTGGCCCGGAAGGGGCCGAACGGCTCGTTGAGAGTGAACCTAACCGTGTACTGGCTCGGGGCCGTAGCGGCATTGACCCGACCCTTGAACAGATACCCGAAGCCTTCTCCGATTTCGGTCAGCCGGGTCATGCTGAAGGCCACGTCTTCCGCCGTGACCTCGTTGCCACTGTGGAACTTGACCCCTTGGCGAAGATCGAACTCCCAGGTCAGACCATCGGCCGAAACCCGGTGGGCGGTGGCGAGGCTATTGGCCACCGTTCCGTCGGCATTGGGGAAGACCAGGGTATCGTAAAGATTGCAGAACGTCGCGGAGCTGGCCTCATCCGAACCAGTCGCGGGATCCATGTTCGGCGTGTTGGCCAGCATGAACCGCACCAGCTTGGGCCGGTCCGTCTGTTGGGCCGGCTTGCAGCCCGCCAGGACGCCGATCATCACGCAGACTACGGCGGCGACCGCGACCAAGCGAACCACGGTTTTCGTGCGTCTCCCCATCACTAGACACCTCCCACAAGTCTACAGCGGCGCGCACGGCAGCTCCCCGGATCGGGGGTCACTCCTTGCCGACGGCGCGCGCGAGCTCCTTGAGCTCGGGATGGATGACCCGGCCGTTGTCGACGATCTGGTGGCCGTCAAGCCAGACTGAGGTATTCAAAGACACGCCGTCGCTGTGGGACGGAGCGGCGACCCCTTCGGGTGGGGCCAGGAAGGTGCCCACGGCTCCCAGCCCCCACTGGGTGCAGCCCCAGACGCGTTCGTCCTCGCCGATTTGACCGGTTAGCTTGGCGCCGGGATGGAACCCATAACACACGTGAGCCAGGCGCATCATCTGCGGATGGTTGAAGCTCCGGAGGAAGGCCTCCCACTGGGTAGCCTCGCGGCCACCTTCGATCTTGGTCACGGTGCCGTTCTTGACGGTGAGCTTTACCGGCTGGGTGACGATGCCGATCTGGGGGACCAGCGACCCATCAAACACGATCGTCCCGTTCACCGTGTCGAATGCGGGGGCCCAGCCGATCTGGCCGGCCAGCATGTGGGTGCCAGGCGTGTCGGCGTATCCGGTCGAGCCAAAAATCGGGTAATCCGGATGATTGTCAAACTCCACGTCTTCCCCGGCCGACGTGGTCAGCCGGACGTGTTTCGCCTGCCTGGTGAGCTCGGCAATCCGAGTGACGAACTTGGCCAGAGACCGGGGCTCCACCCGCGCGAACAGCCTGACAAAAACGTCTACGTGCATGGCCGGCAGGCAGAGGAAACGCATCTTCTTATTCTCTTTAGCTACGATGTCGTAGGTCTCGGAGTAGAGCAGGTACTGGTAGTTGAACTCAACCCAAGCGTCGGCGCACTTGAGAGCCGCCCTCATAGCTTCGGCGGGAAGCCACGCGTCGGTCATCCGCCCTGTCCCCAGGGGCGTGCTGGTCCAGATGACCATCGGCTTGGCCCCCGCGGCGAAGGCCGCTCTGGCCGTGGCGTCGACCACCCTCTTGTCGCTGAGGGTGTCGGCCGTGATAACGAAAGTCTCACCACCTTTCAGCTTTAGGAGTTCATTAACCAGGACATCCGAGGCTTTCCCAAGCTCCCACTCATACATGTACGACAAACCGAGCCCTCCTTCTCGACGAAGTTGAGGAGTTGTCTCCTCTGGCATGTGACATATTACGCATTACGCACCTCGGTTCGTTGAAGGCGTGCTTTTCCCTTCTCTCTCTGAAGATTCAAAATCGGCGTTTGCTGGTAACGGCCTCAAGGGCTAGCGGGGCGGCCAAGGCGAACCAGGCCGTGTCCTAGGGGAGCGTGGCTGAAGAGGCCGAAGATGGAGAGTTGTCTGGGGCTGCCAGTTGGGAGTATCCTAGGAGCGGGGAGGGATGCGGGTGGTCGCCCAGAGTGAGGTTTTCCCCAATCCCACCGTGAGCAAGGTGATCTTCCAGATTCGCTTCCCCGACCTGTTCTATGTGGACAGCAGGATGGGGGAATTCCAGCTCAAGGTCATCGAGATGTTTCCCGTCTCGGCCCTCTCCGTCCGCAGACAGATCCTTATTGCCGAAGTAGGCCCCACCTGGAATCCCGAAACCTTTCAGAAGGATGCGGAACCCACCACGAAGCTGTGGCAATTCAGGTCGGCCAACGAGAAGATCACCTTGGAGGTCGCCTCCTGCAGCCTCTCAGTCCACTCCTCGGAACATAAGAGCTACAATAACCCTAAGGCGGGTTTGCGCTTCCGTGACTGCGTCCGACACGCCACAGAAGCGTTCTTTGCGTTGGTGCCCGTCCCCCGGCTTACTCGTGTAGGCCTCCGCTACATCGATGACTGCCCCGTCCCGAGCCTAGATGATGGCCAGTTTCGGGAATGGTACAACACGACCTTCCCGCTGGATCGCTTCAGTCTTGGAAGCGCCCGGGAGATGGCGTTTCACACAACCGTCGCTATGGGGGACTACGGCCTGAGGTTCACCGAGAGCCTGGTGCGTGACGACCCACCCAAGCTCCGGCTCGACTTCGACGCCTTCGCTACGGGCATTGCCACGGGCGAGTGCCTTGACGTGACCGACAGACTCCACGAGTTGCTTACGGATGAGTGGAAACGGTCGATAAAGGGACCGGTTTATGAATACATGAGAAAGGAGCCCGGGCATGCCTAAGTCCCCGATGACTGCCGACGACTCCACCGGAAGCGCCGAACCCGAAGCCCCGAACGTACTCACCTGTCCCTTTGACATCTACGAAATAAAGGTGGCGCTCACCTCGACGGGACGCTTTCTTGGAATTCTGGAGGTCAGGACAAGGCGAGACTTTGTATCTCCGGCTCAACTGGCCAGCCAGCGCTGCTCCGTCGATGTCGATAGTTTCTACCGGGACAAGCCCTGATGGGCGGGTTCTACAGGGAGCCCGGTGATCCCGTACTTCGGTTCGGAGACGTGCTCAGCGGCTATGTCTTGGGGGCCGCGAGGCAGCCGCACGCCCGCTCCGGCTCGAACCGGTCCGCGCAGGGCGCAGAGTTTGAGTGTGTCCTGGACATGCGGGTACCGAGGTACTGCGTGCTGCTCACCCCGTGTTGCGCCATAGGCATGTCGCACCACTACAGCAAGGACCGCATGCTGACGGTGGCTCCGCTGGTGAAGGTTCACGGCTACTGGTTCAGTAACCCCAACTGGTCGGAGAACCTGCTCAAGGTGAACAC
>Ga0315274_10001759_pt1 | contig 33151 bp, 23 predicted proteins | sample YL17G02_20_MG_FD_203700 | JGI IMG/M metagenome (GOLD analysis project Ga0315274, IMG submission 203700) | Sediment microbial communities from Yellowstone Lake, YNP, Wyoming, USA - YL17G02_20 | ecosystem: Environmental > Aquatic > Freshwater > Lake > Sediment | place: USA: Wyoming | collected...
GGGCTATCAATGAGCCCCGGCAGGCACAAGGCTACGTGGGACGGTAGAGACAGTGCTGGGCGCGCGGTATCGTCAGGCGTTTACTTCTGCAAGCTCCTGGCTGCCGATAAGGTTGCCCAGATGAAGATGGTCGTTCTGAAATAGTCTGATTCAAGCAATGCTGGAGCCGACCTCGAGTCGGGAGGTCGCTCGGGCCGGCTCCGGCATCTGCCCGTTGTTACTGCAGAAGGACTCCTTGTGTAGAAGGACTCTTACAGAAATAGAAGGTTTCTTAGAGAGAGTTGGAACAAAGAGTTGGAACAAACCAACAAAGGAGGTGGGTGCCAGGAATCATTTCAGCTAAGACGTTGTTTTCGGCTTCATTGGTTTTTGCATCATAAGAGACGGAGGAATTGAAAATGACTAAGTTCGCGATATTTCTGACGGTGATCCTCGCGCTCGGTTTTGCCCTTACGGTAGCGGCTCAAGCACAGCCGTGCTTGGTCGGCGGGCACGACGAGACGACCGAGGACCATACTGGCGCTCAGTGGAGCGCGGCTGCAGGTATTCCTGCTACACCTGGCACGGTCGCGCTTGGCGTGACCGGCCTACATCTTTTGATCACCGAAGTTGGCTGGCGCGGGGTGAACTCCTCGCTGGCAACATGGAACGACTCGACCGAGTTCATCGAGATCTATAACCCCTGCACGCACTCGATTGACCTGTCCAACTACTACTTGTCGGACGTCAACGGGTATTCTGCTCTTCCCGTTAACGGGACGATCGATTTGGCAACCAGCACGACGGACTTTGCGTTTAAGTTCCCGTATGGTTCCTACATACCGGCCGGTGGCGTCATCGTAGTGGCCGTCGACGGAGGCTGGTTCAAGCGTTACACGGGCTTGGATGCCAACTTTATGTTCTTCAATCGTGCAGGCGGCGTCCCCACGACCGCGATCCCGATGATAGACGTCGGTGCGAACAAGGGCGGGGGTTACCCTGCTTTCGGCCACTTTACCAACAGCGCCGAGTTCGTGTGGCTGTTCCAGTGGGATGGTATCTGTGACCTCATCTGCGACGTCGACCTCGTGTACTGGGGCGCAGGGTCAGGCGCCAATTGGCCATCGCGTAAGACAGTCCTCATGTGCCAGGACGGGCCAGACGTGGATGCGAACGCGACATGCTACCTTGCCGACGTGGGCAACCCGGCAGGCTCGATGGGCAAGGGACTTGCTACCCCTCTTAGTGCCGCTGGCACGCGCCAGAGAGTCGGGCCAGAAGGGTTCGAGGGCTCTCCCGGCAACGGTTGTGCAGTGATGCCTACCGCGATTCTGCCGAGCACCTGGGGCCAGATAAAGGCACTTTTCCGCTAATCATTTGTCGCTGATTCAGAGCGACTGATCGCGAAGAGCGACCACCCCGATCTAAAGGGTGGTCGCTCTTTCTATCACTACGGCTTTTCCGCTTGACCTCTTGCGCCGCATTGTGTTAGGTTCTCGTCTAACTTTTCTTGACCGGCTACAAAAACTCTTTCGTGGAGCAACAACGACTCGTAGGATGATACGTACTGCGCCGGGTTGTATTAATTGTCATATCTATTCATGGAGGAAAAATTGAGAAAGAGACCACTTGCCTTGCTGCTGATTCTTACGGTGCCGTTGCTGTTCTCAAGCGTGTTTATCTCTCCGCCCGTTGGCGCCGGGTCTTTTAACGGCAGGCGTCTGGGCATGGGAGGGGTCATGCTCTCCGAATATTCGGAAGCTCAGACCAGAAACGTCTCCTTCAGGGCAGTACCGAGGGGCAAAGTTCACACCAGCATTCCCTTGCCGCTCGGGATAATTCAGGTTCTGGCTTCTCCGCCCGAGTTCGACCCTGACAGTCCGGACTTTAATCCGTTTGAGATCGCTGACCTGGCCACAAACTTCCCCGTTTTTCTAAGGATAAAGAAACCTGGTGTTTTGAGCGACGACGTGGTCATGGACATCGCAAGGAACAGACTGGCAATTGACCTTGGCGAGATGAGCCAGGCGGTACCCGAGGAGTCCTTCAAGCTCGGAGGGATATTTGACCAGCCCGAAGGCGGCCTCAACATAAGAGGGTTTTTCGCGGGCATCTCACCCCTTGTAGTAGCCAAGAGCGACTTCTCCTTGAGTCCCTCGTTAAGGGACGCCTTACGGGAGGGTCACGACTTTCTTCCCAACACCAGCTATTCTATGAAGGAGGATGCAGAGGCTCAAGCCGGGGCTGCCCTGGGCGTTGGCTACGCGAGGCAGCTCAATGCTATCCCGGGTGGTAAGAGGGAAGACCCAAGAGGGACGGACAAGCTGGCCATCTTTGCCGGCGGCAGGTTCAAGTACATAATGGGGTTCGCGTACACAAAAGCGACTCCCATTGTGTCCTTCACTACCGGAGACACACTTTTCGGTAGCGAACCGCTCAAGATCGATTTCGAGAGCATGATGACAAAATCACTCCCCGACGGGTTCGGCGTGATGGGAAACGGAACGGGGTTAGACCTAGGCGTCTCTGCTTTCATGGGGGGCTACGAGGCCGGTCTTGGCCTTACAAACGTTGTCACCAAGATAAAGTGGAAGGCAGACAGAGAGTTTGATGTCCTCGAGGATTCTACAAACGAAGTCGAGAAATACACGATAGCAGAGGATTTCGACTACACGAGCACCGTGCCCTTGCTGGTTGTGTTGAACGCAGCGAAGAGGTGGCGCGGTAACACGGTCGCATTTGACATTGAGAAGGGCGTTACGAGAACCACGTTCCATCTGGGCGCCGAAACGTCTGTGAGAAACGTGGCCGTCAGAACCGGTACCTGGCTCGACGGTAACGGTAAGCTCCAGTTTTCTGCGGGAGCGGGGTTCAGGTTCTGGGTGATGGGACTCGACATGGCCCTTATCACCAGTAGCAGTGTATTGACCGGGGAAAGGGCCGTCGACCTGGCTCTTTCGCTGTCTCTTTAGAAACCGCGTGACGTGATTTGTTCGTGAGTGTAGTAGAAAACGGTCAAACCTCAACAAAGGGTGAAGAAGTGAAAAGGTTAGCACTCGCAATCATAGGACTTGCCGCGCTGTCGCAATCGCTTCTGTACGGCTGTGGAAACAAACTCCTCACAGTCAACATTGATGCTTTGAGCTTTATGGACCCGACCGTGGTAGAACAAACCTACGGAGTGGACCCAATAATCCCGGCTGGTGGCGTACTCCCGGCGGTGTTCGAGGCTCCGCCTCAACGGATCAATTTGACCGAGGGGCTCGCTGACATTACAGACATACAGAGCGTGACCCTCCACCTGGCTTCAGAGTTCGCGAATCAGACGGGAAGCGCCGACGTCCGGCTTCAGGTGTTCATCTCCGACACGGAGACCGATCCCTACAGCACGACCCCGTATGTGCAGGAGGACATCCACCTTGAGCCCGCCACTACTGACACAATAAGCGTGAACATTCCCAGCAGCGAAACGCTCGGCGAGCTTCTCACTGGAGAAGCGGCCCAGGTGGGCATAAGAACGACTTTCGACTCGTCAGGAAGTGCCGCAAACGTCACGGGAGTAGAGACTCTGATACGCTTTACGGCGACCGTGGTCGCCAAGCGTCACATACCATAGGGGCCACATACCGTAGGGCGGCAGATTCTTTCCGTTGAATTCTATATTTTTTGACGCATTGCTTTTCTTGAAACGGCGATAGCTTGTTGTGTATAGACTCATTCTGATGGCATTTTGCCTCAACCGCACAGGTCTTCCCTTTGGATAAACTTCTCTCCGGCATCAAAGATTACATAGAACATCTCAAGCTATTCCCCGCCAACGCGAGGGCCTTTCTTGTTGGTAGCCTGCTTCTGTGGATCGGCGCATCGGTGTTCATGCTTCTCCTGAACCTCTATTTCAAGGAACTGGGTTTCTCGGAAGCCTACATCGGAAAGGTGCTTTCAGTAACTGCCGTCGCGTCCGTCATTCTGGCCGTTCCAATGGGACTCGTCATCGGTAGGTTTACGTTTAAGTCAGCCTTGACCTTTGCCGCCGGCGTGATCGCGGTGGGCTACGCAGTTCAGGTAATCACCGGAAATCGTGAGGTCATTCTCGTCGCCGCCTTCGTGGGGGGGCTGGGGACGACGGTGTTCAGGATTGCCACTGCTCCATTTTTTATGCGTCACAGCACCGAAAAAGAGCGGATGTACCTCTTCAGCACGAACTTTGCTGTTAGTACCGGGGGGGCCCTAATCGGAAGCCTCATAGGGGGCTTTCTGCCAAGGTTGTTCGCTCACATAACAACAAGCAGTTACGAGCAATACAGGTTCTCCCTCTTGTCCGCGGCGCTGTTCATAGCTTTCTCTTCGCTGCCGTTCTTCTCCATCGTCGAAGAAAAGCCCGACCTGAAGTCACACAGCGAATTCCTGGCAAACTTGAGGCGAACTGATTGGACTCTCATCGGCAAATTGTGCATGCCCGCATTCATTGTGGGTCTGGGAGCCGGTCTCATTATTCCTTTTCTTAACCTTTACTTCAAAGACCTGTTCGGAGCATCGGCAGAAACAATAGGCCTTCTCTTTGCGGTGCTACAGTGTTTTATGACAGCCGGAACGCTGATGGGTCCCCTGCTGGTGCACAGGATGGGCATGGTCAGAAGTCTTGTGCTGACACAGATGGCGTCAATACCCTTTATGGTGCTACTCTGTGCGTCCAGGTACTTTCCTGTCGTAGTAGTGTCCTTTCTCATGAGAGGGGCGCTCATGAACATGAATCAGCCACTGTCGGCCAATTTCGCGATGGAAAGCGTCAGAAAAGAGGAACACGCAGTCACCAATAGTCTGCTGTTGGTTGCCTGGACAGGTTCGTGGGCTTTAAGTGTGCGGATAGGGGGCATTCTAATAGAACGTTACTCCTACACGCCTTCGTTTATCATTGCAATAGTACTGTACGTGTTGTCAAGCGTGCTTTACTACTACTTCTTTAAGAACATCGAAGCCGAGAGATTCCCGCGACACGAGCTCGAACTAAAAGAGATATGAGCAGAAAGGAGAACCCGCCGTGATGGATCGTTCGCCGGATTCGCTCCAAAGACTCCCGTGGGACGAGTATTTCGCAAAGATTGCGTTCCTTGTGGCAGAACGCTCGACGTGCAGACGACACCACGTCGGCGCAGTCATTGTGAGAGACAGACACATTCTCACAACGGGGTACAACGGTGCACCTTCGGGCGTTAAGGACTGCCTCGAGCTTGGCTGCTTGAGAGACGAAAGAGGAATCATGTCCGCGGAGAGGCACGAAGTCTGCCGAGCGATACACGCTGAGCAGAACGCCGTCATACAGGCTGGGCTCCATGGAATCTCAATTCAGGGCGCAACGATTTACTGCACTCACACGCCTTGCATCTTGTGTGCAAAGATCCTGGTCAACGCAAGAATCAATAGAGTAGTCGCTTGCGGCACGTACCCTGACGAGGACGCCCTTGTCTTGCTCACGGAAGCGGGTATCGAATTCAAACGGCAAGAGAAACCTGGTCTGGCAATAGGCACGCTAGACTAGGGTATACCCTGCGGAACCGAGAGCTTCGTAACGTGTCGCGGTCTTGACGCGTGTGGTAGAATTAAGCAATGAGGCGCGGGCTCATCGTAGAGAGCACTTTTCACAGAATCGAAGCTGTTTGCTACAGAGCTTATTCAATGTACATGGGTAATCTGATGAGAAAGAGAAAATCCCGATTTGCGATTGCCCTGGCCACGACTGGGCTGGCCATTCTGGTGGCTTGCTCCAGCTCAGAGACATCTGGCAAATCTCAAAAGGAGGTGGGGAAGGTGAGAAAACCGGCGGTAGCAGGAACCTTTTATCCTGGGCAGCCAAGCGAACTGCGGGAAATGATCGATGGATTCCTTCGCAGAGTCACGCCGGCACAGACGGAGGGCGAAGTCGTAGGTATTGTGTGCCCACACGCGGGTTATTTTTATTCCGGTCAGGCGGCGGCCTACTCTTACACCACCGTCAAGAACGGCGTTTACGATGTAGTTTGCCTTGTCGGTCCTTCTCACGGGGTGTATTTGGACGGGGCAGCGGTTTACTCTTCCGGCAGCTTCGAGACCCCTCTAGGCAGCGTTGCCGTGGACGAAAAAATAGCAAAGGCACTTACCGGCTCCGGCCGGGGATTCATGGAAGACACGACCTCTCACCTGATGGAGCACTCCCTAGAGGTCCAACTTCCATTCCTCCAGACTGTTCTGAGAGATTTCAAGATAGTTCCCATACTGATTGGCAACCTGCCGGTATCGCGCTGCGAGGAACTTGGCAAGGCTCTTGCCGATTGCGTCAGGGGAGAAAAGGTGCTTCTCGTAGCTAGCTCCGACCTGTCGCACTATCCAGCCTACGAAGACGCCAACAGGGTTGACAACGAGACAATCAGATCCTGGAAGAGTATGAACATCGAGGAAATCTCGTCCAAGGAAGAAGAGATACTCCAGAGACACATACGGAATCTCTCGTGCACCATGTGTGGAAGCTCGGCCATAATGACCGTGATGGCGGCCGCGAAAGCTCTCGGAGCTGATTCCGTGGAGATTCTCAAGTATATGAACTCCGGCGATGTATCTGGCGACAAGAGCGGCGTTGTCGGATATGCGGCCGCGGCTTTTGTGAAGAGCTCAAGGAAAGCAGAAAAGGAAAAGACCGAGAAGAAAGGAGAGATGGGGAAGACCGAGAAGAAAAGTGAGAAGGAGTTCTCACTGGCAAAGGCCGAGAAGAAGAAGCTTCTCTCCATTGCAAGAAGCTCGATTCAAGCCATCCTTAGCGGAAAACCTCTTCCGAAATTCGACGTGACCGAACCCGATTTGAAGACCCACGCGGGTGCATTTGTCACGCTGCGCAGGGACGGCGACCTGAGGGGTTGCATCGGCAGGCTTGTCTCTGACGAGCCGCTCTATGAAGTGGTATCGCGCATGGCCGCGGCCGCGGCTACAGAGGACAGCAGGTTTCGGCCCGTCCCGCTTACCGAACTGGGCAAGATCGACATAGAGATATCAGTACTATCACCGCTCAAGAAGATGTCGAACTTGAAAGAGCTCGAGCTGGGTAAACACGGAATCTACATCGTGCGGGGGATGAGAAGCGGCTGCTATCTGCCTCAGGTGGCCGATGAAACAGGTTGGTCAAGGGACGAGTTTCTGAGTCATTGTTGTGCCGAGAAAGCAGGTTTTGAGCCCGACGCATGGAAAAGGGACGCCGACGTTTTCCTTTTCACCGCTGTGGTCTTCGCAGAGAAGGAATAGCTGAGTGCTCCAGACGGCGCAGCCTTACGCAGCAGACCGACTCTGGTAGACCAGCGTTTGGCGAATAAGAACATCAACGTTTGTGTACAGAAGTGGCTACATTCGACGAAGGATCACGCGCCCACCATCATGGTAACTTCACCTGTGGCTCAGTGATATGGGAATGGAGAATGACGAATGGGAGAACGAGCCAAAGACAATTCCTCTAACAACATCTCAAGACGAGGGTTTTTCAAGAAATCCCTCACTCTGGCGACGGCCCTCGGTGCATCCAGCTTTATCGCCGGCTCCCTCATCGATTCTGAGACCGGCAACACGCTCGCTGCGGCGTTAGACTCCAACACGTCCGGCGTTGGCCCGTCGCCCGCTCCCGCTCGGCCTTCAGCGCCTCGCGATCTTCCGAGGGCCCTCGTGGTTCTGGCAAGGAAGACGGGCAGAGATGATGATCGCCAGACCCTCTGCAGGCTTCTTGTCGAGGCCTCTTTAAGGCGTCTTGCAAACACTGAAAGGCCAGAGGATGCCTGGGCTAAGTTCTTCAAGCCGGACGACGTTGTTGCAATCAAAGTAAACGCAATAACGGGTAAAAAGCTCTCTACTTCGCTGGCCCTTGTTGAAGCGATTACGGAAGGATTGATGTCGTGTGGGGTTCGGTCAGACAAGATAATCGTGTGGGACCGCACCACGTGGGAGTTGGACGCCGCCGGTTTTCGGGTGAACTTTGCCAAAGAGGGACCGCTTTGCTTCGGAACCGACGCTCCCTCGATGGGATATGAGACTTCACCGACGATTGTCGGAACAGTTGGCTCCTGCTTCTCGAGGATAATCACTGGAGCCACAACGGCCATGATAAACGTGCCTGTCTTGAGAGAGCACTCGGTCGCCGGGGTATCTGTTGCCCTCAAGAACAACTATGGTGCCATCCACAACCCTAACAAGTACCATGCCGACGGCTGCACTCCCTTTGTCGCTGACGTCAATATGCACCCGGCGATAAGGAACAAGACAAGGCTCGTCGTCTGTGATGCTCTCAACGTCCAGTTTCACGGTGGGCCGGGCTACAAGTCCAGGTGGACGTCGGGTTTTGGCGGTGTTTTGGTGAGCACGGATCCGGTAGCGCTCGACGCGGTTGGAGCGGAGCAAATCGACAGAATGAGAAACTCCGCAGGTCTCCGCTCGCTGAGCGAGGAAAGACGCTATCCCGGATATCTGTCGGTTGCCTCTGATCGCACCCATGCGCTCGGAATTTCTGATCGCTCACGCATAGACGTAGTAAACATGGAGCTGGCGTGATGGAAAACTGCGAACCTGACAGGAACCACGTCGATCTCGCGAGTGATGTCGGCCCGGATGTTTCCGTGGAGGAAAGGCATGGTCCTGGCTGCAACCGGAGGGATTTTCTGAGAAGACTCGGCGCCCTATCGGGAGTAGCAGCGGGCTCCCTCATCATGCCCGCTCTGGGAGGCGGAGGAATATCGGGAGACACAGCATCAGCGGAGGCCGGGGCCCGGGTTGGAACCTCAGGAGGGGTTTCGCAGGAGGCCTTTCGCGAGAAACTCAGCCTCAAGGAGTGCATGTTCTACAAGAGGCATCCCGAGGCGGAAGTGGAATGCGAAATGTGCCCAAGGAAATGCAGGGTCGGCGACATTGAACGCGGCTACTGCGGCGTGAGAGAGAACAGAGACGGTGCCTACTACTCTCTGGTCTACGGGTTGCCGTGCGCGGTTCATATAGACCCCATTGAAAAGAAGCCTCTCTTCCATTTTCATCCAGGAACAAACGCCTTCTCTCTAGGAACCGCGGGCTGCAACATGGACTGCAAGTTCTGCCAGAACTGGGAAATGTCACAGGCCAGACCGGAGCAGACAGACAACGTTTATCTTCCTCCGAGGGAGGTAATCCAGAGGGCCGGGCAGGCTTCTTGTACGTCCGTGGCTTTTACGTACTCCGAGCCTGGCGTCGTTGCATACGAGTACATGCTGGACACAGCGATCGCAGGCAATAAGTTTGGCATTAAGACTGTGATGATTTCGAACGGATACATTAACCGCGAGCCAATGCTGGACTCAGCTAAGCACCTCGGCGCCGTCAAGGTCGATCTAAAAGCGTTCACGGAGAAGTATTACAAGGAATTGTGCGACGCAACACTGAAGCCGGTTCTGGAGACACTGGTTCTTCTTAAGAACTCCGGTACTTGGTACGAAATCGTTTACCTTGTATTGCCGACGCTCAACGACAGCGACTCCGAGCTCGTCTCTATGTCGAGATGGGTTGTGCAGGAACTGGGACCGGACGTGCCCTTGCATTTCACTCGTTTCTATCCCATCTACAAGATGAAGAAACTTCCACAGACTCCGATTTCTGCGCTTGAAAGGGCCCGCAAGATCGCCATGAATGCAGGACTTCACTACGCCTACGTCGGTAACGTTCCCGGTCACGAAGGTGAAAACACCTACTGCCCCAGTTGCGGTAAGATAGTGGTGAGAAGAATCGGCTATTCGATCGTGGAAAAGAAACTATCCGCCGGCAGATGCAGCTACTGCAAGACCAGAATCGCGGGACACTGGGGTTAGTAGAAAGAGCCTACTCGACTGCGTACGCGCCGGCGCGAACGCTCCGCGCCGCACCATAGGCACGGTCTCGGGCACTTGCCCCGCCGATGCCTCGGAACGGGGTTAGCGGAAAGCGTCAATCCAGCGCCTCCGGTCGGGATCGGCATCACGCGTCAATCCGACGCCAGTGCAAGACCAACACCTGAAGCGACAAGCAGGACTGCAACGGTAGCCGTTGTGACGGCGACTCCCGCAACCGGAAAGAGCACCGCGCTACACAGGATTGCACCCAGCCACGAACCGGCAAGATCCCACGCGTAGGTAATGCCAACATTGCCTGAATTCGCTCTTCTACCGGGAGAACACTCAGGCCGAGCGGAACTTTTACGCTCACAGCCACTCTCTTTCCTTCGATCGCCCGGTGTTTGCAGAGTCTTTCCGTGGTTCTTCTCACAAGGACCAGCATTCGTACTTCCGGAATCAGCGCATGCAAAGAAGGCTCTGCTGGCGGAGCTGAACAGTGCCCCGCCGAGGGTTCCGGCAACAAGTGCAAAGACGCCGAACAACCATTCGAACTGGTTGACCACATTGTGCGAGGTTGTTCCGACTCTCGAAGCCGGCGATGCGGGCACTCGCAGAGCAGTCGAGCCCGTTTTCGCCAGAAGATAAACGGTGCCCAGAAAACAAAGAGCAAAGACAGCGGTTGCAATCTGAATCGTCGCAGGTCGCCGCAATATTGCGCCACTTGAAGGCGACCGATGTTTATTCCGTCTCTCCAGGACAGTCCCAAGTGCCAAACCCAGCATGTATGAGGTCAGAAGTAGACCCACTCTATCGTACAGGTTTCCGTAGAGCAACTGGAAGCAAAGCAATGTCTCGAGTTCGAGCACAATTGCAGCAAACCCAGAGACCGCGAGAGCGCTCAACAAAAGCCCCGCTCTCTTCTTCAACCTACCCGCAGCAATCAGCATTCCGCCTACTGTCGCCGCGACCGCCCATGGGCACCACTGGTTTCTGAACATCCATTCGAGAACTCCCTTCATGAAGCGTTCATATTCGGCGCTCCAGAGCACCATGTCGTAGTAGAAGCTTGTAGGTCTCAGGTCAGTATTGAGCGGACCTCCCTTGGATGAGGCAATGCGATTTTCCACATATCCAAGCCGTTCTCTAGAAAGCGTCGTCATAAGAAAGTAGTCTCTGACGAAGATCGTCTGGATGTTCCTCGCGGCAAGACGAGAGAGAAGCGATTCCGGCGATGCCACCACGTACGGGTTCGTATCCGGCGAACACACGAAAAAGCTTCGACTCGCCGGGACTATGACTCTCGATTCAAAAACGCTATCTGAGGTTCTCGCAAGCGAACCCAGAAAGGCTCCGAGCTCGTGACCGACGTACTCCGCCACCGGCGGGGCCGAGAAGGCAAAGACACCCCCGGAGTTCAGCCGACTCCTTACCAGTGCGAAGAACTCCTTTGTATAGAACCTATTGAGCTGTGCCGTATACGGAGGTGGAATCTGCATCGCCACCACGTCGTAGCGTTCAGCAGTCTTCTGCAGGAATCTCCTTCCATCGGTGAACTCGACTCTCACGCGAGGGTCTTCCAGGTCAGACACGTATTTCTCGGGTAAGACCTCTTTGCTCAGAGTAATCAATTCAGGGTCGAGCTCAACATAATCCAGTCGCACGATTTCTTTGTGCTTGAGCATCTCCTTGACCACACCCCCCACTCCTCCACCTATGAGAAGCACACGCGAAGGAGCAGGATGTTCCAGCAGTGGGATGTGAGCGGTCTCTTCTGACGATTGAACGTCCTCCGTCGTGAAGACGAGGAATCCATTCTCGTAAGTGGAGAACTGTGAGTCTATCGAGACAACGGCCAGGTTCCCATAGTGTGACTGTCTCAATGCCACGACCTCGAACCCTTTCCACCTCTTCAAAGCCGCCCACTCTGTGACCGGATCGAGTACGCATACAACCAAAGCAATCGAAGCCACAAGATAGAGATACTGGCTGTGCCTGCGTCTTCCAACCTTACCGAGAAGAAAACTGGCCGAAAAGAGATTGACGGCCGAGAGAATCGCAACGTTTTGAAAGGAACTCATCAGATGGGTCAGAATCAGACCGAACAGAAAACCCCCGGCGCATGCTCCTATAGATTCGAGAAGATAAACCCGTGAGATCGAGGCGTTCAGTCGCTGACTGCGAGAATCGGTCGAGCCAAGAAGTCCAGCTCCCAAAGGAAAGAGAAGGCCTTGCAGCAGGCAGAAAGGGGAGAGAAAAAGAATGGCCGAAACAAGGGCGCCCACGAGCCCTGCAACTTCTCCTGGGCCGGGACTGAGGGGGCTCGGAAGAGCCAGCAAGCCAAGAACCGCAAATAGAAGACCGATTCCAGAGAGAGCCTGAATTATCGCAAAGCGCGTGACTGAGAAGTTGTCGGCATCATTGCGGTCGGTGTCGCTGCCAGCAGACTTAACTCGAACCGAAAACAAACCACCCAACGCCCCGCTTCCCACAGCAGTGGCCAAAAGCCAGACTGAAAGGTAGATGCCTATGACTAGCTCGTTCCCATGAAAAGTGTTTATGAATTCACGGAGAAGTACAATCTGAGCGGACGTGGCCGTGAATCCAATCAGGAGAACGGCAAATTTGCGCAGCGACATTATTCTCGCTCTTCGGGGCTCTGCGGCCCTCCGGCCTCTGGCGCAGCCTGCGTGTTCTGCTGCGATTCCACGCCACGCGGTGATTTCGTGGCCTTCGACCCTCCGCCATTCTGCCGCGGTTCGGGTTTTGACTTCTCTCGAAGTTTCACAGATTCTGCTTTTCCCAGGCGCTTCTCCGCGGTTCGTCCGGTTATCCAGGACCAGTTCATCGGGTACACGTGCGGGTCAAAGATGGTCCAGTAGAAGTGCCATACGAGTATGGCCAACGTTGCAAGAACTGCCTCGTAGAAATGGATTGAAGTAAAGAGTTCCGCGACCCAAAGCGGGAAATACCTCAATGTGAAATTCTCAAAGACGAGACCCAGACCCGTGATTATCATGATCACCGAACCCCACACGAGCGCCCAGTATTCACTTTTCTCAATGTAGTTGTAGCGCCCGAATTGAGAGGGAGCTTTGGAAATGCCGGCGTTGTATTTCGCTGTGGAAAGAAGATCTCCAAAATCCTTCCATCCAGGCTTGAGTTCGCCCAACTGCTCCCTACCCCTTCGAGTCAGAAGAATAAACCAGATGTGGTAGAGGCAAAGCGCAATAAAGACCGCGGCGGCAACTCTGTGGAACAAACCGCGAGCGCTTGAGGGATCTTCAAAGAGTCTGAACGGCGACGACCACCATGCGTCTGGAAATCTTCGCGCAAAGCCGGAATAGGCCAGGACGACAAATGTGATCGTCAGAACTACGTGCTGCAGTCTTTCCGAGAGCACAAACCTGAACTCGGCAGCGTGGCTCTTCATGACCCGGAAATGATTGACAAGTTTTCTCAGAAAATCAACCACGTTGTGAAGCAGCATGCCGCCTATCACCAGCGTAATCAGGAGCAAATAGAAGGTGATGACATAGCGCACGACGGTGTTCTTGCTGGTGATCGGGGTAGAGTGAACGTATCCCCGTGCCAGCTTGGTCCCTGCGCCGGGGTGACACTTTCCGCAGGTGGCCGAGAGATTCGCCCTGTTCACGGACGAAGCGGGGTCGCTCGACGGGAGGATATCGTGGTTCCCGTGGCATGAAGCGCAGTTCGCAACTGTTATAGAACCATATCTGGCCGCGAGACCATGATAGCTCTGGTCATACGTTCTTGAGCGGTCGTTGGGAAGTTCGTATGCAGAATTGATCCTCTCAGCGTCGTGGCAACTACTACACGTTTTCTCTATTGTGGCTGGGTAGATGAGAGACAAGGGATTCTTGCTAGAGAGAATGAGATGCTCTCCGTGACAATCCGTACAGACCGGTGCCTCATCTATGCCTGCTCTTATGGCACGAGCGTGAACACTCTTGTCGAATGCTGCGAGCTCCTTGCCGTGGCACCTGCCGCACGTGGCGGGCACGTTCTGTCTGAATATCTCCGAACCGTGATCGGACGCGGACAGCAGCCTGTGCAGTCCATGGCAATCTGAGCACACCGGAACTCTCTCGTTTCCTCTGTCAAAGGCCTTTCCGTGAACGCTTTCCATGTAGGAATTGTACGGTCGCTTTTGCGCAAGATGAGTATTCTTCATCCTTTCTGAATTGTCGTGACATGAAGCACAGAGCGAGGGGACGCGGGAGCGATACACTGGTGAGTTCTGGTCAGATGTCGGAAGAATGCCATGAGGTTTACCGTGGCAATCGCCGCACGTCTCAGCCTGCGACCTCTCTCCTCCAACCTTTATTCCGTGCTGCCCGGCAAGATACTGCGTAGTTTCTGAAGAATGGCAAGAACCACAATTGACGGGTGTGAGTTTCTCTGGGTGAGGGATCGGAGATGCTTGAGCGTGGCACGAAACGCATGAGACGCCCCCGTGCGCTGAACCCTTGAGGGACGTCACATCCACAAACGGAGCCCCACCCTCTTCGGAATGGCACATCAAGCAATCTCCGGTGCTTTGCGAAACGGCATCAGAAACCAGAGGACCGGGAAGACAGGTGAACACAAGCAGAAATGCAGCCAATAGAGACGTTTTTGCCGGCGTCATGTCGCCTCCATAAAGGATCCTCACGATGCTTACCTGCCGCGCCCAGCGGTTCCAAGGGGCATCGGCTCAAAGTCGGCTCAAAAAAAGGACCGATTTCATATTCTAGGCACAACAGAAGGGTCGAGCAAGGGCTTTTAAGGGCTCCCGCCCGGCAATGCTTGGAGCCGTCAACAGCAAGCCCGGCTGCCGTAATCCCGACGGGCCGGCAACCGGGCTCACATCAAGCTAATCTCTCAAATGTCAGAGTCTATCTCTGAGCGCGCGCTACCGATTTCCGACCGCTTTCACGGTAGGCAACCGGTCCGCCTACACCAAGCTTTGCCAGAGACGATTCCAGAAGCGCCCTGGCGTAGTCGGTGTTGTGTATACCATCGCTCCTGTCGTCCTCAACAAACAAGAAGTTGTAGATAGCGCCGGCCTCTGCTTCAGAGTACTTTCCCGGCACAGGAAGCCCTTCAGAGTCGATAAAACCTCTGTCGAGGATCGCCGTGTGAAGCTCATCAAGCAGCACGGTGATTTCTGCTTGAGCGCCGCGGTAGCTAAAGTCGGTCACCGCGCCCCAGTGACAGTCTTGCACGTTGCAGCCGGTGGCCAGGTCGACTTCGGCGTCGTGGAACTCGTAGGTCATGTTCATGGTGTGACCGCCTGCCCTTGCACCGAACGGGGCGGCCATGTGACAGGACGGGCAGCCCTTCGTGACAACCCGTGCGTGGGGCGAGTCTTCGTACTCGTACCCTGCAAACTCGTGGCCACCGTTTCCGGAAAGAATGGCGCCTTGGGTACCGTGATGAGGACCCCAACGGTTGTTGGTAATGGTCGTGGAATCGGGAGCTAGGGCTACCCTCGGAGATGCTACGAGGGGCTGGTGACAATTGACACAGAGATTACCGTGCCCCATGTCAAAGACTCCCCCCACCATCATGTTGACGGGCGCCACCGTCCTAAGTCTGAAATCTCCGTTAGTATGAGGCGCATGGCAGGTGAAGCAGTGAATAGACGAGGGGTTGGTCGGAGTGCCGGGCGAACCCGTAGCAAGCCTGGCAAGGAATCCTTCGCTGGTGTGACAGCCGGAGCAGGGTGGAGTGTTGCGCTCAAAGTTCCCGCCTGTTGCGTGGACCGAATTGGCCCACTGTCCTCCAATCGCCACGATCGCAGTGTTCTCGGCGTGGCATTCCATGCACTCCGCAACTCCAGACTCGCCCTCGGAACCTCTCGGACCTGTAGGCCCCTCACAACCCATCACGGCGAGCAACACGCAAGTTGCCAGCGACAAAGCAACGTACCAGTATATCTTTCTCATTCTTCTCCCTCCTTGGAAAGACGTTCCTCCCATTCACCAGTGATGGCTTCGTATCGTCTCGACAGTCTCTTCATTGACGCCTCAGCGCGGCTGCGCAGGTACCGGGCAACTGCCTGGAGAGGACGCGGCATCGCCGGCATATCGCGTCGTTTTCTGCCGCGCAGTTGCCGAGCAACTCCCTAAACAGGATGCACCTCAAAGAGGATGCACCTCGGGAGCGTGCTCCATGGCCCAGTCAACAGTTTTCGAGACGTGACATCGCAGGCACACGTACTGAAGCGTTAAGTATCCGTTGGCATACTTTCCATCCGGCGTAAACATTTGAGCCGAGGCTCGAGTGTTGATTCTGAATAGATGCGATCTTACATCTCCCTCGTACCTAAATAGCTGCCCCTCTGCTGATTTCACGGCGTATGCCATGTGACACTCTATGCAGTTGATGCTCCCCAAATCGTAGTGAGGAAGCGTACTATTGGCATAATCCTCAGCCTCTTCGTAATGACATGTCTCGCATTTTGCCTTGATTGCGCTGGCGCGCGCTGGATTCGACCTATGCAGGCTGATGTGAGGGTCGTGGCAGTCAACGCATGCGAAGTTTATCTTCTTCGTCGCGTGCAGCTCGTTATACTGTTCATGATGGTCTATGAAACCATTCTTTGCAGGAATCCTGGAAACATCACCACGGATGTGGCACTCGCCGCACAATGCTGCTGAACGGTCAATCGTCATCCTGATATCGTATGGCGCATCAACATGCTTTCCGCCAGGCCCGTGACATCTCTCACACTGGACGCCATTCAGGGCCCACGTCCCGACTATACCCTCCATTCCATTCTGGTGTCCTTCGTATCTGTAGCCTGTCGTGTGGCACGGACCGCAGTCGTATGGCTTCGTAACGCCTGCCTCGTATGCCACCCACCTGTCAGTCGCCAGGTTGTATTGCACTTGAGTACCGGTAATAATGTAACCCTGTTTGTCAACGAACCTGGCTTTCCACCAGAAGCCTCCTATTACGTAGGAGGCATCGGCCCAGGTGTAGCCAGGTGGAGGCCCGGGCAGGTCACCAAACGGATAGTAGCCGGGTTTGCTTGCCGCCGAGACTGGATTGAGCTTAAAATTGTGACCAGACTTGCTGAACTCGGCGTACAGGTCGGGGTGGCAGGCCTGACAGGCCAGAGAGCCGACGTAGCTCTGAGGTTCGGGCTCAACGATGTTGGTTGTCTTTTCACACCCGGTCAACAATGACCCGAGTAAGAGCACCACGAAAAGCGTCGGAATAACAGCGCGCCCGGAGATTACGGCGTGCACAGACATCTCTTAAACCCTCCTTCTTCGGAGACCGCCTCACCTTGGCACAGTAGTCTCTGCCATGTCGAAACGACATCAGGACGGAACGCCGGTTTCCGACCCGGCGCCCCGGCAATCCCGCGTGGGGCTGCATCAGCCCTAGAACGAATCGTCCCCAACGAATCGTCCCCGCGGGACTCTAATTTTCGCTGTAATCAGAGCCAAACTTCTTAGAGAAATTCAGAGTAACGACGTTCGCAGCATAGTTTTTCTGCGAACTCAACAGATCGTCATAACTAAAAAGGTCATACCTGAGCTCGATCGCGTAGCCAGAAACAAACTCGTACTGCATAGAAGCGATCGCTATGTCCTTTCTGATATCCAGATCCTTCCGCACGTCAATGTGCGTGATGCCGCCTTCGGCGCTAAGACCCCCGACAAGTCTGTATTTCAACCGGGCTGAGAGCAACACGTTGTCCGTCACGAAGCTCCCGTGGGGTTCGGTAAACTTGCTCCTGAATACGGAGCCACTCAGTCTCAGGGTGGGAGGGTACTGACCCGAAGGAGGCGTGATATTCGCGAAGACCGTGAATCCCCTGTTCCTTCCCGCAGTCATCAGCTCCTCGTTTGATCTCTCCCTGTCTTCGAACGCCAACGAGTACTGGACATAGGTATTGGCCCAGCCTTCCAGCTTGGAAATGAAGTTGTCTGTGTCGAACGGGCCGGTGAGCTCCTCGTATTCTGTCCTGTCAGTGGTTCTGGTCCGATACCTGAGAAGCAGCTTGGTCTTATCAGAAAACCGCGCAGTAATGCCGGCGAGGAAGGAATTACTGGAGAGCTCTCGCTTGCCTTCGGGGGTTCCGGCCGTCTCCGGAATAGACGTTCGTCTCGCATGTTCGTACCCGGCCTCGGTGGTGATAGACGGATATGGCCTGACACTGGCTTTTCCTCCGGCCGTGAGCACGCGAGACGAGAGACGAGTCAGGTCGTCTTCTGCATTCTTGTGATTCACGTGACCGGAAACAGTCAGAAATCTCGCCGGAACGAAAGTCAACATGCCAGAGTATGATTCAACGTAAACAGCAGCACCGGTCTCATCAAAAATGCTTTTGTCACCAACGTAAGAACCTGAGAAGCTGAACTTACTCACGACGGGACCATGGGCGGTGACACGCAGCCTGCGTCCGTCTCTATTGAGAAGAGAGCTTGTCCGGCTCTCAAACTGCCTCCATACGTAGTCCACCTCTATGCTTCTTCCCTTCCATCTCAGCTGGCTTCCAGCGTTTCTTGTTTCCGAAGAGTAGTCATAACTCGTGCCCGGAAAGTCGAGCCCGTCTGTCAGTAGGGCAACTCTGTCGCCCAGTTTTTCCTGGAAAGAAACGCCACCGTAAAGCTTGAGCCACCGCTGAGGCGTCAGGTTAGCCGCTACCCCTCCCAATTCGCGAGAGAACTCCGGCGTTCCGGGTCCGGGTCGCAGGTACCTAAGCCGGGTGCCGTCGAACCTGACGTTGAAGAGCCCCGGTGCGGCGAATTCAAGAGAACCCTTCATCTGATGTTCTGTCACGTTCTGTATGTCCAGAGAGACGGACTTGTTCTGCCCCACCTTCCCATTGAGCAAGATCTTGCTGAAAGTAAGTCCCCTGGAAATGTTGTACGACTCTATGGTGCTGGCGGCGTCTCCGTCCTGGCTTATCGCTGCCAGACCGAGCTTGATGTACCCGTAGAAAACCGGAGCTTCCTGTGAGATCGCCGGTACGACACGCACAGCGGAAAGACACAGGGCGCAAAGTGTGCAGACGATCAACGCGGAAGAAAAGGACGCCACGACACCTCTCAGCTTCCCGGCCTTTCGTGTCTCATGTCTCGTCTTTCGTGTCTCGTCCATAGTTTTTCGGCCGACCCTCTCGCTCGTTTTTTCCTTCTGTCAATATGAATGGCAGCCGGCTCGGAAGCAAGGCCTGCCAAACATGTTTTCGTTGAACAACTTCTGACTCGAATACGAACCATGCACGTCGGAGTGACATTCCTCACAGTTTCTCTCGGCCCAGATGCCGCCGTGTGCGGTAAAGTGCCTGGGGACCGCGTGACACCGGAGACACAATCTTCCGTCCGGTTCTTTGAGAAGCCTCCCGTTCGCCGAACCGTGCGCTTCGTGGCAGGTCGAGCATCCATGTTCCTCCATTACATAATCATTCATCGCCCCATGTTCGTAAGGAAAAGGCCCATCGTATTCAGTGTGACAATCGAGACAGATTGGCCTCGTGCCTTCAACGGAGAACGGGCTGTCAAACGCAGAGAGAACTCTATGACAATCAACGCACTTGAATGTGCCTTCTTTGACTGGGTGATGCGACGGCAGAGTGAAGGACTCTGACACGGAACGATGACACTCGAGGCAAAGCTCGACCGAGGGTTTCTTTAGAAGTTTGGGTTCGTTCGGGCGGTGCACCTTGTGACACGAAGCACACGTCATACCGCCTGTCAGATGAGGATTCCCTTCCGCAAGCTCAGTCACGTGCCGCGAAGAATGACAGACCGAACAAACGGCCAGCATCTGTTCGGCTGGCATGTCACCGGCTTTGCTTGCAGTCTCGACACTAGGATCCTGGAGATGTTTGTCCGGGTTTATGTGGCAATCCTGGCAGAAGACCTTCACTCTCGACCCCGATGTTCTGTCCTTGCCGGGCAGAACATGAGGGGTTCCCTGCAGGTTGGCCGCCTTGTCCTCGTGACACATTACACACTGTTCTGATATCTCTGACGGGGAAGAAGGAGCCTCCCCTTGCAGGGAGGAGGCAAGCGGAAGGAGAAAAACAATGCACAGGGCAAGGAGTAGTGTCAGTCTTAGAAAACTCATGTGCGGAAACCCGCGGTCGTATCGCCAACCGCGTAGAAACCAACCCCCAACAAACCAACTCCGAGGTACTTTCGCCTGGCCGAGTGCCGCCCGCATCTACAAAACCACAAAGAGGATCGATATGAATTTATCAGATATTGACAGGCACTCTAGACCAAGCTTTAGGTCTACTAGAAAGTTACCTCGGCTAAGGATGACTTAAGGTGAGAACCTCAAAGCCGCGGGTCTACTCAGGCTAACCGCAGCCACATCAACTGTCAAGGCAAAACTCACGCGTTACAAAAAGCGGTCATCTTGACGTGTTACAGACAGGCAGAATTCACGTGTATCGACAAATGTCATGGCGGCACGCAACCAGCCTGCACGGCCACGAGGTCAGCCCGATTCACTGGACTTTTTGTTGCGCGCTCCGCCCGACCAGGGAGGCAGAATAAGGCTAAGGATCACCAGGATAGCAAACGGCAAAAGCACCAGAATTGTGGAGGCAACGACACCCTCTCGTCCAGCAATGCCAATCTTATAAACAGTCAGTCCTCTCAGGCTCTTCGAGAAAAGCTGACCTCCGAGAACGACATTCCAGCGCATAAAGAAAATGGAGACAAGAACGATCGCACCGACGACAAAGTACACGACTTTACGGACAGATTCCCTTGGCTTCAGGGCTCGTAGCGCGGCCAGCGAGACCAAGGGCACAACCGTCCCAACAAGCACCTGAACCACGACCAGGGACACGAAAAGGCGACTCTCTACCATTTGAGCCAGGATATCTATTGACTCCTCTGCCTCGTACAGTCGATGTACAAAGTCGAGCAATTCGAGCGAGACATCAAGAATCATTGCGTAGAACAGGAAATGTCCGAGCTTATCAAGACAGGGCATCTCGATGGGAGTTTTCCTCAACCAGGAGCTCACCATGTAGATCAAAAGAACGAGAGCGATTCCTGAGACGATTGCGGAGAACAGGAATACGACGGGCATGAGGACGCTAGACCACCAGGGATTTGCCTTGACCGAACCGAAGATAAACCCAACGTAGCCGTGCAACAGAAAAGCTGAAGGTATTCCTATGATCGTTATGAACCTGCCCGCCTTCTGGTCAAACGCCAGCGCCTGATCGGAAGTGGAGCGCACGCCGAGCGTGAGGACTGAGTATAGAATCCGACGCCACCTCTTCTTACTGTTTGACCAGATTACAATGTCCTTCCTGTAGTCGAACCAGATCTCCAGCAAGAGCACAACCATCAAATACCATGCATACACAAAACCAAACATGGCCATTGCCGATTGAAAGTGTGGCGTAAGGAAAATCTCGAACGCCCTCTCTGGATGGCCCAGATGGGCCAGCAACGGCAACGGGGCCACGAGAAGGAACGCCAGGGCCGTAAGCAGGGAGAGCCTGTAGGTAGGTTGAATCTCTTTCACGTTGAAGACACGTTCGAGTGAGGCAAGAATGAATGCACCCGCTACAAGACCGGTGAGGAACGGGTAAAGCACGATGAGTAGTCCCCAATGTAGCTCAATCTCATTGGGGTAGATGAACCCGGTGACGTACTTCAGCGCTTCAGCAAGCTGTCTCAGAAGCTCTTCCACGACTAACGTACCTCACTGTCCAGATCGCTGTAGTACACCTTCGGCGACGTCCTGAGATGCGGCTTCAGCACGTGTATTTCGTGTGTTCTAACGAATCGCCACAGAGGTGTGCTTGCGCGGCGAGTCTCACCGAAGATGCGAGCCGACGTAGGACAGACTTCAACGCAAGCGGGTCTCAATCCCTTGGTGATTCTGTGATAACAGAACGTGCACTTATCTGCGACGCGCTTCTCGGGATGTAGATAGCGTGCCCCGTAAGGACAAGCCTGTATGCAGTACCGGCACCCTATGCAGTAGCTCTCGTCCACCAGCACAACTCCGTCTTTTGTGTTAAAGGTCGCACCTACCGGGCAAACCTGGACGCATGGTGGCTTCTCACAGTGATTGCATAGCTTGGGGAGGTAAAAGGTCCGCAGGATTTCCTGTTCGCTGACTCCGGCAGGAGGAAACGCGTTCATGCCACCGTTAGGAGAATCCACTATCATCTTGCCGTCTGGAGTCTTGATGTAGCGCTCAACCCAGGTTCGGAAGAAGTAAGGGTCACGCGGGACATTATTCTCTTCCTTGCATGCTTCGACACACCTGCCGCAACCTATGCAAAGCCCAACGTCGATGCCCATGCCGTACCAGTGCTCAGCCGGGTCATACTCTCGACCCTTCTCAGTAGCGGCAAGTGCGCCCAAGTTGAGTCCAAGAATCGGGAGTCCTACCACCGGGACAAACCCGATCAGACACTTCAAAAAGTCTCTTCTCGTAGTCACACGATCGTTTCCTGCGGTCGGTGAATCTCCGTTTGTTGTGGACGGGCCCGATCTCACAGAAAGCGGGTGATCCTCCTTCATCGCCCGGCCTCCGGCAGATGAGAGAAATGACATTGCCAGCACACGTAGTCTTCTCCGTGCGTGCTAGAATCAATCCGTGGAACGCTTTCCGGACTCGATGCGCCCTCAGAATGGCACTGCCCGCAGAACTCTCTCGTTCCCGGCACGTCGGGTCTGACTGAATCCGGGGCGCTCGTGTGCTCCGTCCCGGAACCGTGGCACGTGTGGCAATCCAGGTTCTTGTGGCGGCCCGACGCCAGGGTCCTCGTGATCTCCGAGTGGCACGCCCCGCACAACTCCTCTCCCTCACCAGGCTTGGGCTGATGAGGATTGTGACAACTCGTACAGGCTTCGTCACCTCCGTGTTGGGCCGGATCGATCTGGGGGAAACCCGTCGGCCTGGTCGCATCATAGTTGTGGCAGTAACCGCACCTTTCCCTCCCGGCAGGGATGGAGATGTTCTGTTCAGTCGGATCCTCTGAATGCGAAAGGCCGGGACCGTGGCAGGCCTCGCATGCAACCGAAGCATGCTGTGAGGTTCTTTTTACTGTTACGACGTCGTCATGACACTCGCCGCAGACCAGATGTCCCGCATAGCGAGGCGCAAGACCTGCGACCACGTTGACCGCCTCAGCTCTGTAGTGTCCGTACCGGCCAAAAGACTCTGGTACTGCGAAGTGACGGATAAGGACGAAAACAGCGGCAGCGAGGCCAAAAAGGAGAAGCAGTCTTTTCGCTTGGGCCGGCATTTGCCTGATACCCGCCAATCTTTAACGTGAATCGGTCTTCGCTGTGTGTCAGTCTCTATTGTGAATCTGTCACACCGGGACGTTGTCCCGAATCGACGCTTCGGCCTGTGGACTACGATGACTCTTCCTGACAGCGGCAACAATGTTCCAGGGCAAATGATTTGTCAAGACAAACAGATGCCCCCGTGTCCAGTAAAGCCGTTGATTTCAAAGCCGGCGGAATAAGACTCGTCGTCAAGCGTAAGTATGCAACCCGCCCACAAAAAGATTGCTAATGAAGGAGAAGATGGCGGCGGCAAAACCCAGAATCGACAGTATGGCGGATCGCTTTCCTCTCCATCCGGCCGTCATTCGTGCGTGCAGATAGGCCGAGTATATGAGCCAAATGACAAGAGACCCGACTTCTTTTGGGTCCCAGCCCCACGGTCTACCCCAGGCCTTGTAGGCCCAGATAGCCCCTGCGAACAGGGCACCAAGCGTGAACAAGGGATAGCCTACGACTATGGCCCTGTAGGTGAGGTCGTCCAGCACTTCAAGCGAGGGAAGCCTGTCCGCTCCCCGCATCTTCAGCAAATACATAACGCTGCTCGCGAACGCAACTGCAAAGGCGCCTTCGCCTATTACGGCGAGCGTGACGTGAATCTGGAGCCAGTAGCTTTGAAGGGCGGGTAGTAACTGATGCTCCATTTCCTTGGGGAATAGCGAGGCAACAACGATCACGATAAACGCGACGGGAGAAACAAAGATTCCTAGACCCTGGGCCGCGTGCCGGAATTGAAGTACGAGATAAAACAAGACGGTCGCCCACGCAAGACATGAAGCATACTCGTACATACCGACAAAGGGAGGATGCGCCGTGGCGATGTAACGAACGGCCAGTGCAACCGTGTGGGAAATGAACCCACCAATCAGGACCTGAAGGGCTGTTTTTCCGAACCACCTTCGGGGAAAGGCGGCATCCAGAGCATAGAGCAGCGTGGCAATCAGGTAGGCAAAGAGGGAAACCCAGAAGAAGGGTACGTCGTTTCCTAGCACTTATTTCTCCTTTTGATGCGTTTGGGTCACATACGTCTCCAGTTTCGCAGACGCAAACTCATTGAATGCGTTCATGTTGTCTTGGCTCCCGCCAACACAGTCTTCATTGCCGCACACAATACGCACACCAGATCGTAGGGGGCAGGTCTTCCTCGCACACGCTCATTCCGCACTTCTGCCTCGACTAGCTTCTACTGATACCCACAAGCTGATACAGGTTTTCTATCTCGTGTTTTAAAGCGAGCGGTTGCCTGTTGGAAACACCGGCAATTCTGACCTCAGATTGACCGGGGCGCTCTTCTACGATGCTCACCCATATTCTCCTAAACGAAACCAGGAAGGAAAGCGCGAGCCCCAGGCTGGCAACTCCGAAACCCGCAAACATGAGAGAAGTGCCTGGATTCTTAACTACGTCTATGCCTGTGTAGAGAAGCGGATAGTAATCAGCAAAATGAAACCTGGCAAGCTCGCCCGTAGAATGCGCATCCATTCCCATTATGAGCCAGCCGCTGTCTATGACCCTGCCTTGTCGAGTGATCTCCAGCCTGACAGCAGGAAGCTTGGGTTCGAGTGAGCGACTCCTCACTTCGCCCGTGACCAAGTCCTTTACAAAGTGAGGAACGTAGTCTGTCACCCTTATCCCAAGATCGGTTCCCGGCACGTCACGCATTTCCCCGAAGGGTACGTCTATCGCGGCAGAAAACTGTCCGTCCTCCAGGAAGTAGATCCTCACCTCCTTGATTTTGTCGGATTCCTCGCCGTAGCTAGCCTGATAAAACCCGATGCCCTTGTATGTGAGCGGATGGTTTACTCCTACCACCTTTGTTAGAATGTCCTTTCCATTCTCAATAACAGTCAAAGTGGATTTGTACGCTCGTACTCTGCCCTCTTCATTTGTGTCTATCACAAATTTATCCACTCTGACGCTGAAGTCTGCGCGAGGATCGATCTCGCTCACGTCGAGTGTTTCCCCGATACTCAGAGGTTGTTCACTTCTGTAGGCGAATTTTCCGTTGACGATGCCGGCGATCAGGACGAGGAACACGGCCGCGTGAGTTATGATGAACCCGATGCGCGATATGCCCCCCTTTTGCGCTGCGATCAGCCTGAGAGCTCCACTCCCGCCGCTGTCAACGGCGTAGCCTTTCTTCCTGAGGCCGGTTTCCAGGCTTTTCCATAATGTCACAGACCCAATCGAGACGTTCATGCAACGCGCGTCACGGAGAATGTCGTGATCTTGCGCCGTTGGTCTTGAAAATGCTTGACTGAAGCTGGGCTTGATGCGCTTCAGAGAACAAAGAACTAAATTGATTGAAATGAGCAGGATGAGTAGCAGGTACCACCAAACACTGTAGACATTACCCAGCCCCACCGCGTTGATGAAGTTACCCCAGGATTCACCATACTTTGAGATGTATTCTTCCCCGGGTGCGTTTTGCAGAATGAACATCCCAAGGAAAGAGACACATCCAATGACAAGTAAAAGCACAAGCCCGAGTCGCGATGAAGCGAGAAAAGAATAGAATGCCGACCATATCGATTCCGGCTTACGCGATTCTTGCTTGATCGAACCTTGCCTGAGTTCCGCCGGCGTGATCGATTCTTCCTTGTGGCTCGAAGGTCCTCCCTCCCCGGGAACGCGTGTTTTATTCATGTGCTACTTGACCGCTGGAACCTTTTTCTCTACCTTGTGTACCCCTTTCGCGAGGTACTTCGCGTAGTCGAAGCCCTTGAAGTTGGGACTCTCTTTGTTATGGCATTTCACGCACACGGATTCAGACACCGGGTAGATGAGTCCCGCGGCTTTGGCCTTTGCGGAGTCCTTCATAACGGCCATCTTCATGTAATCAGCGCCCGGACCGTGGCATGCCTCACACTGCACGCCGCTGAAATCGGGTGTTGCCTTCGCCGGGTTATAACCGCCCGTACCGCACCCCGTAGTATGGCACTTCACACACTTCGGGTCCTTGTCTTCCTTCTTGGCAACATTCAGCCGGGCAAAGGCCTTGGCGTGCGGGGTCTCAGCCCACGCTTTGAAGTAGGGCATGTGGCAGATCTTGCACTTTGCGACGCCGATGTAGGCATGCCCCGCTTTGGCAGTGTCTTTCACCGCCGATACCGCCGGGATCACCGGAACGCTCACATCAGCCGCTCTTGCCGGACACCACACCCCCAGACCAAGCACTGCTGTAACACAAAACGTAATTGTCAAAAGTGCACTCAACAACGCGGTCTTCATGGGTCTCTGGCCTCCTCTCGCGCTCAAGTTCCGTTTATCTTCAGGTTCGACATTCTAAGGAATCTTTGGCACCGCCCGCGTCAGGGGCGGCAACGGTCCATACACTTGTCCATGCACTTAACTATACCGGAACGATTGCGTCCGTCAAGCCATCTGTGGTTCCGATGAAATATCCTGGTTGTGGCGACGTGCCACCCGAACCCGTTTAATCCGCTGACCAGCATTGCGTTCGACGTCGCGAAAGCCGGCAGGGTTTCTCTGCGAATCTACGACATCGCAGGGCGGCCTGTGCGAACGCTTGCGGAAGGCTGGAGAGAACCTCAGCGCTACCAGATCAGCTGGGACGGTCGGGACGACAAGGGTAGGGCGAAAGTGAGGGGGAGGGCGTCGCACGATGCCCTCCCCCTTTGGTCTAGGTGCCAAGACCGCTATCTATCGCTTCGAGCTCCCAGCGATGTCAGACGTTCCAATGATGCCGGACTCCCCGACAGTGTCAAACACCCAGACAATGACGCTCTTGATCGTTCTTACGGACAGGTCCCGTAGATCTTCCTGATTCCATCAACGTCGCACTGGTGAAGCGTTCTCTTGTCGCACCAGCCGTAGTCCACGTAACCGTACATTGTCTTCTCGACGTCACCCGCGCCGTAAAGATCGCCCAGACAGAGCCAGTGACCGAGCTCGTGCGTCGCCACGTCCTGGAGGTCAAAGGCGTTGGCCGAGCCGCAACCTTCGTATGCCCAGAGCCAGCTATCGTCGAACACGAGGTCGGTCTCAATGATGCTTGATCTGTCCTTTCTGAGGTACCAGTTGTAAGTGGTAGCAACCGAGCCACCAGTCGAACCGAAGGTGATTTGGTTGACATAGTTCTGCACGGGGCCGGTAATGTTGTTGTGCGTAATCCCGCCCGAGTATGACCCAAAATTCCAGCAAGCACTCGCTCCGTTCCAGGCAGCGGTGCCGCCTGTAAGCGCAGTCGCAACCTGGTTGTCGGTGAGCCCATCCTGGCTATTGTTGTTGATTGACCAGCCCTGGTTCCCAGGTCCGTACTTGCCACCGGAGTAAGAGCCATTCTTCAACCACGTGTAGCCGCAGAGTTTGTAGCATGCCGGAATAGGTTTGCCTTTGTGGTGTCCAAGACCTTTCACCTCGTTCACGACCTCGTCCACTGGAACATCGAGCTCTTCCACTTTTCCGTTCTTGATCGTGAGCTTGCCCTGGTACCAGCCGACTACGGAATGTGCACCCTGCTTCTCGGGTGTGAGGAACACCATCACTTCCTGGCCCGGTTCAAACCAGGGAGCTTCTGATACATAGAGACCTATGTCGTCAACCTCACCGCCAGGAACCTGAACCACGACATCCTGCAAGGTCGGGGCGCCCTTGACGTGTTCGCGTACGCGCACTGTGACATAGGTGTTGATCATGCCGTCAGCTTCGCGTCTCGACTCCATCGAAACAACTTTTCCTATGATTACGCTAGAGGCCTCGTCTGAGAGTTGAGAAAGCTCTTTCTTCAAGACAACAGCGTTTGCGGGAACAGAAACGGCGGCGAGAAAGAAGAGAACCATTACTAAAAGAAAATACCGTGCTTTCACTTTGCATTTCCTCCCACGTCGAAGTAACCGAGAATTCAAGAACGGCGGCCACTCGAGGGTTCAATGAACTCTTTGGAAACCTGGTGTGCGGCTCATCACCTCCTTTAAGAAAAGAGGTCTCGAGCAGTGTCTAGCCCAGATGCAGGAACTCTCATCTTGGAAGGAAACGGTGCAGGCTTTGGGCACATCGGGAATAACCCGAAGGAGGCTCAGAAGTTTTGAAGACAACGGAAACTCTCCACCTACGTTCACATCGGTGATGATTGACGACTAGGACGGAAGAGCTTCCTCGGGCATGCCTCAGGGGCCTCCACCGGCACCTTACCTTCTCCGGCAGTCATCCAGATACAATTGGATACAATCGCGCCAAACCAAAACGTCAAACCGGGCAGTCGCATCACAAGAAAAATACTACTCATGTTAGGGTCTGTCAATAATTGTTTGCCTGTGGTATGACATCTGAGGGGAAGGAACCCTCGCGGGAGTGAGGGTTTGACCGGATCATGCTCGACCCGCTGTTCGTTTCTGTTGATAGCATGGAGAATCCGGAGTATCATTTGCTGATTTTGTTCGTGTTCCGCGATTCTTGATCACCGAAGCATCGGCAATCGGGTTACCCCAGCAGAAAATGATAGAGGATTTCCACTTGTCAAGCATAGTTCGGAAAACTGCTGTAGTAGTCACGGTCTTATTCTGTTTCGTGATTCTTTCTGTCAATGCCTGTGCAAGTCCCGAGAAGCTTACTGGCAATCCTGCATCGCCTGCGGACTCGTCTACGGTCGCGTTGAGCCAAGATACTTCCGCTTCACAGAACGCTGCCAGCTTGTCAAAGGCCACGCGTGGCTCGACGGATAGAGAAGCAGAGGGTCTTTATCTGGGCTCGCGTCTCCCGTTATTGAGCGGGCTACCGTTTCTTGGAATCTTGCTCTCAATTGCGCTTTTCCCGCTGTTGGCTCCAAAGTTCTGGATCGGCAACTATGCCAAAGTCTCGCTCCTCTGGGCCGCAGTGTTTGCGGTTCCGTTTCTGATTGCTTTCCGAGGGGCGGCCTTCTACCAGATCTGCCACATTTACCTGATTGACTACATACCTTTCATCATTCTTTTGTGGGGGCTTTTCACAGTATCGGGCGGGATACTGCTCAGGGGAAGGCTTGCTGGAACACCCAGCATCAACACTCTCCTTCTTCTCATCGGGACAATACTGGCGTCGTGGATGGGTACCACCGGTGCTTCGATGCTGATGATCAGGCCTTTCCTCAGGGCCAATCAGTCTCGGAAACACAAGGCTCACGTCTTCGTCTTTTTCATCTTTCTGATCGCGAACATTGGGGGGGCGCTCACACCGCTGGGTGACCCGCCACTGTTTCTGGGCTTTCTTCACGGAGTCCCGTTCTTCTGGACCTTCAAGATTCTCCCTCACATGCTCCTCGCGGTGGGCATAGTCCTTTTCGCTTTCTTCCTCGTGGACAGCTTTTTCTATCGTCGACAACACCACACGGCACGAGAACACGCTCCAACCGATGCCAGAGGAGGGAGGTTGCGCCTCGAGGGTGCTCACAACTTTATATTTCTTGGAGGGATTGTCGGAGCGGTTCTGCTTTCCGGTATGTGGCGGTCAGGTTCTTTCTCGCTCCTCGGCGTTTCCCTCAAAATCCAGAACGAGGTGAGGGATTTGTTAATCGTGATGATGGGTGTTCTTTCGCTCGCTACAACAGCAAAGAAGGTGAGAAAGGACAATAACTTTACGTGGTTTGCAATGAAGGAAGTGGCTTATCTTTTTGCGGGCATATTCATGACAATCCTCCCCTTGCTCATGATCCTGCGAGCCGGGGAACGGGGCGCAATGGCGTTTATCATAACCGCAATCAACCAGCCCGTCCATTACTTCTGGGCGAGCGGCGCCATATCCAGCTTCCTTGACAATGCACCAACCTATCTGGCGTTCTTCAATATGGCGCTGGGCAGGCTTCAGATACCCGAGGGAAATGTGACTGGAATTCTCACTGGTGCGCTCAACGTCACGGGTGGCCCGCAGTTTATCTTGTATCTAAAGGCTGTCTCCGCCGGGGCAGTGTTTTTCGGAGCCAATACGTATATTGGAAACGCCCCCAACTTCATGGTGCGTTCAATAGCCGAAGAACATCACGTGAAAATGCCGAGTTTCTTTGGCTACATGCTGTGGTCAATGGGAATACTTGTCCCCACGTTCATTTTGATCACGTTTATATTCTTCACATAGACCCAACCAAATGCACCAGCTCGAGGGGTGTGAGCCTTGCGGCTCGGGGGAGGTACGTTTTTGCATGACCACCTCAAGCGTCCGGGCCCGAAAGGGCCATCTCTTTTACCCTAAAGGTCGGACAACTGATGCCCCCCTTGAATACCAGGTCGTCAGCAACAGCGTCTATCGCCGCCAGCATATCAAGAACTGTAGAAGCAATAGTCACTCCCGAAACTGGCTGGGAGAATTCTCCGTTCTTTATCCACAGACCGCTTGCGGCGCTGGAAAAGTCCGAAGAGGCCGGATTCAACCCGAGCCACCAACCGGCAAGCTTGGTCACGTAAAGGCCGTTCGCCGTGTCCTTGATAATGTCTTGTGGCTTCGAACTGCCCTTCTCCATGTAGTAGTTGCTGAAACCGACCTGAGGCAGATCTCTGTAGCTCCCGCGCACCGCGTTCCCGGAAGGTTTCTTGCCGGCGCGAAGTGCAGAAGAATAATCGTAGAGGAAATCCTTGAGCACTCCTTTCTCAACAAGAACAAGGTCAGACGTGCTCACACCTTCTGAATCTATCGGCCGGCTTGACGGGCCTTGAGGCAACCTTCCGTTGTCACGAATCGTCACGAGTTCGGAAGCAATCTTGTCCCCAACGCGATCTCCGAGGTATGACATCCGTCTGTTTACGTTGTCTCCGCGCAGCGCCTGAGCAAGAGCCGCAAGAACGGTGAACCCCACCTGCGGGTCAAACACAACCGGTACCTTCTGCGAACTCACGGGCCGCGAGCCCAGAAGCAAGACGGCCCTTCTGGCCGCTTCTTTACCCAGTTCCTCTGGCGATGGGAGTCGTTTGAAACGGCAACTGGTCCGCTCTTCGTAACCAGTCTCCATCCTGCCGTCTCTCTCCGCCACCACTGACACGCCGAGGTGACAAGAGCTGGCGTCATACGAATAAGAGAGCCCATTCGTGTTGAACACGCCGACCGTTCCTGAAGTCTCGGAATATCCAACGTGCTCCGACCGTCTCACTGAGGGATCGTGCTTAAGAGCGGCCGCCTCCATTTCCCTCAAGAGCTCCACTTTTCGCTTTATGGAGATCGAAGTAATCTCGGGGTCGAATATCTCCATGACCATCTTTCTCGGGCTTTCAGCAGGGAGCTTGTTGAATTCGCTGGGAGAAGCCTGCTCTGCGAGCGAGATCGCCTTCTTGATGGTTTGTTTGAGCACATCTTTGCTGAAATCAGATGTGTGGACAAAGGATAGCTTTTGATTAACTATGCTCCTGATGCCGACCCCGGCCATCTGAGCTTGACTTATACTTTCAAGTTTTCCTTCTCTCACCTCGAGCTGAAGCGTCGAACCTTCCTGCATGAAGACTTCAGCCTGCTGAACTCCTGCCGACATCAGGTTTTCGAGCAGCCACTTGGACACACTCTTTGTAGACATTCTCAGCCTCCGGGCACATCAGTTATTCTCTGCCGCCTATCGTTATCCGTGAAATCCTAAGAGTGGGGGCACCGCTTGTCACTGGCACCCACTGGCCCTTCCCGCACGTACCGGGCCAGTAAGAGATGTCGTTGCCTACCATGTCAACTCGTTTCATGATCTCGGGGCCACTGCCGATGAGCGTTGCTCCGAGAACGGGGGCTCCGATTTTTCCGTTCTCGATGAGGTAAGCTTCCCTCACACCAAACGTAAAATCTCCAGAGGCCGTATCGACCTCCCCACCTCCAAGATCTTTTGCATAGATGCCTTTCTGTGTGGCTTCGATTATTTCCTGCGGCTCAAGAGAGCCTGGTGCAAGGTAAGTGTTAGTCATTCTGACGAGAGGATAATTTCTGTAACTTTCTCTTCTACCGTTTCCTGTTGGCGGTACACCGAGGTACTTGGCCGTGATTAGATCGTTCATGTAGCCCACCAGAACACCCTTGTCTATGAGAACGTTTTTCTGAGCCGGTGTCCCCTCGCCGTCAAAATTGAAACTACCCCTCAAGTTGGGAATAGTGGCATCATCAACAACGGTGACATTGTCGCTGCCGACCACCTGACCCACCTTGCCCGCAAACATCGAGGTTTGTCTCTTCACGGCGTCAGCTTCCAGGCCGTGTCCAACGGCTTCATGAAACATCACTCCTCCGCCGGAAGCAAGCACTACCGGCATTTCTCCCATGGGGGCGGGCGATGAATCCAGCATTGTGACCGCCTGCTTTGCCGCCTTGCGTCCCGCATCCTCGGGGCTATTCCGGTTGAAGAACTCAAAACCGCTCCTCCCCGAAACCCGAACATATCCAGGCCTCTTCTTGCCGTTGTCAGCGGCAATTGCATCGACGGTAATCCAGATCAAAGGAAGTTCGTCGCTGACAAAAACGCCCTCGGAGTTCGCGAGAACGTAACTATCGATGGTGTCCTCATAGGTGAGTTTGACTTGCGTGATTCTCGGATCAACCGCTCGAGCGGCTGCGTTTGCCCGTTCAACTATCGCAACTTTCTCCTTTTCCTTTACGTCGAGGAAGTTCAAAGCAAAGGGAACGCAGTTCATGGACGTTCGAACGGATAACCTGGCTATCTTTTCCCTGGCAGGGCCGCTCGCTATGACTGCTGCGGTGCGCGCCGCCTTTACTATCGAGGAAAGCTCCAGATCCTGAGAGTATGCATACCCGGTCTGATCACCCTTGAGAACCCTCACGCCTGCTCCCTGATCGAGTCCGTATTTCACGCTCTCGACTCTGCCCTCAGAAAACGCGATGGTGGTGACGAAGATTCTCTCAACGTAAACGTCAGCAAAGTCACCTCCCTTTGAGAGAGCCTCTCTTATGATCTGCGCAAGTCCCTCGCGCGTGAACATGCCGCTCAAAGGTTCGTCCTGGGCTTGGGCCTCTCCATTTGAGAGAAGGCTCGAAAAGATTGGCGCTCCTGCAAGCACGGCTCCTCCTAGTATTGTGCGCTTGAGAAATTTCCTTCTCGGGATTTGTTCTCCGAGTATTTCGTCAAGA